>OFGB01000980.1_pt1 | contig 18813 bp, 14 predicted proteins | sample 1521491 | NCBI WGS metagenome assembly OFGB01 (sample SAMEA3504095, study PRJEB24116) | mouse gut metagenome | biome: mouse gut; feature: mouse-associated habitat; material: faeces | place: Denmark | collected 2011
TGCTGATGCGTCAGTTCCTGAACCTTCTTTGCAATATCCGTATCACCCATACGGCTTTGAGACGACGTCAGATTAACGGAAGCATAATCGTTATAATTAACAGCATGTTCAAGAGCATTAGATTGTGCGCCGAGGGTGCTGCGGTTTCCGCTGACTTTTGATATAGCGTCGTCTATTGCCTGGAGGTCAAAATTCTTGGTTATATCAAAGTCTGCAATTCCGAGAGCCTCCAGTGTGGAATTAACAGAATTGTTAACAGTAATAGAGGTACCGTCCCCGGAGGTTACAAGCTGAATACCATTGCTTTGGCTGCCGTTCAATACATGTATTCCGTTATATGTACTTTGTGTTGCGGTCTGTTCAATGCCCTGTTTCAACTGATTGATTTCTTTCTGAATCTCTGCGCGATTCGAGTTATTCATAGTTGCCGTATTAGAAGCACGGAGAGCCAGTTCACGAATTCTTTGGAGAGAATCTGTAATGCTGCCAAGCGCTGAATCAGATGTGTTTAATAGATTGCTTCCTGCACCAAGATTCTTTGTACCTATATTATATCCTGTAACTTGTGCTTTCATTTTCTCCGTGACAGCCAGTTCAGAAGCCCCGTTAGCAGCGGACATCAGCCTGTTTCCACTTGCAATATGACCGTACAGATATGGGGAGGTAGTATTTATTCTATTTATTCCAGAGATACCGCTCATTCTTTATTCCTCCTTGTATCGCTATATAAAAGATATACTGTTATTATATAATATCGTTTGTTTTATAAAAAAAATTACTATATTTTGGATAAAATTTTTATTTATCGCCGATATAATAAGGAAGAAACAGTCAGGAAGTCCCTCTTTTTTAAGTATTTTTACAATAATCCCAGATAAGCCGCGGAAAGTGTAAGTGTATGCATGATGCCATTAATATGTGTCCTCTCCATTCCATGGGAAGCATGTACGCCGGGGCCTATAAGCGCCGCACGCGTGTCGTATCCGGCTTTCCATACTGCCGCCGCGTCGGAGTTATACCGGGGATAGATATCCGTAACAGCATCAATCTCATGCTCTTTAGCGAGACGAACCAGACGACTGGTCATCTCGTAGTCGTAGGGACCGAATGTATCCTTGGAGCAGATAGATACCTGTTCTTCCGTGCAGCTTAAGTCAGAGCCGACACATCCCATATCTACAACAAGAAGCTCTTTAATTTCCTTTGGAAGGGTAGCGCCGCCGTATCCGATCTCCTCATGGGCAGAGAAGCAGAGGTAACTCTTCTTCTTTGGTTTGAGATTCTGCTCTTTCATGATCTTAAGCAGGGTGAGAAGGATGGAGGCACAGCCTTTGTCGTCGATGAATCTTGATTTTAAGAATCCTCTCTCCGTAAATGTTGTCTTTGGGTCATAGCAGACAAAGTCTCCCGGGCGGATGCCGAGGGCTTCTACATCTTCTTTGCTGTGTACGATTTCGTCAATGCGTACAGCCATGTTCTGATCGTCTCTCGGGCGTGTCGAAGCGTCAGGGAAGACATGGATGGCAGGCGACAGAGAAAGGATAGTACCCGTGTATACCTTTCCTTCCATCGTATGAATCCTGCAGTATTCTCCGTCCAGGGTAGGAAGGATAGGAGAACCGACCGCCGTGATCATGAGATGGCCGTCATTCGTGATCGAGCGAACCATAAGACCCAGCGTATCGATATGTGCGGACAGGGCGACAGGTTCTTCGTCGGTCTCGCCTTCCACAGGAACGATTACATTGCCCAGATTATTACGGTATGCAGGATATCCGAGTTCAGTCGCCGTATGGAGGACATACTCAGAAGCCTTGTCGGTAAAACCGCTTGGGCTGTCGATGGAGAGCAGAGATTCTGCTGTCTTGATAAGAAAATCTTCGTACTGTTTGAAATTCATAAATAAAACCTCCTTCATTGATCCTACCTGCCTGTAGATTCTCAGAATCCGCGCTGCCGCGCCTGACTGCTAATACAGCCGTACAGGTGGAAATTTTGATTTCTGCAAAGCAATGGATCAAATGTAAACGTTAGAAATACATTTGACTCCTAAAGTTTATCAATTATTACATATTTTTTATAGAATTTTGCTCCAAAACGGATAAATTATAGTTGCAATCTATATATAAATATGTTATATTGATAAAACAAAGTACATTGTTTACAATCTACAATAAACAAACGTAAATGTCAAGTCGTAAAGTTGTACAAATTTTACGGAACGAAGGAAGGAAAGGAAGGAGAATTGGATGGGAACTCTCATATCTAGTACGCAAGGATTATTATTTGTTATTTTTTTGATGGTAGCATTTTCCTTATGGCTGCAGAGATATAAAGTATGCAGATCATTAGGTCCTGTGCTTACGGTTGTAGTTATCGGTATTGTTCTTTCGAACACCCATATCGTACCGATTTCACATGAGTTGTACGACTCAATTTCTACATACTGCGTACAGGCAGGTATTTCGATCTGTCTGTTGAGTATGAATGTTACAGAGCTTAAGAAGCTGAATAAGGAACCGGTTATCGCGTTGGTATCTGCGATAGCATCCGTGTGTATTGTTGCGATCGTTCTTGGAATCATCTTCGCTCCAAGAATGGTAGAGGGATGGAAATGCGCGGGAATGTTCGTAGGAACTTATACCGGCGGTACGCCTAACCTGACGGCTATCGCTACAGGCGTCGACTGTTCAAGGGAAACTCTTGCAGCGGCGAACGCGGCGGATTATGTTGTATCCACACCTTTGATGGTAGCGATGTTTGCGGCGCCGGCATTCTTCAAGGCGTCTAAGAAATGGAACAAATTATGGCCATATTCTTTCAAGCCGGAGGAGCTGGACGACGGTGAGACAGAGCCGTTGATGGCTGATAAGAAGTGGGCGATCAGAGATATTGCATGGCTTTTGACGATCGGTTTTGGCGTAGCGTTTGTTACGACGATGATCGCACAGAGAATTTTCCCGGATGCTTTCTGGAAAGCGGGAAGACTTCTTATGGTGACGACAGTTTCTATCTGCCTGGCACAGTTAAAACCGATTAAGAAGCTTCGTGGTAATCTTGACCTTGGACTTTTTATCTCTCTGTGTTTCCTGGCGACCATCGGATTCGCAGTTGATCTGAAGCAGTTCATCGGCTCGGCATTCCTGATGACATTGTATGTATTCTTTATGCTGGTTGGATGTACATTATTACATTTCCTTGTTTGCCGTCTCTTCAAGATCAAATACGAGTATGTATTGTTATCCATGGTTGGATGTATTGTTGACGGTCCTACGGCGTCTCTGACAGCAGCCGGAGGAAACTGGAAATCATTGATCAACGTGGGATTGATCATGGGGGTAATCGCCGGAGCGTGCGGAAACTACGTCGGTATATTTGTCGCCTATGCCGTAAAGGCGATATGCGGGCTTTAGCTAATATATTTGTAGATCGGATGGAAAATGTATTCATAAATAGTGTGGGATGATTATTTATGAAAAAAAGAGTCTTGCAAAACAATGTGCTTACGAGAAAGATATATAAATGAAAGTAAAAAGACAGACCTTTGCGTATCTCCTTGCAAAGGTCTGTCTTTTTATGAAAACATTTTTAACATAAGCAATAGTTAGGAGTATTGCGAGTCAATTCGATATTTCGAAGGAGTCGTACCGTATCTGGATTGAAAGATCTTGTAGAAATATCCTTTATTATGATAGCCGGCAAGTTCCGTGATCTCGTCCACACTTTTGTTCGTTGTAGTCAGCAGATGCGCAGCCCGCTCGAGCCTGATCTGCTGTACATAAGCGGAATATGTAAGTCCGGTCTTGTTCTTGATTATCCGGTTAAAGTAGTCCTCATGGAAATGAAACTCCCGGACCAGCTCCTGGATGGTGACCGTAGCGTAATGTCTTTTAATATAATCTGATATTTCTTCGAATATGATCCAGTTCATGGTATTGCGTTGTTCTTTGGAGAGCGAAAAATCATACCTGGAGCCGATGATACGGAAAATACGCAGCAGCAGCCCTTTACATATATATGAAAATCCGATCTCGTTATCATGCAGTTCCTTCAGAAGAAGAAAAAGACAGTATTCCAGTTCATCGGCTGCGCCGGGATCTGAACCGGGGCGGAAATGCAGATACTGCTGCAGATCTTTCTGTTTTAATAGCGCGGACTGGAGAAAGGAAATTATCTTCTGCGCGGCGACATTTTCATCCATGATCTCTGAGAACATGTCGTTGGCAATACCTAAGAACAGGATGGTGGCAGGCCGGTCAGACAAGTAATCCTGATGAAGACAGTTCTTATCGATCATACACAGGTCACCTTTAGAGAATATTATATCCCGCCCAAGGATCCTTTGGCGGAATTCTCCTTCCACCACGTATGCCAGTTCGATGTAATCATGAGTGTGAAGCTGCGTCTTTGTGCCGGTATGAAAGGACAGGCGGTAACAGAAAGCCTTCGGCGCCGGGCATAGACTGGCGTGCAGGATTGGTAATGTCTGCGGAATTAAATCGTCGTCTGAGACGAAGGACCAGCACAGGGCGAAGATTCTTTCTTTAGGAGGCAAAGGATAGGTTTTGACCTCATGGGCGGATTTTGAATATTCCGGGCAGACGAGGCGCAGACCAAGCTTGTGGCAGGCCGGCAGAGGATGAGTTTCTAAAGTAGTAATATAAGTACACAGGTCGGATAATGTCGAAAAAGAATATTTCATAAATAATATAGCATCTCCATATAGATAGTTTTAATGGGTATCAACGATAATTAAATTATAGCATGTAATAGCTCACAGGGTATCAATAATATTAAAATTGTAGAGTATAATAGATAAGAATTAAGTCGGATTAGGTAACTTTTGTTTTGATTCAGCGGAGTTATGGACTTGCGGTATGTTTGCAGCCGGCATTATAATAAATACAGAATATAGAATATCGTACCCGGTCAGGCTGACGCAGATATGCTTATGAAACACCGGACACATTTTCAAGAAAGAGAGGAAATCAATATGTTACAATCAAAAAATTACCAATTCTGGTTCTGTACCGGTTCACAGGATTTATACGGAGATGTGTGCCTGGCACACGTGGCGGAGCATTCACAGAAGATTGTGGAGGTCTTAAATGCCTCCGGGAACCTTCCTTATGAAGTGGTATGGAAACCGACGCTGATCACCAATGAGCTGATCAGAAAGACATTGAATGAGGCGAATACAGATGAGAATTGTGCCGGCGTTATCACCTGGATGCATACATTTTCCCCTGCAAAGTCATGGATTCTTGGACTGCAGGAGTACCGGAAACCGCTGCTTCATTTTCATACACAGTTCAATCGCGAAATTCCGTATGATACGATAGATATGGATTTTATGAATGAGAATCAGGCGGCTCATGGGGACAGGGAGTATGGCCATATCTTCAGCCGTCTTGGCATGGAGCGTAAGGTTATTATGGGATATTGGGAGGATGCCGATATCCAGAAGAAGATCGGTTCATGGATGCGCACGGCGGTGGGCGTGATCGAGAGCAGCCATATCCGTGTCATGAGGATCGCAGATAATATGAGAAACGTCGCCGTTACCGAAGGCGACAAGGTAGAGGCTCAGATTAAGTTTGGATGGGAGATCGACGCATATCCGGTAAATGAAATTGCTGCAGAAGTGGAGGCAGTTTCCAAAGGAGATATTGACGCATTGGTCGAAGAATATTATGATAAGTATGAGATACTTTTGGAAGGAAGAGACGAGAAGGAATTCAGAGAGCATGTAGCGGTACAGGCGGGAATCGAGATTGGATTCGAGAGATTCTTAGAGGCGAAGAATTACCAGGCGATCGTGACTCACTTCGGAGATCTGGGAAGCCTGAAGCAGTTGCCGGGACTTGCGATCCAGAGATTGATGGAGAAGGGTTACGGATTTGCGGGAGAAGGAGACTGGAAGACGGCGGCTATGGTTCGTCTGATGAAGCTTATGACCCAGGGGATGAAGGATGCGAAGGGAACTTCTTTTATGGAAGACTATACTTACAACCTGGTGCCGGGTAAGGAAGGAATCCTGCAGGCTCACATGCTTGAGGTATGCCCTTCTATTGCAGAGGGAAAGATCAGTATCAAGGAACAGCCGCTTTCCATGGGAGACAGGGAAGATCCGGCGAGATTGGTATTTACTTCTAAGACAGGTCCGGGAATTGCCGCGTCGCTCATCGATCTTGGAGACAGGTTCCGTCTGATTATTAACGACGTGGACTGTAAGAAGGTGGAGAGGCCAATGCCGAAGCTTCCGGTTGCGACTGCATTCTGGACGCCGCAGCCGAATCTTCAGACAGGGGCTGAAGCCTGGATCCTTGCGGGGGGCGCGCACCACACTGCATTCTCTTATGATCTGACTTCCGAGCAAATGGGTGATTGGGCGGCATGTATGGGTATTGAAGCCGTCTATATCGACAAGGATACGACCATCCGTCAGTTTAAGAACGAACTGTTGTGGAATAGTGTCGCATACCGTAAATAGGAGGAAAGCAACATGAGCAATGTGAAGGAAGTTATTGAAAGCGGCAAAGCTGTCTTAGGTATTGAACTGGGGTCAACCAGGATTAAGGCTGTGTTGATCGGCGAAGATCATACGCCTGTCGCGTCTGGGGATCACGAGTGGGAGAACCGTCTGGAGAACGGAAACTGGACATACTCTCTGGATGATATCTGGACAGGCCTGCGTGACAGTTACAAGAAACTGGCGGCGGATGTTCAGACAAAATACGGCGTTACGCTTAAAAAGATCGGGGCTATCGGATTCAGCGCGATGATGCATGGTTATATGGCATTTGATGAGAAGGGCGAAATTCTGGTACCCTTCCGTACATGGAGAAATTCCACCACAGGACCTGCGGCAGAGAAGCTGATCGATCTGTTCCAGTATAATATTCCGCTGCGGTGGAGTATAGCCCATTTATACCAGTCAATCCTGAACGGAGAAGACCATGTGAAGGACGTAGCATACTTTACGACTTTAGCCGGTTATATTCATTGGAAACTTACAGGGGAGAAAGCGCTTGGTATAGGGGACGCTTCCGGTATGTTCCCCATCGATGTAGAGAAGAAAGATTTTAATGAGGAAATGATCCGGAAGTTTGACGAGCTGGTGGCAGATAAGAACTATCCCTGGAAATTGAGAGATATCATGCCTAAGGTCATGGTGGCAGGAGAGGCAGCAGGCGTCCTGACAGAAGAAGGAGCCCGTCTTTTGGATGAAAGCGGTAATCTTGAAGCAGGAATTCCGCTCTGTCCGCCGGAAGGCGACGCCGGAACCGGTATGGCGGCGACCAACAGCATTGCAAAGCGTACCGGTAATGTCTCTGCGGGAACCAGTGTATTTGCCATGATCGTGCTTGAGAAAGATCTTAAGAAGGTATATCCGGAGATTGATCTTGTGACCACGCCGGACGGCAGTCTGGTAGCTATGGTGCATGCCAATAACTGTACTTCAGACTTGAATGCATGGGTAGGTATTTTCAGAGAATTTGCCGAGAGCTTCGGGATTGAAGTAGATATGAATAAATTATTTGGAACCTTGTATAATAAGGCGCTGGAAGGAGACGCCGACTGCGGCGGATTATTGTCTTACGGATATCTCTCGGGAGAATTCATCACAGGCGTGGATGAAGGACGTCCGTTATTCGTGCGTTCTCCGGAAAGTAAGTTCAATCTGGCCAATTTTATGCGTGTGAATCTCTTCACAGCCCTTGGAGCGATCAAGGTAGGGATGGATCTTCTTCAGAAGGAAGAGAATGTGGCGATCGATTCCATGCTGGGACATGGAGGTTTATTCAAGACCAAAGGCGTAGGACAGAGAATTCTTGCAGCGGCGATCAACGCGCCGGTATCCGTGATGGAGACGGCAGGCGAGGGAGGTCCATGGGGAATGGCGCTTCTGGCCGCTTATATGAAGAATAAGGCCGAAGGAGAGAGCCTGGAGGACTATCTGGCGAAGAAAGTATTCGGAGATAATGCAGGAAGCCAGATGGAGCCGGATCCGAAGGACGTAGAAGGATACGAGGTCTTTATCGAGCGATATAAGAAGGGCGTAGCTATCGAGAAAGAAGCTCTTAAGAGTCTGATATAGTATATTGGCGGCGCTGCTGCATTCTTGCGTCTGCTGATGCAGCAGCATTGTGCCTGTTAGAGAGACTTAAATGAAAAGGCGCCGATGCATGAGTCTATAATATAAATTAAGAACAGGAGTTAGGAACGGATATGTTAGAACAATTAAAAAAAGAAGTGTATGAAGCAAATATGCTGCTTCCAAAGTATGGTCTGGTAACATTTACATGGGGAAACGTCAGCGGGATCGACAGAGAGAGCGGACTCTTTGTAATTAAGCCAAGCGGCGTTGATTATGAAAAGTTAAAACCGGAAGATATGGTGGTAGTAGATCTGAAGGGGAACAAAGTAGAAGGGGATTATAATCCGTCCTCGGATACGGCAACTCATGTAGTATTGTATAATCGTTTTCCGGAAGCGGGAGGTATCGTGCATACGCATTCATCCTGGGCAACCAGCTGGGCTCAGGCAGGAAGAGGGATTCCATGTTACGGGACGACCCATGCGGATTATCTCTATGGGGAAGTTCCTTGTGTGAGGAATCTGACAAAAGAAGAGATTGACGAAGCTTACGAGAAGAATACGGGAGTTTTGATCGCGGATGAATTCGAGGCCCGCAAACTTGACTATATGGCGACGCCGGCGGTATTGTGCAAGAACCATGGCCCGTTTACCTGGGGAAAAGACGCGCATGAGGCGGTCCACAACGCGGTGGTATTAGAGGAAGTTGCAAAGATGGCGGCTCGCTGTGAGGCGATCAATCCGCAGAATCAGCCGGCTCCGCAGGAACTGCAGGATAAGCATTACTATCGGAAACATGGAGCTAACGCTTATTACGGACAGCCGGGAAAATAAGAAATTTGACATTTTTAAAGGACTGCATGTTGGGAGGAGTGCAGTCCTGAGGAAAAAGTTATGAAAAAGAATTTTAATTGTCCGATTTATCTTTCGGACAATTAAAGTATAAGCAGAAACTGTGTTAAAAGTGTGATTAAAATGCAAATTAATTGTTAACAAATCGAAAACGAAGTTTAAAGGCTATACGGTTGTGAATAAGTCGATGGATTGTCCGGTCATTACATCCGGGGCGTCGCACAACAGATATATGATAGCCTTTGCCACGTCGGCGGCGTTTCCCATGGCGACGTCGTCCTGGCCTACGGAGTGATTGTATACCCGCTGTCCCGGCGTATCCACGATTCCCGGTGCTACGGCGTTTACCTGGATGCCGTATTCCTTTGTCTGGATGGCGGCGGTCTTGGTCATGGTAATGATCGCGCCCTTGGCGACGGCGTAAGCCCCCATCTGGGATGCGATACGGCCCATTCTGGAAGAAACGCTGACGACCTTACCGCTCTTCTGGCTGATCATGACAGGAAGGATCTTGTTCATGCATAAGAAGGGGATGCGGATATTTGTCTTGATGATCTGATCCCATTGTTCCTCTGTCCATTCCCAGAATTTAATCGCCTGATGTTCTATATTCTTGTAGATCTCTGTAGGATAACCGCCGGCGTTATTGACCAGTATATCGATACGTCCGAAGCTTTCCATTACCTTGGCGACAAGAGCCTCCACTTCGGTTCCTACGGTAAGATCATGAGAGAAGCAGACGGCTGATCCGCCGTTGTCTTCGATGAGTTTGACAGTCTCTTCTAAGTTTGACCTGGTTCTTGCGACGGCAACGACAATCGCGCCTTCTGCGGCGACAGCCAGAGCCGTTTCGCGTCCGATTCCCTTCCCGGCCCCTGTTATTATTGCGATTTTTCCTTCTAATTTCTTCATGTTTGATTATTCCTCCATATATATGGTTCCTTACAGGACAGAGTCGCTGTACTGTCCGAAGAATTCTGCCGTTGTAGGGTGGATGTAGCTGTCGCCGATATCATGCAGCAGAACTACATTCAGCTTATTATTCAGATTTTTTTTATCCAGTGTGATGGCGCCCATCAACTCCTTTATAGGCAGTCCGCATTCATACGGCAGCCCGTAAGCCCTCAGTACGTTCAGGATGCGTTCGGAGGTTCCGGCAGAAGTAAGATCTTCTTTTTCCGCTAGCTTTGTAATCTGATACATACCGATTGCGACGGCTTCTCCATGGCTCTCTCTTCCATAATGATAATACTGTTCTACGGTATGACCAAGGGTATGCCCGAAGTTCAGGAGCATCCGTTCTCCGGTGTCAAACTGGTCATGTTCCACGACGATACGTTTGATGTCCACACAGCGTTCTATGATGGCAGGAAGTTTATCCTCAAGCTCTGCAAAAGAGCGGTGGGATTCCAGTGTATGGAATAATTCTGCATCCCTGATGCAGCCATACTTGATCACTTCTCCCATACCGTCGGTGATAAATCGTGCATCCAAAGTATTTAACACAAGTGGATCGATCAATACCAGCGACGGCTGATAGAAAGCGCCCACCAGATTCTTGCCCTGGGACAGGTCTACCGCCACTTTTCCGCCTACAGAAGAGTCCACCTGGGCGAGAAGGGAGGTAGGTATCTGGATTAATTTTACACCGCGGAGGTAACTTGCGGCGGCAAATCCTGCCAGATCTCCGATCACGCCGCCTCCAAGGGCGATAACCAGGTCGCTTCGGGAGATTCGGGCGTCGAGTAACGCCGCGTATACTTCCGGAAGAGTCTGAAAATTCTTGGTAGGCTCTCCGTGAGGAAGTACAAGATGACGGCATTCGTAATCTGAGGACAGTTGTTTTGCCAATGATTCCCCATACAGAGGATAGACATGATCGTCGGATATGATCATGATCTTTTTTCCGGCAAATGATGAGCTGATGTATGCGGCGGCCTGAGATAACAGGTTATTTTCAATATAGATGGGATAACTGTTTTCTCCCAAATTTACGTTTAGTTTCATGTTATAGATATCTCCTGATAAATGCTATATGTTTTTCCCGACTACTTCGGCTATCTGCCTTATTTCCTTAAGCAGTACGTCATATTTCTGAGGTTTCAGCGACTGTGCGCCGTCGCAGAGAGCACATTCCGGGTTGTTGTGTACTTCTATCATCAATCCGTCGGCGCCTGCGGCGACAGAGGCTTTTGCCATAGGCTCTACCAGCCACCATTTACCGCCTGCATGACTTGGATCCACGATGACCGGAAGATGGGTAAGCTTGCGCAGGACGGGGATACTTTGCAGATCCAGCGTATTTCGTGTATAGGATTCGAAGGTACGAATGCCGCGTTCACAGAGAATAACATTCTCATTTCCAGAGGCCATGATGTATTCCGCCGCCATAATCCATTCTTCATAGGTGGCGTTGAGTCCTCTTTTGAGAAGAATCGGGCGGTTAAGACGCCCTAACTGCTTCAGAAGATCGAAGTTCTGCATGTTGCGGGCTCCGATTTGAATCAGATCAACTTTCTCATTAAATAGATCCAGATGCTCCGGCGACATTAATTCCGTTACGATGGGCAGGCCGGTCATTTCCCTGACTTTGCACAGGATGTCGAGTCCGTCGGTGCCCATTCCCTGGAAGGAATAGGGGCTGGTTCTGGGCTTGAAAGCTCCGCCTCTTAAGATATTCGCGCCGGAAGCTTTGGCGGCGTTTGCGATTTCCAGGACTTGTTCATAAGATTCAACGGAGCAGGGGCCTGCGATCAGAGCAAGACTGCCTCCTCCCACTTTGACACCGGAAACATCTACGATGGATTCCTCTGGATGGAACGCCCGGTTCGCAAGTTTGTAGGGTTCCTGGACGTGCATTACTTTATCTACGGCAGAATCGACTTCAAATAATTTGGAATCGATTTGTGTGGTATCTCCGATACACCCGATAATCGTCATCTCGGAACCTTCGACGATATGAGTATCCAGTCCCCGTTTCTTTATCATCTGCTCCACACGAGTGAGATCATCGTGCGTTGCGCGTTGTTTTAGTACAATGATCATATTATGTCATCCTCCTAAGATGTAATATTATTCGTACTGTGAAATTTTAGTTGTTTAAAGTGTGAAATCAAAATAATCTTACAGCACAAAAAAACAGTTGTCAACACTTTTTCCTAAAATATGTTACAATATAAACGGTAATTATGTAATGATATATTTTAACGAAAATAGATACAGGAAAGGAAAAAGGGATGGTTCAGGTTTGGTTTGCGGATATTACGCCGTTATTAATAGAAGAAACGTATAGACGATACTATCAGAAGGCGCCTGCCTGGCGAAGGGAGAAGGCGGATCGTTACAGGTTTGCCGGGGGAAAGGCGCAGAGCGTGGGTGTGTGGAGTCTATGGGAGCACGTCCGCGGAAAATATGATCTGCCGGAGAACACCGTTTACAACCTTTCTCATTCCGGAAATTATGTTTTGTGTGCTTTCAGCGACGACAATACGGCGAAGGTGGGGTGCGACCTGGAGGAGATGAAAGAATTTCGGGAGCCGGTGGCGCGGAGGTTCTTTTGCCGGAGCGAGTATGAGCATATTATGGAAAAAGATGAAAAAGACAGGGCGCGGTTATTCTATCGCTACTGGGTTCTGAAAGAGAGCTTTATGAAAGCGACGCGCCAGGGGATGGCATTGGATATACAGTCTTTTGAGATCGGATGGAGGGAAGGGGAAAGCCCGGTCTTGATACGAAAGCCCGGAGAATATCCGCAGGAATATTACTATCAGGAATACAAAAGAGAGGGCGTAGACGCAGGGATAGCGGTCTGTACGACAGACAGAGAGATAGACAGACGACTATATGTGCTGGAATTGTAAGAGGTTACATTGGCGGAGATTGTGAGAGGGAGGATGCTGAGATGAGACAGTTGAAGACAAGATGGGCGGATCAGGTGGATAAGGATCATGTGCTGGAGGAATACCCCAGGCCCCTGCTTAGAAGGGATAGTCATGTGAATCTGAACGGTCTCTGGGATTATGCGATTACGATTGAGAAAGGTCGTCCGAAAAGTTATGACGGAAAGATATTGGTTCCCTTTTCACCGGAAGCATTTCTGTCAGGGGTGAACAGGCAGCTTCAGCCGACGGAAACGCTGTGGTATCACAGGGAATTGCCGGATGAGGTAAAAGTTGAGGACGGAAAGAGATGGATGCTGCACTTCGGGGCGGTGGACCAGTATGCCGTGGTGTATGTGAATGGAAAGATGGCGGCGCGGCATCTCGGCGGTTATCTGCCGTTTTCCGTGGACGTCACGGATGCCCTGCGGGATGAAAAGAACGAGATCCTGATTCAGGTACGGGATTACAGCGACGCATTTTATTATGCCAGGGGAAAACAGAAACTGCACAGAGGCGGTATGTTCTACACTGCGCAGAGCGGAATATGGCAGACGGTATGGATGGAGAAGGTTCCGGATGTGTATATTACAGATATAGCTGTCACGCCGTACTATGATGAGAGAGTATTCCGCATCAAAGTCCTGGTTATGGGCGGCGGCGCGGAGCAGTCCATAAAGGTGGAGATCACCGTATCATCAGACGGAATGAAGCCAGTTCGGGCGAAAGGTAATGCCGGAGAAGAGATAGAGATATCGCTGGGGGAGATCCATGCATGGAGTCCGGAGGATCCGTTCTTATATGATATCAGGGTTTGTGCGGGAGCAGATTCTGCCGGGAGTTATGCCGCGATGCGGAAGATTCATGTAGAGAGAGATAAAGAGGGGATTCCCAGAATATATCTGAATAATCAGCCTTATTTTCAAAAAGGGGTGCTGGATCAGGGGTATTGGCCAGAAGGATTATATACGCCGCCTTGCGACGAAGCAATGATCTATGATATCCAGGTGATGAAGGCGTTGGGATTTAACATGCTGAGGAAGCATATCAAGATCGAGCCCCAGAGATGGTATTACCATTGCGACCGGCTGGGGATGCTGGTATGGCAGGATATGGTGAACGGCGGGAGGTCTTACCGTTCCTGGTATGTGACATATTTGGCGACAGCGATGGAATATTTTCATCTACATATGCCGGATTCCATGTTATGGCTTCTTAGAAGGCGGGATGAACGTGGAAGAAAGCAATTTGTTTCTGAGATGAAAGAGACGATCCGCCGCCTGTATGGTCATCCGTCCATTGTGACCTGGGTGATTTTCAATGAGGGATGGGGGCAGTTTCATGCCGGTACGATGACGGAGATTGCCAGAGAGGCAGACGATACCAGGTTGATCGATCAGGCGAGCGGATGGTTTGACCAGGGGGGAGGAGATATGAGGAGTATCCATAATTATTTCTTCCCGTTGGAGATCATCCCGGAGGATCGTGTGACAGTTTTGAGTGAATATGGAGGGTATTCTCTGAGTGTGCCGGAGCACCGGATGTATAGAAAGATCTATGGGTACCGAATTTATCGAAAGACGGAAGAGCTGACGAAGGGATACAGAGGATTGGTTGAAAAAAGTGTGCTTCCCAATATTAAGAAAGGATTGTCTGCCGTGATATATACGCAGTTGTCGGATGTGGAGGAAGAAGTAAACGGAATCTTGACGTATGACAGGAAATTTTTAAAATTGGATGTCGATACAGTCCGAGATTTGAATCAGAAACAGATGTTGACGGACATTTAAGTATTTGTTAGAATAGTCTGAGGGGAAAAAACAGGGTTTACCTGGAAACTAATAAGTTTACAAAGAGCTCCGAATTAGTAGGGAGGTTAAGCAATGCAGGATTTAACATTTGGTGAGCAGGTTAAGATTGTTTTGAGCCGTAAGAATATGACGATCAAAGAATTGGCCAAGAAGATTGAGATACGTACGAAGAAAAAGATGTCCCGGCAGAATCTGACGCAGAGACTTGGAAGAGATAATTTTCAGGAACAGGATATGCGAATGATTGCGGAGATCTTAGGATGTCCGTTCCGACTGGATATTCTTGGGGACAGTCTGTCTGCCGAGAAGACAGAAGAGCCGTTGAAAGACGAAGGGAAAGGGACGACAGAAGAGACGACAGAAACATGGTCAGAACAGACAGATAAGCAGATAGAAGAAATATCGGAGAAGGGTCTGGAGCAGGCAGATAAGCAGACACAAGAAATATCAGGAAAAAGTCTGGAGCAGGCAGATAAGCAGACACAAGAAGCGCCGGAAGAGCGGCCGGAGGGAGAGGCAGCCGGAAAAGGCGTTAAGGCATCGGAAGAAGCATCGCCGGAGGATTCCGGAAGCGACGGCACAGAAGGCACAGGCGATGATAAGGCGGCCGCCGTATCACATGAGAGGGATATTACGATAGGAGAACTGGTTGATATACATAAAGAACTGGATGAGATGATAGAGAAAGCAACCGGCGAACTTCCGAAACTGGAAGAACACTTGGAAGATAAACAAAGAGAAGAACAGCCGGCGAGAGCGTATGAACCGGCCGGATATGACGATTCGGATCAGCAAATCCAGACGCAGCAGGAAGAAGCGGCGGGGAATAATATTTCTGCAGAGGAGAGTGAACCGATTGAGAAACTTCTGGAAGAGATAGAGAGCATGGAGAAAGAAGATAAAAAGGAAGAAAGGCAGGAAGAAATACCGGAGAATCAGGCAGAGAGACCCCATGGATGGAAAGCTTATTTTATGCAGCGGTTTAAGAAGAAGGGAAAAGATCTACCGGCTCATAGCGGGGAAACGCGCGCGGAGAACAGTAACACAGAAGACGGTTATATGGGCGGCAGTTATTCTGAGAATGTAAACGATGAAAGCGGTTATGCTGAAAGAAGTTATACAGAGAATATATATGAAGAAACCGTATATGAGGAGAGCGGATATGCGGCGAATACATATGAAGAATCCGGATATGGGGGGAGCGGATATATGGCGGATGCATATCCGGAAAATGGTTACGTTGGGATATATACGGAAGACAGCCAGGGTGTGGAGTATACGGAAGATCCTTACGCAGAGACCAGATATTTACAGGAAACGCCCCAGGAGGAAGAAGAAGAGAAGGGCGAACGGAATCCATATACCGGAAAGGAGTATGAATCGAACAGTGTTCGGATGCATCCTTCCAGAATCGGTTATGTACAGGTGTATGACAGATCGAACCATGAATGGACGGATATGACGGAATGGGCATTTTTAGGATATCAGGAGCGGAAGAAGCAGCTTCTTGGCAAGGATTATGATCCGCCGATATACCTGGATTAGAGATTATACAGATGGAATTATTTGTAAAAAGAATGGTATTTTTCAAGATCCTGGGGAATAGATTGTGATAAGAAACCAGGATTGGGAGTGAAGGATTGAAGCGTTTTATTCGTTATCTGTACGAATATGAACATGGAAGAAGACTGCGTAACGTAGGATTTGTTAAAGCCGAGCAGAGTGAAGATGAATGTACGCTGCACATCCATGGAAAAGGGCTGCATATGAAGGGAGAGCGGAAGCTGACGGTGTATCTCTTTTTTAATGCGGGGAATGAATGTGTGGGAATATGGCAGGGAACCATAGATAATGTGACCCCTGCCATTAATTACAGGCTGCATTATACAGAAGAGGATACAGGCAGTCCGGATAATTTTCAGAAGATAGACGGGATTATACTGGAAAGCGAGATGGGACACAAGTATGCCGCCGTCTGGGACGATAAAGCAGTGGATATAGGGAATATGCGCGTTCTGGATCCGGCGAAAGATGGAAGGATACCACGGGAAGAAATCAGGCAGGAAGAACCTGAGCCTGCGATAGAAGAAGATTCCAGGGAGGAGTCAGACATGGGGGCCGATCCGGCGCGGTCGGAAGATCCTTGGGATAGATTAGAATCTGTAATGCAAAGAGAGCCCCAAGAGAGCCGGAATAATCCAGAGCCGCAGCAGGGAGATGAATCAGAGAAAATAGCTGAGTCGGTACTTGAGGATGAGATGCGGGATGAATCAGAGCCGATGCCGGAAGAGGAAATAGAGGAAAATTCTCAGAAAGCCGATGCAAAATCGCAGGAAACCTGCGGGCAGGAGGATGAACAGGAGACGCCGGTGCAAAGAGATTGTCAATGTACCAAGATCCAGAGAAATGATATTGCAAGGCTTCCGAGATGTGAATGGAAATGGGCGAATAACAGTTTCCTGCTCCATGGATATTACAATTATCACCATTTGGCGTTAATACATGAGGGAAATAGATTCTTACTGGGAGTTCCGGGAATCTATCATCCGCAGGAAGCGAAGGCGGCGAGTGTGTTCGGATTCACGGAATTTATTCCCGTTCGGAACATGGAGGTTGACCTGACAGACGAGGAAGGGAACGGACGAGATCAGTTCGGATATTGGTGCAGACCGGTAAAGAGACCTCTGAAGATGTAAAAAGAGCAGAAAACAGATAGGATTCAGGAGAAAGACATGCAAAGTATCGACGAGAAGTACATGAAAGAGGCGGTCCGGCAGGCGAGAAAAGCTTATGGTATCGGAGAAGTGCCCATTGGTTGTGTGATTGTATTTGAAGATAAAATCATAGGCAGAGGATATAACAGGAGGACGGTTGATAAGAATACGCTGGCACATGCGGAACTTATTGCGATCAGAAAGGCATGTAAGAAGATAGGAGACTGGAGGCTGGAAGGCTGTACGATGTATGTAACGCTGGAACCTTGCCAGATGTGTTCCGGAGCGATCGTACAATCCAGAATACCAAGAGTTGTCATAGGGTGTATGAATCCTAAGGCCGGCTGTGCGGGTTCCATTTTGAATCTGCTTCAGGTGGAGGAGTTTAACCATCAGACGGAATTGACAAAGGGAGTTTTAGAGGAAGAATGCAGCCGGATGATGAAAGAATTTTTCAGAGAACTGAGGGAATCGAAGAAAGAGAAAAAGGTAAAACAAGATAAAAAAAGTGATATCCCGGATGAGATATCACCATAATACGTTCATTGAGGGCAAGATATATAGAAATATGTATCCTGCTCTTTTACGTGCATTGCGCTTCGAACGCAGATTCCCAGACGTTACCTTGACAGTTAACTCAGCCCAGGCACCCTTACGGCACCCGGAAGGTTCTGCTTAGTGCTGCTTCGTTCCCGACCTGACACGGTTCACAGAGTTCCGTCGCGTAAGACCCAAACATCAACGCCACTTATCAAGGGCAGCTCCACAAATCCATGCCCTCAGCGCAATATCACCCCTGCTATAGCGGATTGCAGGTACAAGGTACCGCTAACACCCCGGCTGCACGGTAATTAATTGTACTGTATAACTGGGAAAATGTCAACGGGTGCGGAGCGGTTTTTGCATTTAATTCGTATTGACTTAATTGCAAATTTAAATTCCACCCCTCTGTGGAATTTAATCCTGCAAATCTTCCTACCAGCAATCATGGAATTTAATCTTTCCGAATTATCTGTTAAAATCATTTCTATAAAATATGACTGTTTCCTCCCGGCAGGAAGGAAGTACTTATGAATAAACAAAAACATTTAACTCTTGAGTCCCGGATTATTATCGAAACGAAACTGAACGAAGGTGAGAGCTTTAAAGCAATCGGCAGATTATTAAACAAGGATTGTACCACCATCTCTAAAGAAGTGAAAAACCACATCTCTTTTGAAAAAAGCGGAGCCTATGGCAAAGCCTTCAATGATTGCCTCCTGGCTTTTCAGCATGAATGCTTCGCTCAAAGGGTATGTCAGGAATGTACCTCCCACAAAAATCGCCTTTGCTGGTCCTGTGGTAAATGCTCCTCTTCCTGTAGTCTCTACGAAAAGTATGTTTGCCCTAAACTTTCCAAACCTCCTTATGTCTGTAATGGCTGCTCACAACGTAATAAATGTTCCTTAGAGAAGCGTT
>OFGB01000991.1_pt1 | contig 18742 bp, 14 predicted proteins | sample 1521491 | NCBI WGS metagenome assembly OFGB01 (sample SAMEA3504095, study PRJEB24116) | mouse gut metagenome | biome: mouse gut; feature: mouse-associated habitat; material: faeces | place: Denmark | collected 2011
GATGTAACTAAATCAGGTAATTCATCATCATGCCCACTGCATAATAATTACTCATATTGTAAGCTCCGCCCTTGGAGAACATCCCCATTACGCTGTACGGATTCGTCGCCATGCTTTCTAAAGAAGATGATGACGAACTTGCAGACGTTCCGGAAAATGACTTTTGGCTGCTTCCGTTCAAAAGTGAACTGGAGCTGACATTCATCGCGCTGTTCGCCTTATTGAACATACGGTCTGCAATCCCGCCCATGCCAGAGATCAACTCTTTGGACAGGTTCGGGTTCTTCTGCATGTTCGCCTGGAACTTGCTCTCGCTGAAGCTTAATGTCGCATCCTTATTGACCGTAATTCCAAGCTGTTTCAGAGACTGCTCTGAACCAATACCTGAAATCATGTTGCGCAGCTGTCTGCTCACGCCGCTTCCTCTGTCGTAATTATCATTGAGGAACTTCACTGCGGAATTGTAAGCATCCACCAGATCGCCAAGCGCTGAAGCCACATTACCGGAATCCACGCCGGCTTTCAAGGTAGTCTCACCGGCTTTTTTAAGCTCTACGCTTACTCCATAGTAGCCGATAGAAACCTTGTTCGTATCTGTCTCATACTCTGTAGTCCTGCCGTCTGCGGTCACGGAATACTTGGCGTTCGCTGACTCTGTCTTAACATTCTCAACTCCTGCCGCTGCTCCAAGCTGCTCGCCGCTGACTGTGAAAGTCTTGCCTTCGCCAGTCTCCTTGCCTTCTAACTGAAGAGAAGCAACTCCGTCCTTCTCTACAACGCTGGCTGTCACGCCAACCTTGCTCTTATTAATCTGGTCTGCCGCCTCTTTCAGCATCTGGGCATTGGTCTTGGAACCTCCATTCGCCTTCACGGTGCCTACCGAAACATTTACGGAATTCTTACCGTCTCCTACGGTAAAATTCATCGCTGACTTCGCATAATCGGACGCCTTCACGCCTTCACTAGCATTGACCTGTGCCTGCGCCACCTGCGTAACGTCGAGCTTATACTCTTTGTCATTCTTGACCAGTAATTTCCCGCTTGCTGTCGCGATGTCATTATTGGTACTGGTGATCGCAAGATCGCTCATAGCCCCATACTTGTTGGAACTCTTCAGCTCGTTCGCTGCATTCATCAAATCAGACATCTTGCTGCTGTAATCCTTGACAAAGCTGATATCTGCATTCATCGCAGCCTTGCGGGATGTAAGCGATGATGTCGATGACGATGAATAAGACTGGTTCAGCTTCGGATTCCTGGAAAGAGCCTGAGACAAGCGAAGACTGTTAATGGATGACTGATAGCCGTAAATGCTATTCAACCCATAGGAACTGATTCCATTGATTGCCATACTTCTTCCTCCTTTCTTAACATTATATATTTCATTCCACGACCGCACATCCGTCCGGCCATCCTGCCGCTCATCATCCGTCTGCCAAAAAGGCTGAAATGCTGTCCGGCCATCCTGCCCCTTGCGGATATGAGAATCGTTGGAATACCAGTTGTATAAGAATGGCTCTTCCATCCTTCAATATAATATCGACAATCTGGATATAAATGTTAATAGTTGATTTTCAACACTTCCCCGATTTTCCGGAACATATCCCCCGCATTGAGCGGCTTGGCAATATGCCCGTCCATCCCTGCCTCGGCTGCTTTCTCACAATCCTCCCGGAAGGCATTTGCCGTCATTGCAAGAATTGGGACAGACGCCTTCTTTACATTGTCAAAAGACCGGATGGAACGCGCCGCCTGATATCCGTCCATGATCGGCATCTGGATATCCATGAGAACCAGATCATAATACCCTTCATTTGCTTTCAGCAACATATTCACACACTCCACACCGTCCCTTGCCCGCTCCACAATACATCCCTTGCTGGATAAAAGCTTGGTTGCAATGATTGCATTGACATCGATATCTTCTGCCAACAGGATATGGACGCCGTCAAATCTCAGATTCTCCCAGCTATCCGGCTCCCCCTCCTTCTTATCCGCCGGGGCCTTCTTAAACCGATGGGGCAGGCAGACCGTCACCTTCGTCCCCATGCCTTGCCGGCTCTTGAGCGTAACCCTGCCATTCATCAGACTGACCAAATCTTTCACGATTGCAAGGCCAAGCCCGGTTCCCTGGATACCGCTGACCGTCGAAGTCCGTTCTCTGGAAAATGACTCATAGGCGTAGGCCTGAAACTCTTCAGACATCCCAATCCCGTTATCTTCAATCACGGTTTCCACAAGGCAGGTATCTTCCGTATCTCCCGGCAGCTCCTTAAAGGAAAGAGAAACCGCGCCGCCGTCGGGCGTATATTTCACGGCATTGCTCACGATATTCAAGAACACCTGTGAGTAATGCACCGTATCCATATACAGATACGGATGGCTGATATCCACATCCACCGTGCATGACAGGTTCTTTTTCTTCAAATCACTGCTGAATATGGTGCATAGCTTATGGAACGTTTCCCTCACATCTACCAGTTCTTCCTCAATGATGATTTTATGGTTCTCGATTCTGGCAAGTTCTAAGATATTGTTAAGCAGATCCAAAAGCTGTTTGGACGAAACATCAATATTTTCCAGATACTCCCTTTGCTTATCCGGATCATTGCTTTCCAATGCAAAATTCGTAAATCCCATAATCGCATTCATCGGCGTACGGATATCATGGGACATGTTAAACAAGAATTCAGACTTGGCCTTATTCGCCGCCTCCGCCCGCTTCACTGCAATCTCAAGCTGTTCATGCTGCCTCTCCAGCTCTTCCTTCTGAGTCCGGATCTTCTCGCTCATCTCAAGCTTCTCCGAACTTCTAATTAGGCTCTCGACCATACTGTTGATATGTGTGCTCAGCTCCAGGAATTCTTTGCTGTCCCTGACGTCCACTTTTGTCCTTAATTCCCCATCTTGTATAGACCAGAGTTTTTCATTGATCCTCTTAATCTGGCCAATCACCGTCCGGTCCATGGTATCCGTCACGGCATAGACCAGAATCAGGGAAATCAGCACTAATCCCGCAAGGAGAAGCAGCTCATTGACCAGGATTGACTGGAAAAAACCAGATACGGGAGACGCCCACACGATATAATTCTCGCCAATCTTTTTCGACAGGCAGTATTGGAGCGATTGCGAAGTTTTCGCATGGAAGCCTCGCTCTGACTCCATCTCTTCCGGCTTGATGCCAATCTCTGCAACATCCTTCCCCACATCTGAAACCACGGTTGCCCCCACCACTTTCTCCGTATCCGGGTCAATGGCGTACAATTGGTATCCAACCCCAGTCCTGAGCAGCGAAAAGATATAAGATAATTCATTTTTCTTCGTTGCACGGAGCACATTGGACGGTTTCATCCCAACCTGAACGATAAAACTGCCGTCTTCATTCCATAGCGCCGAATACTGGACCAGCTTGCCCTCTGCCGTGTTCGGCGTCGTCTCCTGCACCAGCTCCAAAGACTTATCCGTCAGTAACGGTTTGAAAAAACCAATCTGTTCCCCGGAATCAAAAGAATAACCCAAATATTCTGGATGCGTACCCCCAATAATTACGCCATCCGTATCAAAAATGTGGATCTCATCTACCTCCACATCTGCAGCAATCTTCCTGAGCTCTTCCACATCATCCCTCGCCTCTGGATTATGCTCAAGAATATATGCTACCATCCTCGCATCATTCAGACACATAGCATTGTATTCTTCCTTAACCAGGTCAAGTTCTCTCGAATTCTCCTCTAAAATCTGTCCGACCTGCTCAAAAATCTGCTGTGCATTCTGTCTGCCGACCTGATGCATGCTGAATATCTGTATGACCGTAGAAATAAAAAGTATGATCCCCACCATAAGCAACGTGATCTTCTTCATATTCTTTACGACAATACCCTTTATGGTTAAAATGGCTCTCCCCTCCTTCCTTTTCCTATTACGATTATCCGTTCCTTGTTAGGTACAGTATACCTGTCTTCTCACATAAAATCAACCCATTCATCCTTTTCCATACCTGTACTGCCCATTCTTTACTTATCTGGAAACACATCACAAAGTACGGCGTCCAAAACAAATACTCCGTCTTTGGCGCTGACTTTCAAGTATCCGTTTCTCCTTTGGACAGCCGCTTCCATACTGGCTATCCTAAGACCATGCCCCCCCCCCCGAATGCCGCCAAAAATGTCATTGCACGCAAAAGCAATAACATTCGTTTCATATATTTTTCTCCGTCATATACCGAAAATACGCCTCCCGCATAGCCCGGCGTTCCCTGACGCGAATGGGAACGATATCTCCCGTTTCCATCCGGAACACATCTTCCGCCGCATAGACCCGATCCATATTCACAAGAAAGCTCTGGTGACAGCGCAGAAATGATTTCTCCGGAAGTCGGCTTTCCATCTCATCCAGCCGCCCATAGTATAGAATGTTTTCCTTTACCGTATGAATCGTCAGACGATTTCGGTTGCTTTCAATGTACACGATTTCAGATGGGGCGATCGTATATACTTTACTCCCCTGACGCAGGGTGAGCATAATCGGTTCCTCCCGCGTAAACAGACGTTGTAATAACTGCCGCAGTTTCATCCTCTCCAACGGCTTTAGCAGATAGCCTGCCGCATCCACCTCATACCCCTCTATTGCGAAATCCTGTGTTGTCGTTAGAAAAATAATCGCCGCTCTGTATCCCAAAGCTCGCAGATGGCGCGCCGTCTCGATACCATCTTTCCCTTTCATATAGATATCCAGGAAGACCAGATGAAAATCTATTTTCTTTTTTTCCCAAGCATTCAATAAAGCATTCCCGCTTCCGAATTTTAGAAACCTGGCATCTGCATCAAAAGCTCCCAGTTCCTTTTTTAAGACAAGACATAATTCCTCTCTGTCCTTTTGTACATCATCACAAATTGCAATGTGGAACATGCAACACCTCCTCCTTCGTTTAGCGTAATCTTGTTTATTATATAATTTTTCTTTACTTCACAAAACAATACGGGACAATTTTCAGGCTTTTGGGGAGAATCAGCATTGACCTATAGATGGAAGGAAAGGGACACAGCAAAATCTGCCGTGCCCCCTATCATATCGTCTTATTTACTCAACAACTCATGAATCCCCTTCGCGCCGGCTTTCCCAGCGCCCATGGCAAGGATAACCGTAGCCGCGCCCGTCACGGCGTCTCCGCCTGCGAATACAGCCGCCTTGGAAGTCTGCCCGTTCTCTTCCTCCGCAACGATACATTTTCTCCGGTTTGTCTCCAATCCCTTAGTCGTAGATGCAATCAGCGGGTTCGGGGAAGTTCCCAGGGACATGATTACCGTATCAAGCTCAATCTCATACTCAGACCCTTCAATCTCTACCGGGCGTCTTCTGCCGGATGCATCCGGCTCTCCAAGCTCCATCTTGATAACCCTCATGCCCTTCACCCATCCGTTCTCATCCACAAGGATCTCCTTGGGGTTGGTCAGCAGGTCAAAGATAACGCCCTCTTCCTTCGCATGATGCACTTCCTCTACTCTCGCCGGAAGCTCTGCCTCGCTTCTGCGGTATACGATATGTACCTCCGCGCCAAGGCGAAGAGCCGTTCTTGCGGCATCCATCGCCACATTACCGCCGCCCACAACGGCAACCTTCTTGCCAGCCACAATCGGCGTATCGTAAGAGTCGTCAAACGCCTTCATCAGGTTACTTCTGGTCAGATACTCATTGGCAGAGAACACACCGTTGGCCGTCTCCCCAGGAATACCCATGAACATCGGAAGCCCTGCGCCGGAACCGATGAACACTGCCTCGAAATCCTCCTCTTCCATCAACTGGTCGATGGTGGTGGACTTACCGATGACAACATTCGTCTCAAACTTAACGCCTAACTCTTTTACCTTCTCAATCTCCTTCTTAACAACCTTATGTTTCGGAAGACGGAACTCGGGAATTCCATATACCAACACCCCGCCAAGCTCATGAAGCGCCTCAAATACCGTCACTTCATACCCCAGCTTCGCAAGGTCGCCCGCACAGGTAAGGCCGGACGGACCAGAACCGATAACCGCAACCTTATGCCCGTTGGTCTTCTCTGCCTTCACCGGCTTAATGTCATGCTCCAGCGCATAATCCGCAACGAACCGCTCCAGCTTACCGATAGAAACCGGATCGCCCTTGATTCCGCGGATACACTTGCACTCACACTGGGACTCCTGCGGGCATACACGGCCGCAGATTGCCGGAAGTGCGGAAGACTCTCCGATTACCTTGTAAGCCTCCTCAATATTCCCCTCTTTTACCTGGGAAATGAATCCCGGAATATTGATGGATACAGGACATCCTTCAATACACTTCGCATTCTTGCAGTTCAGGCAGCGGGTAGCCTCTTCCATCGCCTCTTCTTTGTTATATCCATAGCAAACTTCCTCGAAGTTCGTCGCTCTTACCTTCGCATCCTGCTCTCTTACAGGAATTCTCTTTAATACATCAGCCATTAGTTGTCACCTCCGCAATTACCGCATCCACCATGGTGGGTGTCACCCTCTTGTAGTTTCAGAATCGCACGGCCTTCCTCGGTCCTGTACATCTGCTGTCTCTTCATCGCATTGTCAAAATCAACCAGATGCCCGTCGAACTCCGGTCCGTCTACACATGCAAACTTCACTTCTCCGCCCACAATTACACGGCAGGCTCCGCACATACCCGTACCATCCACCATGATTGGGTTCATGCTGACAATCGTAGGAATCTCAAGCTTCCTGGTCAGAAGACAGGTAAACTTCATCATAATCATCGGCCCGATGGCAACACAGACGTCATATTTATTCCCCTCTTCCACCAGCTTCTCAATCTTCGTCGTAACCATACCCGCATGTCCATATGTACCATCATCCGTACATGGGTAGTAGTTCCCGGCTACTGCTTCCATCTCTTTTTCCAGAATCAGCATGTCCTTGGTCTTGGAACCAACGATAACATCAACGTCAACCCCATGCTCCTTCAGCCATTTTACCTGAGGATAAACCGGAGCCGCCCCCACGCCGCCGGCTACAAAGAGCATCTTCTTATTCTTCAAGGTTTCCAGATCTTCTTCTACAAATTCAGACGGACATCCCAGAGGCCCGATAAAGTCGCGGAAGGAATCTCCTGCCTTCATTTCTGCCATCTTCATGGTAGAAGCCCCAATCTCCTGGAACACAATCGTAATCGTTCCGGCTTCCCTGTCGTAGTCACAGATGGTAAGGGGGATTCTCTCGCCTTTTTCATCCATCTTAACGATTACAAACTGTCCCGGCTCACAATGCTTGGCTACACGCGGCGCTTCTACATCCATAAGATAAATCTTATCAGCCAGTTTTTCGGCTTTTAATATCTTGTACATCCTACGTTCCTCCTAAAAATATTATATGACTATCATAATCCATCTTCACGCAAATATCAAGTGCCTGCCTTTTATTTTATCATCATCCCCATAATATAAAGGTCAACGTGATGCACTTAGCCCATACAAATGCAAAGCAAAAAGGGAGCCGGCGCCCCCTTCCTGCAGTCCAATCTCTATTCTACTTGAAAACTTACATCATTGACAATAATTTCCGCAATCTCGTCCGTATCCACCAAACGGTTAAATACTGTCTTATACCATGCGCCGACTCCTCCGGTCAGCCCTAACACATATCCGCTATTTTCAATCAACTCTTCCGAGTCCGAAACAACATAACTGCTCCCGTCCTTATACTTAATCTCCATATGCTTCATGTAATAAGGGTCTTGCGCCTCATCTTCGGAAAGCCCCATTCCCTTGGACATATCTACGCGGATGGATATGGGAGAGTATACCAGACAGCCATTCGCTCCCATATCAATCGTCTTGTCAGGAACCTGTCCTTTCCCTGATAAGTCTATGATTTCCGTCTCGGCCTTAGCCATCGCCTCGTTATATTCCTTCCACAGCGATTCATCCTTCATTTCTTCCTCTGACAAACCGTTCACATCCGGCAGAAGCTTTTCGATTTCCTTTAATTTATCCGGATATTTCGTAATTACCAGCTTAGGAATATCTCCCGCTTTCAGATTATCCGACCAAAGCATGTAGGAGGTACAGTATAACAGCTCATTCGTACTCTTCTCCATATCAACATAAGTGTTCTCCCCTGTGAAAATGAAATTTTCATCTTCCGGCATCCCGCACTGGACATCGAACCGGAAATCCGCTTCATCCGTGAACACGGCTCCTTTTGCCATATTGGTATCCTCATCGCCTCTTAATGCAGTCACGCCCCCTTTACGGCCCAGCGTATAATACATCACGGCCCCGCTGCTGTCATAGACAAAGCTCTCAATCGTCAGCGTGTGTTCCCCAAGCTGCTTTACCAGCGGTTCGTCCATTACCCACTTTCCAATCTGTTCATTGGCTTTTTCTTCATCCACGGCCACAAATTCCTTGGACGGAATGTCTACCGCAGTCGTACCGCCTTTTCCGTTATCAACCTCCTTATGGACGACGTCCCAGGATTTCTTCGTCGTATTTCCAAACATTCCCTCGAAAAATCCCGCTTTCACCGACGCATACACAGCGCTTGGCACCGTAAGGCAGACGATTGCTGCCACTGCCGCCGCGACACGCAGATTTTTCCCATAATATTTTCTTTTTCCCGAAGATTCCTGCTTTCTCTCCAAAATCTTATACGTATCGCAAAGCCGCTGGTTCACCACATCCGATACCTGAACGTCCTGCCTTAATATATCCCGCATCTGCTTCTTAGTGTCTCTCATCTTCACGACCTCCTTCATAAAAATCACTCAATAACACAACACCTGTTTTAATCTTTCCCTGCCTCTTCTCAGCTTACTCTTCACAGTATTCTCATTGATATCCAGAATCTGGGCAATCTCCCGGGTATGGAAGCCTTCTCCGTAAAACAGTAAGAATATCGCCCGGTAATCTTCCGGCAGCTCGCCCACAAGCCGATAGAACTCCCGGTCATCCTTAGGAACTTCCTCGGGCCTGTCAGGCAGTTGGTCTGAAACCATGCAGCGTCTCTGCTGTTTGAGAAGATCCTTGCAGTGGTTAATCAGGATTCTGGTAATCCATGTCTTGAAATACGAAACTGTCTTCAACTCCTGTATATGTTCATACGCGGACAATACCGTTTCCTGCATCACATCTGCCACATCCTCCTCACTGCGTAAATAACTCTTAGCCACCTTATATAGCCCTGTCTTATGCTTCTCCATCAACTCCACGAACGCTTCCATATCCCGCCGCTGCGCCCGCTTTACAAGCAAAACATCCATCTTCTGTCCTCCTTCCTGCTGTTACGTTTCATCTATTAGACGAACCAGCCGCCCAAATGGGTGCATCTATTTTTATTTTTTTAAATGAAAAAGGGCAGGCGCTTTCGCCTGCTCTCCAAGATGTGCCGCCCGCCATGGGGGTATGTAGAAAACGGAATGACCGGACAGGAAACCCGGACAGAAACATTCCCATTTTTCTTCTCCGAAAATTCTCTCATGTAACTCTGGAAATATAATATCACTTTCTGACGGAAGACGCAAGAATTTGTCTGATTTTATTTGCAGAACCGTTTTACCTTTCTCGACACCTTTTTACAAATACCACATGAAATTTGGGGCAAAGCAAATCCCAAGACCTGCCCGCCCCAATTTCATTTCACATCAATGGCAAGATGTTATTTGCCTGCCATCTGCTTCTCCTGCTGCTCAATCATCTTCTTAACCATATAACCGCCAACAGAACCGTTCTGTCTGGAAGTCAGGTCTCCGTTGTACCCGTCTGTAAGCGGTACGCCCAACTCGCTTGCGACCTCATATTTGAACTTGTCTAATGCTCCCTTTGCCTCTGGTACTGCTGCTCTGTTTGATGAACTTGTCATAGTTTTCTCCTCCTTTTTGTAACTCTAACTTTTTGTTTCTTGCGTAACATTTAATTTTTGTTACGCAGATAGTATATGGAGGATTTAAATTATTACACTAGAAGTTCCTTCATAATCTGGAAGATTCTTCATCCAGTCATTTTCTGAATTTAAAAGCTCGTCCGCGGCTTCATTTGCCATCTGCAAAAGCTTCGCATCCTGGTACACATCCCCAAGGCGGAAATCCAAAAGCCCGCTCTGGCGGATGCCGAACAAGTCTCCGGGTCCCCGAAGCCTTAGATCCTCGCTGGCAATCTTGAATCCGTCGTTGGTCTTATTTAAAATAGCAAGCCGCTCCTTCGTCTCTTTTGATTTTGAACCGCTCATGAAAATGCAATAGGACTGGAACTCTCCTCTTCCGACCCTTCCCCGAAGCTGGTGGAGCTGTGCAAGACCGAAACGCTCCGCATTTTCCACCATCATGACCGTGGCGTTGGGCACGTCGATTCCTACCTCGATGACCGTGGTAGAGACAAGGACCTGAATCTCATTTTTCCCGAAGCGCTCCATGATATCGTCCTTCTCCGTCTGCCGCATCTTGCCGTGAAGATAGGAAACGGCAATCTCTTCGCCCAGTTCCTCCTGAAGCATGGATGCGTAATCAATGACATTCTCCGCCTCCATGCTCTCACTCTCCTCCACCATGGGGCAGATCACATAGCACTGTCTCCCCTGGGCTACCTGTTTCTTCATAAATGAATAAGCCGTCTTCCTGTATCCGGTATCCACCACACAGTTCTTGATAGGAAGGCGGTTCGCCGGAAGCTCATCAATCACTGAAATGTCCAGATCGCCGTACAGGATGATTGCCAGCGTCCTAGGAATCGGCGTCGCGCTCATGACCAGCACATGGGGAACGCTTCCTTTTTTGGCAAATGCTTCCCGCTGCTTTACCCCGAACCTGTGCTGCTCATCCGTCACCACAAGGGCAAGGCAGTCATAATTTACGCCGCCCTGAATCAAGGCGTGGGTGCCCACAATGATTCTGGCGTACCCGCACTCAATCCGGTCATAGGCCCTGCGCTTCTCCTTCGCCGTCATGGAACCAGTCAGAAGCTCTACCTTGATCTTGATTCCATATGTATCAAATAATCTGGTGATGGATTCATAATGCTGCCTTGCCAGCACCTCCGTCGGGGCCATCATCGCGCCCTGATACCCGTTTTGCGCAGTATTCATGAGCGCCAGCACAGCAACGATGGTCTTGCCGGACCCCACGTCGCCCTGCACCAGCCTGGACATGGCAGTCTCCCCCGCCATATCCTTCGCAATTTCATTCCATACCTTCTTCTGTGCCTCCGTCAGCCGAAAGGGAAGCCCTTGCAGAAACGCCTCCGTCTCCGGCTTCATCCCAATCACATATTCATTGGCAAGTTTCTCGTTCTTATCCTTTAACTTACGGATAGACAGGATGAATGCAAGAAATTCCTCGAACACCAGACGGTCCCTGGCATGATAAAATACTTCCTTGTCCTCCGGAAAATGGATTCCCCGCACGGCGTAATTATATTCTGCCAGCCCGTAACGCAGCCTAATCCTGCTTGGCAGAAGGTCTGACGCAAGGTCCATCCCGTCCAATGCCTGGCGCACCGCCTTCGCAACGGCGTTGTTGGTAAGTCCAGAGGTCAGCCCGTAGAGCGGCTGCAAGGTATTGAGTCTGTCCGCATACTTATCGCAGGGATAGAAAATCTCCGGATGTTCCATCACAAGCCCGTCCCGCTTCCTTACGATTCTCCCCCTAAGCGTGACCGCACCGCCCTTGGCAAAGGTACTGCGAAGGAAGGGCATCCGAAACCAGATTACCTTCATCGTTCCCGTCAGATCCTTGACATACATGGTCGTCACCTGCATCTTTGTACTTCCCGATACCTGGACTCTCCCGTAAATCGCCCCGCTGATGGTCTGGGTCCTGCCCTCCTCCGCTTCGCTTACCGGCACTGGGTCTTCGTAGATGTCATAACCTCTGGGATAATAACGAATCAGGTCGCCCACCGTACTCACACCGACCTTTTCAAATAATTTCTGCGTCTTATCCCCGATTCCTTTCAATTCTCTGATGCTCGTCTTATCAATCATGATTACCTCAACTCATTTCTTTCATTCACATTATACTGAACGAAACCTACAAACTGTCATTGGAACAAAAATAAACAGAAACGCCAGACTCTGTACGAATTCCCACAGAAATCTGGCTCAATGATTCATCTATTCTAAATCCCTCTTACTCTACCCCAAGCACATAATAGTAAATCGGCTGGCCTCCGTAATGGGCGTCCACATCCACATCCGGATAAATCCCTTCAATCTCCGCAATGAACCTCTGGGCATCCTCTTCCTTCACTTCCTCGCCATAATACAGGCTAATCAGCTCAGAATCTTCATCCACCAGCCGACCAAGCAGTTCCTTCGTCGTCTCCTCCACGCTTCTGCCAACCGCCAGGATTCCCGCATCTCCGATTCCCATGATATCGCTCTCATGAATCTCCTTATCATCAATATGGGTATCCCTGACCGCATAAGTCACCTGGCCGGACTTCACATTCTTGATTCCTTCCAGCATGGCTTCCTCATTCTCCTTCACATCGGCATCCGGCATAAAATTAATGACCGCCGTAATTCCCTGGGGAACCGTCTTCGTCGGAAGCACCACAATCTCCTTATCCTCTACCAGATCCTTCGCCTGGTTCGCCGCAAGTACGATATTCTTATTATTCGGAAGGATGAACACACAATCCGCATTCACCTGTTCAATGGCATTCAACATGTCCTCCGTACTTGGATTCATAGTCTGCCCGCCTTCAATAATATAATCCACGCCAAGCTCTTTAAAAATCTCATTGAGCCCTTCCCCGATGGAAACCGCTATAAACCCAATCGGCTTCCTCGGCCCATCGGCCTTCTTTCCGTCTTCCGGTTTCTTTGCGCCAGCCTCCTTTGCCGCCTCACTTGCCGCCAGCTTCTCGGCGTCCTTGATCAGCTTCTCCTGATGCTCCTCACGCATATTGTCAATCTTCATCCGTGATAGCTGCCCGTACGTCAAAGCCCTCTGAATCGCAAGCCCAGGGTCATTGGTATGCACATGTACCTTCACCACGTCGTCATCCGCCACACAGACAATAGAATCCCCGATGGAAGACAGATAACCCTTGAAATCCCGCTCCTGCTCATCCGAAAATTCCTTTTCTGTCAGAATAATGAACTCCGTACAGTATCCGAACTTGATATCCGCCGCTTCCTGCGCGCTGACCTTCGTGACATTGACACTCGCCTTTGGCGTAATTGCACTGTAATCCACCTCTTTCCCAAGAAATGCATCATAAGCGCCCTTAATAACCTCCAAAAGCCCCTGCCCGCCGGAATCCACAACCCCGGCTTCTTTCAATACCGGGAGCATATCAGGCGTCTTTTTAAGCACCTCCTCGGCATGCTCAATCACCGCCGGAAGAAATACTTCCAAATCATCCGTCTCCTCCGCCATCTCGGCCGCCTTCTTTGCAATGCCGCTTGCAACCGTAAGGATCGTGCCTTCCTTAGGCTTCATAACCGCCTTATACGCCGTATCCCTCGCCCTGGCACATGCCGCCGCAAGTCCCTGTACATCAATCTGTTTCTCCTCCCGGATCGACTTGGTAAACCCACGCAATAACTGAGAAAGGATCACGCCGGAATTGCCTCTGGCGCCCCGCAGGGAACCGGATGAAACCGCCTTAGCCAAATCCCTGATACCCGGATTGTTAAGAGACGTTACCTCCTTTGCCGCCGCCATAATGGTAAGGGACATATTCGTCCCCGTGTCGCCGTCCGGCACAGGAAATACGTTCAGTTCATTGATATACTCTTTCTTCGCTTCAATATTCTGCGCACCTGCCAAAAACATCTTTGCAAGCATATCCACATTTATAGTTTTCGTAGCCACTTCTCATGCTCCTCCTTAACTAATCGATGACTCTGACGCCTTCAATATAGATATTGATCTTATCCACCGGCATTCCTGAAAATCCCTCGACTTTATACTTCACATTGCTGATCAGGTTATCCGTAACGGCTGAAATACTTACTCCATATGCGACAACTATATGAAAGTCAATACTGATATGGTTCTCATCCGATATCGACACTTTGATTCCCTTCGTCAGGCTCTCCCGCCTAAGCAAATGTACCAGCCCGTCCTTCACATTCACGGCAGCCATTCCCACGATCCCGAAACACTCCACTGCGACCGTCCCGGCATACTTCGCAATCACCTCCGGATCGATCGTAACAATCCCAAGATCCGTACTCATACATCCCTTCATACCTGAATACCTCCTATCATTCTATGGATTCCCTATCTTGTTATTATACCCTGTTTTACCATATATTACAATAAAAACTCAGATTCCGTACCGAAATCTGAGTTTTAAATTAGGAACCGTATGAACAAAACCGTACACTTCCTCACACTATGCACGCTCAACTTTTCCTGACTTCAAGCAAGAAGTACAAACATACATTTTCTTTGTCGCACCGTTCTCTGTCTTCACGCGAACTGATTTTACATTGGATTTCCACATCTTCGGTGTCTTTCTATGAGAGTGGCTTACATTATTTCCAAAGTGAGCACCCTTTTCACAAATAGCACATTTAGCCATGACTGCACCTCCTAACATCCATATATAGTCTGTCCCACAGACTCACAACACTGTTATCTTACCAGATGATGGGAGGAATTGCAAGTGCTATTTGTGGTTTTTCGAGTTTTTTCTATATTTTCCAGTGTCACCGTGAAAATATTCTTATCCTCACGCCGGGCATACTGCAATTTTCCCCCATGTTTCTCCACAATCTTGCCCGCAATGGCAAGCCGTGGCTGATGCAAAGATCAAAAACCCCGGAACACTCCTTAACACCACTTCTGCCTCCCCCTTGGCCAGGGCAAATATCACCACGCCTGCATACAAAACCAACAGAGCCGCCACAGAACTGATGACATTTGCCAGCGCAAGCTGCCCGTGGTAATTCCACTGGCTGATTCCACGCATCCACACCAGATGGCTGGTCTTCCGTTCATATTCGTTGGGAATGGTGCGAAGGCTAAGCGCCACCGCCATCGCCCCTCCGATGACTGACGCCACATTCAGGACAAATGGCAGCAGCATCCGAATTTCTGTCACCGGAACCCCGTCAATGGACAATGTGACCGTACCGCTCATGCATAGAAGCACGATGAATAGTCCGATAACCATAACCACATAGATATCTTTTCTGCGAATCCTCTCCCGCAGCGCATTCTTCATAATTCCCATCATTGTCCCATACCTCCGATCTGCTCTACGAAAATCTCTTCCAGGCTCTTTTCGCTCTCACCGTTCTCCCACTCATAAACCAGCCTTCCCTTCTTCATGATGATCCCACGGTCACAGACCCTCTCGATGTCATTTAGGATATGGGAATTGATCAGAATCGTCTTCCCTTCCTTTTTTAACGCCTGAATCGTATGCATCATCTCAAGCCTCCCCATAGCGTCCAGCCCTGCCGTTGGTTCGTCCAGAATCAAAAACTCCGGATCTCCCAGAAGCGCCTGGGCAAGCGCCAGTCTTTGCAGCATTCCCTTTGAATAGTGTTTCACTTTCGTACTACTGTCCTCAAGACCTGCCCGCTGCAAAAGATTGGGGATCTCCTGTCTCAGTTGTTCCTTTGGGATTCCCTGCAGGCCTCCGTAGAACTCTAAAACCTCCCGCCCGGTAAGAAAGGGATGGAAGTAGGGCGTTTCCGGAGAATAGCCGGCCGAAACCTCCTTTGCCCTCTCCACACTTCCTCCATCTCTTGGAATCAGATTCAGGAGCATCTTGATGGTCGTCGTCTTCCCAGCCCCGTTGCTTCCTAACAGAGCAAATACCTCCCCCCGCTTTACAGAAAAACTGAGATCGTCAACCACACATTTTTTCCGATATATTTTTCTCAGATGGTTACATTTCAACATATTCTTTCCTCCTGCCTTTTGGGAGACTACCTCTGTCAGTTTCCCTATTCTTCAAAACAAAATTTGTTCATACAAATATTTTAACTGACCTAAATTAAGGCATACTAAAAAGAACCTTAAACTAACCTAAAGATATCACGGAATCTCGACTCTACATAAGAACTCATATCCAAATGGCACACCGCAACGCATACCCGTCAAACCAGAAAAAAGGGACTGCCGCAGCAATCCCTTCTCAATTCTTTTATTAAACTGGATAACTCCCATTCTTCGTATCAGCCATGGTCTGGTCGATCTTGGTCTGCTGCGCCTCCCTGTACTTAAAGAAGTCCGTAGCCACCTGGGGGAACAGTGCATAGGAAAGCACGTCCTCATCCTGCTGGCTCCATTGCCCGCACTCTTTGCGCAGGGTATCCAGCTCATCTGGAATCAGATCCGCCGGACGGCAGGTGATAACCTCCGGATTCTCTCCTAAGACCTTCTTCTTCACCTCTTCGTCGAAAGGCTTCACCGTTGCACCGTACTTACCGCTCAGGATATCCTTCGTCTCCTTGGTCGCCATCTTATAACGCTCGCCCATCAGCACATTGAATACTGCCTGCGTACCCACGATCTGAGAAGACGGGGTAACAAGCGGCGGTTCTCCAAGGTCTTTGCGCACTCTCGGCACCTCTTCTAACACGTCATAGTACTTATCTTCCGCATTCTGCTCCTTCAACTGGGAAGTCAGGTTAGACAGCATACCGCCTGGAACCTGATAAAGCAGAGTCTTGATATTCACGCCCATGTTCTTAGGGTTCAAAAGCCCGCTCTCAAGAGCCTGGTCGCGAATCGGACGGAAATGATCCGCAATCTCCGAGAGAAGCCCCTGATCAAATCCCGTATCATACGGCGTACCCTTGAACGTCTCCACCATAACTTCCGTCGCTGGCTGTGAAGTTCCAAGGGCAAAAGGTGACATCGCTGTGTCAATCACATCCACGCCTGCCTCCACTGCTTTCAGGTAAGTCATAGAAGCAACTCCGGAGGTATAATGAGTATGAAGCTGAATCGGAAGGCTGGTGGCCTCTTTTAGCGCCTCGATCATCTCCGTAGCCTTATACGGAACCAAAAGCCCTGCCATATCCTTGAGGCAGATAGACGTAGCGCCCATATCCTCAATCTTCTTCGCAATATCCACCCAATATTCCAGCGTATAAGCATCCCCCAATGTATAGGACAATGCCACCTGGGCATCCGCTTTCTCTTTCACTGCCGCCGTGACCGCCGTCTGTAGGTTACGCAGGTCGTTCAGGCAGTCAAAGATACGGATCACATCGATTCCGTTTGCCACAGATTTCTGAACAAAATATTCTACCACGTCATCCGCATAGGGACGATATCCCAGAATGTTCTGCCCACGGAACAACATCTGGAGTTTCGTGTTCTTGAACCCGTCGCGGAACTTACGAAGACGCTCCCACGGATCTTCCTTCAGGAAACGGAGAGACGCGTCGAAAGTCGCGCCGCCCCAGCACTCTACGGAATGGTATCCCACCTTATCCATCTTCTCGACGATGGGAAGCATCTGTTCTGTCGTCATACGTGTGGCGATCAGAGATTGGTGCGCGTCACGCAGAATGGTTTCTGTTATTTTAATTGGTTTTTTCTCTGCCATTTTATATCCTCCATGAAAATTTGTTACTTAACCTTACCGGACCTCTCTTACCGTCCTTTGGTCAGTCATATATTCCTAATATTACATCACTCCAAAAATCGCCATAAATGTTCCCGCTGCAACCGCCGTACCGATAACTCCGGCCACATTCGGTCCCATCGCGTGCATCAGAAGGAAGTTGGTCGGATCGGATTCCGCACCGACCTTCTGGGATACTCTGGCCGCCATCGGAACCGCAGATACACCGGCGGAACCAATCAGAGGATTCACCTTTCCGCCCGTGGCCACGCACATGATCTTGCCGAACAGCACGCCCGCCGCCGTACCAAACATAAACGCCACCAGACCGAGAGCCACGATATAGAGCGTCTGCCTGTTAAGGAACGCCTCCGCACTGGTCGTTGCTCCAACGGATGTACCAAGAAGGATTACCACGATATACATCAATGCATTGCTTGCCGTATCAGTAAGCTGTCTTACCACTCCCGACTCACGGAACAGGTTGCCAAGCATCAGCATACCTACCAGCGGAGCCGTCGTAGGAAGGATCACACACACTACGATCGTTACGATGATCGGGAAGAGGATCCTCTCTAACTTGGAAACCGGTCTTAACTGCTCCATCTTGATCTTACGTTCCTTCTCTGTCGTCATCAGCTTCATGATCGGAGGCTGGATGATCGGCACCAGTGACATATAAGAATATGCCGCCACCGCGATCGGCCCCATGATCGCCGTCTGAGACAGCTTGCCCGCAAGGAAGATGGAGGTCGGTCCGTCCGCACCGCCGATGATAGAGATCGCCGCCGCCGCTTTGTCAGAGAAACCAAACGCCATTGCTCCAAGATATGCGGCAAAGATACCAAACTGTGCCGCCGCTCCTAAAAGGAAGCTCTTCGGATTGGCGATCAACGGTCCGAAGTCTGTCATCGCCCCAACCCCAAGGAAGATCAGAGATGGAAGGATCGACCACTCATCAAGCATATAGAAATAATAGAGCAGTCCGCCCGTCCCGTTGGCCGCGTCTTCTGCATGAAGCATGATATCCGGAAAGATATTCACAAGCAGCATACCAAACGCGATCGGTACCAGGAGCAGAGGTTCAAACCCATGTCTGATCGCTAAATACAGGAAAAAACATGCAACTCCAATCATTACAAGATTGCCTATTGTAAGACTGAAAAATGCCGTCTGTTGCACGAGGTTTCCCAATGTCGTTGT
>OFGB01000992.1_pt1 | contig 18642 bp, 15 predicted proteins | sample 1521491 | NCBI WGS metagenome assembly OFGB01 (sample SAMEA3504095, study PRJEB24116) | mouse gut metagenome | biome: mouse gut; feature: mouse-associated habitat; material: faeces | place: Denmark | collected 2011
CCAGTTCTTCCAGCAAAGGCCGGCCCTCCCGCCAGATGATGCAGCTCACGGTCCGGATGTTCCGCTCCACCGCTTTCCAGTTGGTCCTGTACTGCTTTGCCACCTCCGGGTACAGCCACTTTGTCACCAGCAGCAGCCGATCCGGCTGCTCCACACACAGCGATATTGCGTAAGCTGTGTGAAAAAAGCCGGTGTAGTTTGCGGTCGCGCCAAGGCGGTATAGCAAATCATAAATATCTGTCATACAGCGCCTGCCAGTTCTTTTTCCAGTTCTTCTTGGACGACTTTGTCCTTATAGTAAGCGTCCATGTATTTTTCCGCAAATACCTTACGTTCCTCTGCGCTGAAACCTAACGCTATGATAATATCAAATACTGTTTCCGCTTTCGGTATGTGGGTATGGCTTTCCATCTTGTAAATACAGTTTCGGGTGACCCCTACTTTCTCTGCCAGGGCATATTGGGACAGATGCTCAGTCCTCCTTCGTCTTTCATAAATCTCAGTTTCCAATAGCCGGGTTATGTTGGGGTGATTTTTACATGTTTTGTTAGATTTTAACAATTTCAACACCTCCTATAATAAGAAGCATATATTAATTGCCAAAATCTATCAGCTAATTGCAGTTAGCTTTGTGAATTATGTCGAATTTTGTATCCGCCTGCTGTGTTATTGAAAAGAGCTCCAAAAATTGTGCGTTAGGGCTCTTAGCTCAAGTTTGACTCCAACATATCAAAAGAGCTCCAAAAATTGTGCGTTGGAGCTCTGAATATAAGTTATTTCTACCAACATTGTAAAAGAGCCTCAAATCCTGTGCGTTGGGGCTCCTAATATCAATTAGTATTCCTTATCGTTTATAATTTATAGGTGCTGAGGGTGCTCTCCTTTTTCGAGCCCTTTTGCTTATCTTTTTTCTTGACAAACACAGGTCAGCAACTGGAAAACATCTACATTATGACCATAGTGAGCCGAAAGCCGTAGCAAACTATGTAGCAGCGCAAAATATTTGGACTAATTAAAGATTTTGAACTTTTCTGCAACTTTTAAATCTTTTAAAGCACTAAATCATCCATCTCTGCAGTAGCGAATCTTAATTATTTGCTGAATACCCTACCTCCAACCAATTTGCTTTATCACTTCCCCTCCCATTAGCTCCAGCCTGATCACATCTAATTCTACTCTGCCGTTCTCTATCACCGGTACACTTCCATCCCCCCAAGACAATATCCATACGGTCCGATATCCTGAGTGTTCGCCAGCAAAATGTTCTGCCCGGAAGCCGGGTCCTCTAGCGTTAAATACAGATTATAATGTCCTTGGGCCAGCCCTTTCCCAGAAATTGCGGCTTGGAGTGTCACTTTTTTTTCGCTGTCCGTTCCACCGGATAGCTCCCACAGGCCGCCGTACCTGACCAGGTATTCTCCTGCCAGACTGCCGTCCGCGCCGCGCAGGGTAATGGTCATTTCTGGCTCCACATATACAGGCGCAAACCCCTCGTTCCGAAGAAAAACTTTCACTATAATTTGATTCCGAAAGGCCTTCCACTCCGCCTTCACGCCGCTGATCAACAGCCTGTAGCCCAAATGCCTCTCAATATAGGAGAGACCATCCACACCCTGAAAGCAACCGCTCTGCATCACCTTGGCGGCGGCCCATTTGTCCATGACCTCCTGGTCATAAGCCCGATTCAAGTATGTAATGTGCATTGCGGATAAATCCCGCACCGAATTCTCAAAATCATTAAACGGATTTTCAATCACAACCTCGCCACCGTTGGGGACACCGCAGCACAGCGTCTCCTGAAACGCCAGCTCCTCAGCTCTGCTCCGCCGCTGATCCTCCAGCCCTCCCACGCCATACGTGCCTAAATCGGTTTCGCTGCCCAGAATCCCGTCGTTGAACAGTCCCAGCCGTGCCACAAGGGCGGTGTCCGCTCCATCTTCGGTAATCTGACGCCACTGAGCCGGCGTACGCACCGAGAGATAGCCCCCGGTGATCTCAGCCAGCTTCTGAGCCAGTCTGCGCAGCTCCTGGGGAGACTCGTACCGGGTGCTGTGCATCTCTCCCCAGTCCCCAACAAAAAGACCTTGAAGCGTGAAGATACTGTCTGAATACCGGTTCAAAATCTCCCCCAGCTGTTCCATATGCTGGAGAATAAGGTCCAGGCTGGCCGGCTCGGTGAGGAGATTTTTCTGCTCCCAGTCGTAAAGGAATCGCACAATCAGCTGCTTGTCCCTCTGCGCAAGGGCGCTAAACAGGGCGTCGATGTTCTTCAGCCCGGCTGGGCTGATTTCCTGGGCGCGGTACTCCTTCAGGTTGATCTGCACAAGGGCCAGAGTGGTTTCGGTATCCCCATAGTAGAACCGCTCCACCAGGTCGTTGTAATCCGTCTCTTGATCCGTAATATGAAATTGATAGATGTAGTAAAAGCCCCGGTTGGGATTTCGCAGCGGCCTGGCGGACTCCTCAAAGACCGCTGCGGTCACCTTCACTCGTTCCATCTCCGTCCATCCTCCGCAGACAAAGAATATCCCCGCCATCAATATGCACACAGCGGCAAAGGACAGGCGGGAAGTCCGCCGCCTGTTATTCGCCGGGGATCGCCAGGTCGTACAGCGCGTAGGGCTCCTGCCGGAAATAATAGCAAACAAATTCTTCATCCTCATAATATATGTCCATTTCGTTAGGATAGAGCTCCGCGAAGCGTTGGCACCAGCAGTAGGCCCTGGACTCCACCGCAGTCCGGTTGACACTGTAGTGGTCAAAGGGGGCGTATACCTTCTTCAACTCGCCCTGCGCCGCCTCCTGGGAGATCTCAGAAGAAATGATATCCGGCGCAATGCTCCACATTCTTTCATATAAAGTAAATGTCCCTTGCGCCTTTGGCAGTGCCAGCCAGGCAGGCCCCTGTACAACATGGTTTTGCGCATACTCCAAGGGCTTCTTTTCTATAAACAGAAACACATGCTCGGTAGGAATCTTATACTTCTCGCCAGCGGTTTTATTAACAAAGTCAATCAACTCCTCGTGCCAGCCGTACTCAATCATTTGATACAGGCCGTCCGTTGGTGATACAATCGTATAAGTAAACTCAGGATAACTTTGTACGATATGGTTCACCAACGCCACGTCGGCACGATAGCGGGTTAATTCACAGTAAAGATACTCATGAAAGCTGGTTTTGTAAATGCAGGCGCAGAGCGCGGCGAGACATGCGAAGGAAACCACACACACGGTCTGACTTTTCAACCACGTTAAAAGCGCAAAAGCGATCAAATCCAGAGGAATGGCCGCCACCGCAAACAGCAGCATGCGCGTCGTCGTCACAAGCCGGGCGCCGACGATAAGTTCCGGCAGCTTCAGATACGGCGCAATATACACAACCATCATTGCAAAGGATAAAGCCGCTAAGAGCAAATATTTTTTCACCCACAGCCTGGCCAAATCCCCTATATGAGATGTGTTCCTCTTTTTCGTCCGCAAGCACCAGCTCACCAGTTTGATCGCCGCGCCAACCGCCGCAACCGCTGCGGTTAAGATGAATACAAAACCGCCCAGTCCGCCATCTGCCAGCTCGGAATAGCCTGACAGTAGAGCTTTATCACCGTAGGACAAAATGATTTCTATCGTTCCGGTGTTCTCCTCTATCATCCCCTGTCCGCCCAAACCACTCACCAAGGTCCTTCGCTCAGTATCATCTGCTCCGCGGATAACCCCTACTGCCCAATCTATGGAGCGCTCCATAGGAATTCCGGAGGCCAGACCTGCCGCCATAGGGCCTACGGCAATCAGAACCCCGCACAAAACCGCCGCTGTCAGGGGAAAAAACCATTCCCTTATCTTCGTTGCGTGGAATACGACAACGACCAAACACAGGAAAAAGGCCATAATAACCGCATGAAAGTGAGACGCGCAGATCATAGCCAGAGCCATTGTGAAGCCTAGGAGATCTTCATCTGTCCAGAATTTTCCCTTACTCACCGCCCCTCTCCCACTGCGCAGATACCGCAGCAGAAAGAACACACAGAGCATTTGCGCCGGAAGCGCAAATTCCAGGGGCAGCGCCCATTGTAAACGGGCAAGCCCACGTACCTCGTTCATGCTGTAATGGTAAATCGTGAACACCACAAGGACAATAATGGGTGTAAACCGCCAGTGAAACAACTCCCGAAGAAGGCAGTAGCAGGCCGCGAAAAATGCAACAGCCTGTATACCTCCGAAAAACAGAACCAGGCTGTAAAGCTCCACGCCCACCAGCGTGTGAACGGCGTAAAGCAGGCAGTGCATCGCTTCCGGGTAACCCCCCCCCGAAAACACCTGGCCCTGGGTCAGGCCATAGATCCAGGCGTGATGGACATATTGGTCGCCAAAGCCGTAGGCGCTGGTCTGAAACGCCCCCCAAGAGAAGTAAACTAGCGCATAGAGCGCAAATCCCCCCAGCACCAGATACTCCAACAGCCGGGGCCGCGCCCTGCGCAGTTGTTCCCGCAGTGTTTCCGCCAACCTGCGGAGCAGCTGTTCCAGCAGTAGCCTGGGCCGTGCGACAATCGCCGCACGATAAGCTGCTGTGGTGCGCTCCTCCGTCACATACAGCCTCCGCCACAGCACAGCCAGGGGTACACCAAAGAAAAAGGCCCGCACTGTCCATGCGTTTAACACGTGAAGCAGTCCCAGGCCCAGCACCACCGTGTTAATGAGAACGGTCTGGGCCGTTATACAGAAGCCGAATTGATAAATCAGAGATTTTCCGCTCAGATATTTGGAAAACACAAACCTGGGCCACAAAAACTCCACCAGCAGGTAGCCGAAAAGGACTTTCAGAAATTCAAAAACCCAATAGGGCGTGTTGACCATATCCATAGAATTTCCTCCTTACCGGCGCTCTTACGCCTGCCTGTTCCCGGCATCCATTTTCATCACCTTGATACGGAAGGCAATGGACAGCGTGCTGAACAGCATCCGGGGCATGTACCAAAGCGGCTTCAGGCCGGAATGGATGCTGTTGCCCCAGGTACGCGGATACATAATGGCGGGGACCTCCACCACCCGGAAATTCAGAAGCAGCATCTGCATGAGCATATTTGCGTCCGGATAGGCCACATCGAAATTGTTATACTGAGCATAGCAAGAAAAGGCCTGCCGGCTCAGCCCTTGCAGGCCGCTGGTGGGGTCGGTGACGGTCTGTCCTGCCACAAGCCGGATAATTCCCCGGAACATTCGGTGGGCCAGCCGCTTGGCCAGAGAGAGACGGAAGCTTTTGCTCCCCTCCAGATAGCGGGAGCCCAGCACGATGTCGGGACGCCTCCCCTCACCGTCCTCATGTAGCAACTGCTTATAAATGACTGCAATATTACAAGGATCATGCTGTCCGTCAGCGTCCATCTGAATCACATAGGGATAGCCCGCTTGCACCGCGTACTTGTACCCCACCTGTATTGCACCGCCGTACCCCAGACAGAACACATTGGAAACGACCTTATGTCCCCATTCTGCGGCAATGCGCGCTGTATGATCACTGGAAGCGTCATCAATCACCAGCACATCCGCCATCTGCGAAATGCCTGCCTCTTCCATCTGCTTAAAAAGCTCAGGGAGATTCTGTGCCTCATTGTGGGCAGGCATGATGACCAGAAGGTCTTTTTTCTTCATATCTCCATCCCCTGTTCCACTCACAATTCCAGAATCGCCTTTACCGCCTCCTGGGAAGCGGCTCTCTTTACCCGTGCGGCAGCTCCCAGGCGCCTGCGCCGCCTCTTGTCACTCAGCAGAATGCCGACGGCTGTAGACACAGCTTTTGGCGTCAGGTCGCACAGCAGGCCGTCCCGATTCTGCTCCACCTGGCGGCGGTTGCCGCTGGCATTGGAGACCACAACAGCACAGCCCAGCGTCTGCGCCTCCTGAACGGCGATGCTCCGCCCCTCAAACCGGGTAGCGTGGACATATACATCCGACTGAAGGTAATAGGGATAGGGGTTCTCCACAGCTCCAAGGAGGATAAAGTCCTCCTGAAGTCCCAGGGCAGCAATTTTTCTCTCCAGGGTTTTCCGCTGGACCCCCTCCCCAAGCACATACCACCGGACTTTGAAGTCGGCATCTTTCAGCAGCCGCATGGCGTCAACGGCAATTTCAAACGCTTTCTGGTAGGTCAGCCGCCCCACGCTGAGCAGGCGCAGCCAGCCGCAGGCCGTCCCAGCCGTCGGAAAATCCCCCCGGCTCTCGGGCCAGACGGCGAATTTTTTCCTGATTAACCAGATTCGGCAGTTCCTGGAGCCTGTCCCGATACTCGGGATAAATCCGAAGAAAGGGCTCCCGGATTTCCTCGGAAACCACAAAAATTTTCTGAAACCGGGCCCAGCAGTCCCGGTCCATCGCTCGGGTATATCCGCTCTGCTCATAGTCGATATGGACGACGGCCAGCTTTTTTTCGGCCTGGACATGGTCCGCCACAAAGTAGGACGCGCCGCCCTCAATCCAGGCAACCGCCACGTCGTAGCGGTCCTCCAGGCGGACCGCCCCGTCGGCAGCTACCCGCCAGAACAGCTTGTCCGGCTGAAAGCGGCGGTTTCGGAGCATGGACGGCAACGCCCGCAGAACGCTCCCCAGCTTTCCCGCCCAGCTTCCATTCCGAAAAAAGCTGGCGGCTACCATGCGTGCCAGAGCCCAACGCCCAGGGCTATCCTGTATGGAGCCGCCATCCACTTTGCCATTGAGCAGCCGCACATGCTCCGGCACCCGGCTTATCAGCTGCCCCCGGCCCAGCAAAACATAGAGGTCGATGGCGCAGTCTGCGCTGTCCAGGCTGTCCAGCAGCTCCAGAAGCGACCGCTCCGCCCCTCCTATGCCCAGGGTGTTAATGACAAACAGCACTTTCTTCATCAATCAAGCGTCTTTCGGCGCTTTCGGCCCCCTCCTCTCTATCCTCCGCCATCAGGAGGGACACCATCATAGCCAGCTCCTGGTTCTGTGTAATCAGTCTGGAGAGCAGCAGACAGGTCCGAAAGGCCCCCAGCAGACAGGCTCCGCCCACACAGAGCAGTACAGCGTCCGCCCAGGGAGGGAGTAGGCCGAGCCAACCGGACAAGCCTGGTATAACGCCCACCCCTGTCATGGCCGCCCCCAACAGACACCAAGCGACCGCCAGATCGGGCGTCATTTTCCTAACTGCATAAAACCAGACGCTGGCAGCCGCCAGAATCAAGCCTGCCCCCACAATTGCATACCGCATCAACGTCGCGATTCCCATAGCCCCTCCTCCGCGTTCTTCCATTACTTACGCGCCGGCTGCAACTCCGCCCCGCTTGACTGGCTGTAGACCTGATCCGGAGGCCGTTTTCCGCCATTCCGCTCAAGTAGCCTGCCCCGGCAGAAGGTTTGTACGTCCATATGCCGCTCCACCCAGCGCAGCCGGAAGTATCCGGCGGTCCAACCGGCGAAGGAGCCCGCCACTACACCTGCTCCGTACCAGACATCCGGCAGACCGGCAGCCACTACGCTGCCCAAAAATGTGATCAGACAGAAACCCGCCGCCGTGAGCACCGCCCCCCACATATCCCTGAAATAGTAAAGGAACAAAATCTCGGCATACATCTGGAACAGGATGAAATATCCCGCCGCCAGACAGGGGTAAATGCGCATCACCAGCCCCGCAAAGCCGAAGCGGGGCAGCAACACCACAAAGAGCAGATATACCACCACCGAGATGATGAACTGAATACGGGCCAGGTCCATCAGCTGGTTGGCAATTTCCCGGAACATCTCCCGCTTGCTGGTTTGGATGTCTGACAGCCTTCCTCCGATCACCGCTTCGGAGTAGGCCTTATACCGGTCGTGGAAAAACATCTCCACCCGGGCAATAAAAATGACGGTGGCAGAAATATTTGTGAACATGGCCAGGCAAGAGGCCATGTCGTAGGGCTGGGCACAGACAAACGATTTGACCACCACCATTCGTATGTCTGTGGTCCAGAAAACAAAGTTGTGGATATACAACCCTAGGGTATAGCAGAAATTGATAGCCACCAGATGCCAGTACCGCCAGAAATACCGAAACACCGGGCGGAACCGGTTACTGTTGCCCACAAAATACCGCCGCACCGAGCCATATTCCAGCACAGCGGTGAGAAAAAAACCCACCGTGAAGCCCATGAGCATACTCTCTGTAACTTCCCATCTGACCCAGAAGCGGAGGATCAGTGTGAGAAGGAAGGTGACGGCCAAGCCCGTCAGAAAAAAGAGGGATATCCTTCCATAGTCCTTACAGATGGAGAGGTAGAGCTGCGAATAGAACACCAGCACCAGAGAGATGTAGCCGCAAAAGCTGACAAATACATAAGCTACCGGCACATTCCCCACAAAGTGCTCCCACAGGCAGAAGGGAATGCCCAACAGACAGCTGAGGAGAATATTCAGCAGCAGCCCCAGGTAGTAGCAGGGCAGGATGTCCTGATATCGCTCCTCAAAAATGGCGTCCTGCATATATTTGGAAAGTAACGAGTTAAAGGGCGACGCGGTCAGAAGGGAAAAAATGAAGATATATAAAACAGTGCAGGAAAAGAGCTCCCTGGTGTAATAATCCAAGGTGTCAAATCCTAGAATCCACTCCAGCAGCAGCAAACCCCCGATGACCAACACCATTGGAGCCACCGTCAGGCAGGAGCCATAGGCAACCCCTGCCAGGCTGGCGGTAATGGACCGTTTCTGGAAAAAGTGATTGAGCCTTACGCCAATGCCGGCCATCCGTCATACCTCCTTCTGTCAGACTGCCACACCTGTTTTCGGTTCGCTTTTCCGCTCCTTCGGGGAGAAATTCTGGTAAATGTGCTGGTAGGTATCGTGCATCTGCTCCATTTGGTAGCGGGCGCACACCCTTTTATATCCGGCTTCCCCCATGCTCTGACGCTCCGCCGGACGGTGGGCCAGGTAAAGAATGGCCTGCGAAATTTCTTCCAGGTTCATAATGTGGGTGACAAGGCCCGCCGGGCCAAAGTCATCGCCCTCCCCCAGAATGAGCCCCCGGCAATTGCCCACATTTGTGGCAATAACAGGCTTCCGGGCGGCGAAGCTCTCTAAAACGGTCAACGGCTGGCCCTCACTGATGCTGGTGAGGAGGGTCATATCCATCCTTCCCAGATAGTCCTTCGTATTGATTCTTCCGGTGAAAACCACATCCTGGAGGGCCATGTCCTCCACCAGGTCAAAGCAGTCCCGGGCATATGCCTCATCCTCCTCCCATGGGCCCATAACCCACAGCTTCAGGGCGGGTTCCCGTTCCTTGGCAAAACCAAAGGCCTGCAGCATGGATTTCACATCCTTGATGGACGTAATCCGTAAAAATGCCCCCACATTGATCCACCCCTCGTCCTCCTCCGTCTTTCCCGAAAGATTTTGGAAGTCCTCCACCCGAATTCCGTTGGGGGTCACTTTGATTTTTTCCTCCGGACAGTCCAGCTCCACCTGGAGGGTTCGAGCGTGCTCATACAGGCTGGTCACCAGATCCGCCTGCTCATACGCCAACCGCGACATCTTGCGGAACTGGCTGATCCAAACATTCTTGTACAGGCCTTGTACCCATTTGGCTTTTACCAGCTCCTCCTCCCGCTCGCGGGTGTAAATGCCGTGCTCGGAAATCATGAGAGAGCTGCCATACAGATGCTTTGCCATGCCACCAAGCACACCGGCGTATCCGGTGCAGAGACAGTGGTACAGCTCCGCCTTGGGCAACTTCATGCTCAGCGTAAAAAAGAGGGGCAGATAGATGGAGCGCATCATCCACAAAAAGTCGGAAAATACCACTTGGCTGTAGTGGAGCTGGTAAAGCTCAGTGACCGCGTGGAAAAAGTCCTCCCCCATAAGCAGGCCGTTGAGCGAGTGCCGTTTCTTCTGAAAAAAGTCGATCAGGGTCCCCCAATCAATCCGCTGATCCAGCAGCAGGCTGCGCAGAGCGTTGTACTCCCCGCGGTTCATCTGCACCCTTCCCCGGCCGCTCCAATCCATGTCCTGCAAATACAGCTCATGGACCTCCGTTACATTGTCCGGCAGGGTATAGGCAAACTTTCCCCGCAGGGCACGGCTGGATATCACAGACAGGATCACAAACTCATGTTCCGGAAAGGAGCAAATCAAATCGTCCGCCCAGCTGGAAACACCGCCCATCGTGTAGGGATAGCTCCCCTCCGCCACGATACAAATGCGCATATGCGCCACCTCCCCGTAACATGCTCCGGCAGACGGTCAGTACGGACGCTCCGAACCTAAAACCGCCTCCACATTGTTTTCAACCGCCTCAATCAAATACACGCCGCGCTCCACCTGCCGGACGCTGCCGCCTGTTACCGACTCCACCGTTCTGCCAGAGGCCCGCAACAGGAACCAGACGGTTCCGCTGCCGGTATGGCGGATGGATACCAGGTCCCCCTCCCGGGTACAGGTATAGTCCAACGCCAGAAAGTCCCGGATGCGCCCGTCGCACTGAGAGACTGTGGCGGCGTCAAAGGCCTCAAAACACTTCCAGCCGCTGGACAGACTGGCAGCAAGCCGATGGACCAACACGTTCCAGGTATCCTCCGTTCCGTTCGGATACGCAACTCTGGAAACCTCAGCCAGAACGCCGGTATAGGCTAGGGCCGTCTCCACACTCCGCACCCGAAAATCACTCCGGTAGGTGTGGGCAAAGCTGTCAGCCACTGCCGTCTGCCGGGTGACCCACTCGCTCTGGTAGCCCACTACGTCGCTGCCGCCGTCATAGGGGCTGACTACAGTGCGCACACCGGAAAGGCCCTCCCGGTTCAGGGCGTCGTCCAGCTCCCGTTCTTCGCCATAGAGGGCGGTAAACGTATATTCCAAGCCCGCTTGACGCATAAATTCCAGGTCCACCGATATCCGTTCCACCACCGGCGTATCCGACACGCTGGTGAGGGATAGACCAAGCTCCCCGCCCAGTTCCCTGATCCGCTTCATGTAATAGGCGAGCTGGTCCCGGTCCGGCAGGCGGCCGTTGCTATAGTCAAATCGTACAGACATCATACAAGTAAGCCCCAGCTCTCCCCGGAGGTACGCCGCAGTGACATCCGGCCACAGCAGGTCCCGATATAATCCCTGCATATCCCGGCCATAGTATTGGGCTAATGTCTCCCCATTTTCCAGGGCCGGGGATGGATAGTCCGCCAAAATCAGGCTCTGGGCGTTCACCACCGGATAGACGGTACATTCGTTGATTTCGGAAACCATAGCGGAGAGGAGCCCCAACCCTGTGGCATCCTCCATGTAGTCGCCATTGACCGCGAATACATACGCGCCCCCCAGGCTCCTTCTCCAAATGACTACCGGGGAATCCTCCGATTGTGCTGTCTCCTCGAAGATTCCCTTCATATAGACCTTGGTTCCAGGGCCCAGGACATACCAGGGCATCTCCAATGCCAGGTCCTGCCGCCATATGTCCGTCTCTTTCTCCACTCGATAAACGGCCTCCCCTCCCAGCAGAAATCCCTTGTAGAGATGAAGGCCCTGTACTCTGGTTCGCAGGGCGCGCACCTCGTCGATACCCAGCAGGTCCCGCAAATTTTGGTTTTCCTGCAGAACGGACACCTCCGGCAGGGTAGCGAAGACCAGGCTGGCCCCCTGAGCAGCATAATCCAGCAGGGTCTGGCAGGCAGCTTCGCTCCAATCCAACCTGGCCCCGTCCAGCACAATCAGCTCCGGGGCCTCCGTTCCCGGGGCAAAGTCCGCCAGACTAGCTGCGGAAATGAAATACCGTTTGGTATAAGCGGCCCAGTTGGCCGTCATCTGTGCGACGCGGCTTTCGCTGCCGCCGATACAGGCCACACCGGACCGGGCGGTCCCCCATGGGAGCCCGTCCTCTGGTGTAAAAACGCCGCTCCTGGCCGTCAGGGACAACACATCCACGGCGTTCTCGTTCTCCTTATAATCATTCCAGATTTCCATTGCCGTGTTCGTAAACTGAAACATAAACAGGACCACCAGCATAACCGCTGCAATGGAAAAAAAATTGCGGCGCGATATCATCCGTTTCCCTCCGTCGCGTTTCGAAGCTCAGCCAAATACTTGAATCAGCTCCAGCGTCTCGCTGTCAATTACCACCGCCGACCGCTTCAACGCAGCTATGGTGTCGAAAAAGGCTTGCCGGTTTTGGGTGGAGAAATACAACTTCAGCCTGCATGTATAGGCTGCGAGACTGTCCGGGTACTGGCTGGACAGCCGGCCGCACCAGGTTTCCGTCTCCGCAAAATTTCCTGTCTCCAAAAGCCGCAGGCATACGCTCTCATAGTGGTTCTCCGTGAACTGGTCGGGGGCTTTATCAAACAGGGACTGGGCCGCCTCGGCCATCACTCCCGCCATTTTTTTCTGTTCCAGCCCGGAAAATACCCGTTGCTTGAGAAATCTGTCCATATAAGGGAGCAGTTCCAGCTCCGCGCCGGTCTCCTTCTCCTCCTCCTCTGCTATGGCCCGGCGGAGCTGACGGACCCTGGCCCGGAACTCATCCAGCGCCCCGCTGAGAATGGAAGCGGCATAGTGGGCGGTTTCCGAGTCCTCGCTGTTCAGTGCGAGTAAAATGGTGCCCAGCGTAGAGCTTACGTCCCCGCGGATGGTGTTCATCATCACCATGCGCAAGTCCTTGCTTTTGTTGACAAACAGGGCCTCCTCCAAGGGGATGATGTCCCGCTCCCGCTCCTCGTCCGCCTTCAGCTTGGTCTTGATCCGCTCCTTACTGAATACCACATCTTCCAGGCTGGCCTGCATCCACAGCGGCAGGCGAAATACCGCATAGGCGGCCAGAAAGAACAGCGGACCCACCACCGGACACAAAACTATAACTCCAAACCGGAGCAGATAGGTCCGCCGGTTATCGTGGCGCACCTCCACCTTGGCCTTCCGCTCCTTTCTGGTTCGCAGAGGCGACACCACCAGAGCGCCTACAATCAGGTAAATCACCGCCGCCAGCAGGTTGAACAGCCATAGGATCACAAAATCCCGCTCGCTCAGCATTCCGCTCACTGCGCCACCTCCGTCACCACACAGCTCTGATAGCCGGTTGTCCGGAACCGTTCCTGCACAAATTCGGCGTTTTCCGGGCTGGTGTTGGAGAGGAGCACATACAAAACGCCGTTCTGAATAGACCCCATATAGTCCGACTGCCGGACACATCCGCTGAGCGCGGACGCTGCGGCGGCGCAGTCCCCGCCCGGCACCGGAACCTCCAGCAGGGTACACTCCGTAAGGCCCTGGTCCCTGGCTTTCAGGAAGGCGCGGGTCAGCTGGAAGAACGCATTTCCGGCCAGGAGCCGGGTTCCCTCCACATACCGCTGGCTGCTGAGGGCGTCCAGGTACTGATTCGCCCGCACCACAGCGGTCTGGACCATCTGCCCGACTACCGCCAGGCGGTTGGCCTCCGCCATGGTCATACGCTGCCAGGGGATGCCCCAAAGCATGAAAATCAGCTCCATGCCCTCCTCACTGTAGACCGCACAGGCCATCTGCGGCAAATTTTCCCGCATCGCCTTGTTGATAAAGACCCGCCGCTCTTTCAGCTCGTTGTACATCTCGGTTATCGCGATATATTCGATGGAGTTCCCCAGGCTTCTCGCCTCCTTGGAGGTGGAAGAAAAGAGACGAGCGTAACTGCGGTTGGCCACGGTGTAAATCGCCGCGCCGCCGCAGTCCATCAGCTGGGAGAGCACCTGCACAGCGGTAAAGAGCACCTCCTCCGGGGCCTGATGCTCCAAGGTGGAGGTGATGTCGTAAATCTTCCCCAAGCTGTCCTTTTGATTGATCAGCTGGGTCTCGAAGTTCTCCTTCATTCGCACATTGCTGTCATTGATCTCCTCAATATCCCGGAGACGGCCCTCCAAATAGGCGATTTTTTCCCGGCTGTCCTCCTTCAGCGTGAAAATCTGATCCTTTATGTAGCCGACTACCATGCCCACAATGAACAACTGCGCCATCCACACATAAGTACTGTAATCCATCAGCACCGCAAAGCCGCTGTAGCCTCGGCTTTGCAGTAGAAAATACCCGATGGAGGCCAGGAAGCTTGAAAGCCCCGCCTGCCGCTGGCCCATGGTCACAGCAAACAACAGCACATACAGCAAAAACAGGTCTACCTGGCGGAAAAAGCTGCCTCCGGCGGCAAGCCGGTTCAAGAGGAAAAAGAGAATGAAACAGACAATATTTTCCATATAAGGCACCAGGGCAGCAAAGAGGATCCGGCCCCCGTGGAGCATCCGGGCTGCCCGGCTCCCTCCCGCATCCTCCGCCTGAATGAACGACTCCCGGTTTCGCTTCATGTACTGGGCCACCCGCTTAACGCCCTCCGGGTAGTGCGTAAAAATTTTCTGCCCCATCTCTTGGGAAAAGGCGGAGCCGTCCAGAATCAGCCGGCGGTACTCGCCCACCGACTCGTCCGCCACCTCAACGCTCATAGTCTCCTGTATCAGCTTGGCCAGCTGCAGGCCGTCGATCTCCTCCATAGAGGAGATGTGGTAGACGGATTGCTCCAGCTTGGGAGCGGTAATGGCCTTGCAGGCCAGTTCCGCCGCGTCCTTGACAAACAGCATGGAGAACACATCCCGGCTGCTAGCCAATATCTTTCCGCTTTTGAGCGCCTCCAAACACATGGCGCAACAGGGGTCCGGGGTGGGCTGCCCCTTTTTGGGCACACAGTAGAGGTGGTCCAGGCGCAGGACATCTATTTCAAGCCCCTGGTTTTGGCGGAAGTTGGCGCAGATATCCTCCCCCTGGGCAATGGCCATGCTGCGAAAGCCCTTCGGCTCTTTGTCCTGAGATTCTAGAACATTCTGGTGGAAGGAACCGGTAAACACCTCCTGCGAGGACAGGTAGACAAACCGGCCTTTTCCCCGCATGGAGTAAACAGTAAGCAGATTGATAAGGCCTGCCGTATACCGCACGGACTCCTGACGGGCCTTTTCCCAGTCAAACTGACTGTCCCACGCGCCAGTGAAGATGGTAATATCCGGCTTTATGCTGTCGAAAATATCTTTTACGCTGTCGTCATCATAGGCGAAATCGTATTGCTCAAAAACACGCTGACGCACAGGTGTACACTCTCTGCGGCCTGTAAGCAGATAGACCCTGTCTCTGTTCTTATGAAATCTGTCTATCAAGGCCTCGGCCAGCTGCCCGGTTCCCACCAATAAAATCTCCATATTCTTCTACTCTCCCGCCGCTGTTTTTCTTGGCCGCATCTGACTATAGACGGAATATGTGATCTGTCTATTTTATCGACCTTGACCCGGCGGAAAGCAGAACATAACATTTCCCCAGCTTGCTTCGGACGGACATCAAACGGGACATTTAAGCAAATTGCCTATTGCATTTCAAAGAAATACTGATATAATATATTTATAGTAATAGACAGATCACATATTTTGTCCCTACTGTACCAAACGCAGCCGTTCCAAGCACTTTGCATGCTCCGCCGCACTGGAAAGCAAATATATCCGTGTGGTCTCCACAGACGAATGGCCCAGCGTATCCGCCAGCTTTACCAGATCCCGGCTGGCTCGATAGAATATGACAGCGAACAGATGGCGAAGATTATGGGGAAACACTTTGGAGGGTTCCACCCCTGCCCACACACACAGGGATTTCATCTCCTGCCATATCTGTTTGCGCGACAAACCGCTTCCGCTTCTGGTGAGAAAAATTTCACCGGAGGCGGTTTTTGTCTTCCAAGCGTATTTAAGCAGTTTTCGGCAAAGCTTGCGCGAGAGGAGAATAATCCGTATTTTCCCCTTCAGGCAGACAACCGCCTGCCCCGCCTGGGCGGCCTCCACCGTAATGTAACGGACCTCGCTGACCCGGATTCCTGTGGAACAGATGGTTTCCAGCAGAAGGGCGAGACGCTTCCGGCCCAGGCCCTGGGCGGTCTCCACCAGCCGTTCGTACTCCTGCCGGGTCAACTCCCGCCGTTTTTCCCGGAACAGCCGCCGCTGAATCCGCAGAAATTTCACCCGGCACTCTCTCCACCCCAAAAAACTGAGCAGCCCATTCACCGCAGAAATCTTGGAATTAACTGTGGCGGGGGAAAGGCCCTGCTCCAGCAGATGGTCCTTCCACCGGGTAATCCGCTCCTTGGTTACCGTTCTTTCTGCCAGCCACCCGTTGAAGGCGGCAATATCCCGGCAGTATTTCTCCACTGTGGCTGGGGCCCGCTCCTCCGATTGCAGGTGCCTTGTATAGTCGATGATTCTTTGGGTTGTCAGTTTCCTTGTTTTCATATGCGTTGTCCTCCTTGCTGTGCATCGGGCGGTTATCCTCTATTCAGAAAGACTGTTCCATCCTTTTTTCGCCGCAGAAAATCTGCAACCTCCCCTTCCATGTGTTGATAATGTATCTCGCAGTCTTTCCAATGCCGGTCCACCAGTTCTCGCTCCATGCTTCGGATGAAAAAAAAGCGGGCCCCATACAGTCCCAGCATAATGGCAAAATAGGGGGAGAAAAATCGGAAAAGCCGCACAAAGCGGACGGGGCTCGCCCGGAAGGCAGCGGACTTCTCCTGGAGCAGCAGCAGAAACCGGTCCAGCGGGGACCGCTCCACCTCCCGCTGAACCCGGCACAGACGTCTAATCTCCCAGCTGTGCAGCTTCCGGACGGGGCTGTTGAAATGGGAGATGGAGCCGTCCGATATGCGATATAAAATCGCAGGACGATTTACATAACATTTTTTGACGGGCCGATCCCTTGTAAGGATTTTTTGAAAACAGGCCCGATCGTTGACCGTTCGGAATTGCAGGATAAAGTCATAGACTTCTTCCGCCAAAAGGGATTTTCGGTATATCGCCACGTTCATCACTGGACAGCCCAGCTTGGCCGCCCTGCGCAGAGTATTTCCCTGGATAAACTCCTGTAACACCACCTCTAAATAGGTGTGGTATGATTTTATCAGATTCCCCGGACCGGAGAACTTGAGAAAGGCGGGACAGACCATATCGTATTCCGAAAGCAGGTCGGTCAGCGCAAAGAGGTTGTAAGGGGCCAGCAGGTCGTCGCCGTCCACCTTTACAAATCGCTCCCCCTCCACCGCCCGCAGCGCGTCCACGTAGTTCCGGCAGATACCTCCGTTTTTCTCCCGGAACAGCAGCGTAATTCGGGCAAACAGGGCCTGGTTTTCCGCCGCCCATGCCCGGATCAGCTCCTGACTGCCATCGGTGGACGCGTCGTCAGCAGCAATCAGCTGAAATTTCTGCCCCTGCCCATAGTGCAATATCTGATATTTGACGCTCTCCAGAGCCAGCAGCACCACCTCAGACTGCTGGTAACAGGTCACAATAAATGTAAATATGTCAAATCCCTCCTGACTGTGGTATTGAAAACTCCTTCCCTCCCGGCTATACTATACTGTAAGATAGCGGAAGGGGAGAAATGCTATGATTTCCGTGGTGATTCCCGTCTATAACGGGGCGCGGTATTTACACCGCTGTCTGAACTCGGTCCTTGCTTCTTCATACCGGGATTTTGAGCTGATTCTGGTCAATGACGGCTCCACCGACGGAACTCTCCAAATTTGCCAGGAATACGCCGCCCGGGACCACCGCATCCGGCTGATTTCTCAGGAAAATGCCGGGGTATCCGCCGCCCGAAACCGTGGACTTACAGCCTGCCGGGGGAAGTGGGTGGTATTTGTAGACGCCGACGACCTGATCTCCCCGGATTTCCTGGGCCTTATCGCCCGGGAGGAGGGCCAGGACCTGCTGCTCTTTGACTTCGCCTGCACGGTGGAGGAGTTGACGGCGACAAAACCGATCCCCGCGGTCCGGCACTTTGGCCGGGAGGACGTGCCGGAGCTTCTGCGTGCGCTCATTGTGCGGCTTCCGCTGGTGGAGGGGGGAAACCTAAATTTCGCCTCCCCCTGGGCCAAGGCGTACCGGCGTACACTGCTGGACCGCTGCGGCATCCAGTTCTCCCCCGAGCTGTTCTATGGAGAGGACAGGCTCTTTAACGCGGAATTTCTGATCTGCGCAGATCGCTGTACATATATCCCCACGCTGGTCTACTGCTACAGCTTTCACCCAGATTCCTCCTCCCACCGCTTCAACCCCAGGCTCCCCCATAACCTTGTAAGGCTGCTGGAGCAGCTTCGGGACACCCTGGAGACCAGCGGGATGTTCGTCCCCCTGGAGCGGGATTTTTACTCCTACGCCCTAGACAATTTGAGCTATACCATGGTCTGGTCGGTTTTCTGCCCGGAAAATCCCGGCTCCTGCGGCGAAAAACGGCAGGCCTGCCGCCACCTGCTGGACAATGATCTGTATCACGCCGCCATGAAGTATAACCGCTCCACCGGCCACTGGGTGAGAAAGACTCTGCTCTGGCTCATTCAGCTTCGCTGGTACTTTGCCGCCGGGCTGCTGGCCCGCCTGTGGCACGGCTGCCTCTCGTGGAAAAACCGCCGGAAGATGGGGATTTAAAACCGCTTGCCTTTCCCTCCCGGCTATACTATACTGCAAAAGAAAGACGGCGTAAGGGGAGAAATGCTATGATTTCCGTGGTAATTCCCGTCTATAACGGAGAGCAATATTTAAACAGCTGTCTGAACTCGGTCCTTGCTTCCTTATTCCGGGATTTTGAGCTGATTCTGGTCAATGACGGCTCCACCGACGGAACTCTCCA
>OFGB01001003.1_pt1 | contig 18514 bp, 18 predicted proteins | sample 1521491 | NCBI WGS metagenome assembly OFGB01 (sample SAMEA3504095, study PRJEB24116) | mouse gut metagenome | biome: mouse gut; feature: mouse-associated habitat; material: faeces | place: Denmark | collected 2011
CGCCATCGCCGCCATGATGGCCCTGGTCAACGACTTCTACGCCAACGGCTGCTCCCGGGGCGACATGCGCACCCTGCTGCTGCTGCTGAGCCCCTTTGCCCCCCACTTCTGCGAGGAGCTGTGGGAGAGCCTGGGCTTTGCCGCCCAGTCGGGGAGAATGATCTGCCAGATGGACTGGCCCGCCTGCGACGAGAGCAAGACCGTGGCATCCACAGTGGAGATGGCCGTCCAGGTTCAGGGCAAGCTCCGGGGCGCTGTCACCGTGCCCGCGGACAGCGAGGAGGCGGCTGTGGTAGAGGCCGCCAAGGCGGTGGACAAGGTTGCCCGGGCCATTGAGGGCATGGAAATCGTGAAGGTGATCCACGTGAAGAACAAGCTGGTGAACCTGATTGTGAAGCCCGCCAAATAAACGACGCGCGGAAGCGGTAGAAACAGCGGTACAGCCCCTGGGATTGGGGCTGTACCGCTTTGTATGTCCTGCCCGTCTGGCCGCGCGTCAGAGAGAAGCTTGCGCTCCCCCGCAGGACTGAGGACAATGACCGCACCAGGCGGACAGTTCGATCTCCACAGGCAGGCCGAACGGCAGGCCATATACGCCTACGGCGGAGCGGCTGTGGCGGCCCCTGTCCCCCAGCACGGACAGGAAGAGATCCGACGCGCCGTTGAGTACAGCGGGATAATCTGTAAAATCAGGCGTGGCGGCGATAAAACCCAGCGCCTTCACCAGTGTGACCTGATCCAGATCCCCCACCTCCGCCTTCAGCACAGCCAGCAGATTCAGCGCGGATAGACGGGCCGCATCGTATCCCTGCTCCGCGGTCAGCTCCGCGCCGATCCGTCCGGTATACCGCAGCCTGCCATCCACCAGCGGACCCTGACCGGACAGGGTCAGAAGCTGGCCTGTGCGGCGGATGGTGCAGTAATTTCCCTTGGCCTCCGGAGTCTGCGGCAGCACCAGGCCCAGCGCCTTCAGGCGCTTCTCTGCTTCCACGCCGCTACCCCCTGTTCTTGACATAATGATACAGCGTTTTTACGCCAAATCCGGTGCCGCCCTCCCCCTGGCAGTCGGATTTTTTATCCGTAAAGGGCATTCTGCCAAAATCAATATGCAGAAACGGCACGTCCTCGTGGAACGCCGCCAGGAACAGTCCCGCTAAAATCCCCCCGGGTCCGCCGGCGGGGGCGTTGTCCAGATCGGCATAGGGCGTCTTCAGCAGCGCCTTGTACTCCTCAAAGGCCGGCATTTGGGCGTACTTCTCACCGGTTACCGGCATCAGCGCGGCGACGCGGTCAAAGAGCGCCTGGTGGGTGGTCAGCGCGGCGGCGCACACGCTGCCATAGAAGCTGCATACGCTGCCCGTCAGGCCCGCCACCTCCAGCAGCTCGGAGGGCTCCTCTGTGCGAATGCAATAGGTCATTGCGTCCGCCATGGTCAGGCGGCCCTCGGCGTCGGTGTTGCGGACAAATACAGTCTGCCCGTTCATGGATGTGAACACGTCGCCGTTGCGGTAGCTGCGGGCGTCCACCATGTTCTCGCAGGCCGCCACCACCGCAGTCACATTGCGGGGCAGCTTCTGATCCGCAATCGCGCACATGGCGCCAATCACAGCGGCAGCTCCGTTCATGTCAAAACGCATGGCCTCCATGCCGGAGCGCTTGATTGCGAGCCCGCCGCTGTCGTAGGTGATGCCCTTGCCAACAAACGCAATGGGCGGCTGCTCCGCTTCCCCGCCGCGCCAGCGCATGACGATGAATTTCGGCTCCTCCGCGCTGCCCCGGGCAACCGCAAGAAACAGCCCCATGCCCAGCGCCTCGCAGGCGGCCCGGTCCAGCACCTCCGTCTCAAAGCCGTGCTGCCGCCCCAGGGCCTCGCACCGCCGGGCCAGCTCCGCCGGCGTGAGCGTCTCCGCGATCTCGTTGACCAGATCCCGGGCGGTCATGACAGCCTGGGAGAGGTGGAGCCCCTCCTGTATGGCTGGGGTCAGATCCCTCTGGGAGAGAAGGACGGCGCTGATGGCAGGCCGTTCCCGCCGGACAGAGAGATATTTGTCAAACCGGTACTCGCACAGCGGGAGAACGGCGCAGATCTGCGATGCGATCTCCTCCTCCGGCGCAAAGGTCAGCGCGTCCAGCCGGTCAATCAGCACAGACGCGGCGCCGAAGTCCTCCAGGGCCGCGCCCGCTTTCGCGGCGAGCTGGCGCAGCGCGTCAAAGGGCGCTGCCGCCTGACTGTCAAATCCTGCCAGCAGCAGGTTTGCGAAGCCGCCCTGGCAGGGCATTCGCACGCAGCGCAGCTGTTTGTGCTCCAGAGTGAGCGTATCGCCGGGAAAACAGGCGGCATAGGCGCTCTGGAGACCTGGATCGCCGAAGGAAACCGGCGTTCCGGCCGGCAGAAAGCGGAGAACCGTGTCGAACATTCCGTGGGCGGAGGCGGCAAGTCTTATTTCCATCGTACTCCCCTCATTTCTTTCCATTCATGAATTTTGTGGGCATTGCCCGTCTATTTATAGAGAATACCGTGTCTTTGAGGAAATTTCACTATGCAAATTCTACAAAAATATCCTGCGTTTTTCTGGTGATTTTCCAACTTGAAATATTATGTGATATATCTTAAAATATTTTATAAAGAAACTGAGCGCAGCTCAACAAATTCGAGAGGTGTGATGAACATGACGACAAGAGACATGGTCAATATTGCTCTCAGGCTGGCTGGTCTGGAGGAGGACACGGTGGATACGGAGATCGGCTGCGGGGGAGACTGCGTCAAGCGGGTTCTGGCGGGGATTGACATGGATAACGCCACGCTGCTGGCCGCCAAGGACCGGGGCTACGACTGCGTAGTGGAGCACCACGGCATCATGGGCCGCGCCGTGCGCATCGGGGATCAGATGCTCAAGGATCAGATGATGCGCATGTATGAGTTCGGCGTGCCCATCAACGTGGCCCAAAAGGCCATTGCCAAGCGGGCCAGGCAGGAGAGCGAGAAGATGCACTCCAAGAACCTGAACCGGCAGGCGGACTTCGCACAATTCATCCAGATGCCGTATATTGGACTGCACACCCCGGCGGATCTGATTGGGCAGGCGCTGGTTCAGGAGAGAATGGACGCGCTGACCAAAGACCGGCCCTTCACCACCCTCCAGGAGGTGGTGGATGCGCTGGGCGAGTTTCCCGAGGTGCGCGCCGCCGTGCAGGACCCCGTCATCCGCGTCGGTCAGCCGGACAGCTACGCGGGCCGGGTCTGCGTGCTCTTTGCCGGCGTGACCGGGGGAGGCGCTCAGGTTTATAAGACCTTCTTTGACTACGGCGTGGGTACGCTGATTATGATGCACATGCCGGAGGATGACATCAAGGCCCTGACGGAGCACAACAAGGGCAACGTGATTATTGCAGGGCATATGGCCAGCGACTCCATTGGCATGAACCGGATTCTGGACGCCTGGGAGGCGGAGGGCCTGGAGATCACCCGCATTGGCGGCCTGACCGGCGGCGGAGCCGGAAACGATATGTCAGACGAGGAATAAACGCTATGAACGAGCCTTGGGTTGCGCGTCTGCGGGAACAATTCCCGATTACAAAGCACACCGCGTTTTTTGATATCGCCTATGAAAACTGCGGCGCCGCCTTCGTGCGGGAGAGAGCGGGGGACTACTTCGCCCACAAGGCGGACGTCCATCCGGGGCTGGTCAAGGCCGGCGGCGCCGGAAAGGGGGAGGCCATCGGGGTTATCGCCCAGGCACGGGAGCGGCTGGCCCGATTCCTCAACGCGCCGGGCATCAAGAGCCTGGCCTTTACGGAGAACACGACACAGGGGATCAATCTGGTCCTTCAGGGCTTTCCCTTCCGGCCCGGGGACAACGTGGTTGTGGGGGAGCTGGAGCACGTGGCTGTGCTGATGCCCTGCCTCTATCTGAAGCAGCGCGGCATTGAGGTCAGGGTGGCCCGCTCCCAAAACGGAGTTGCCCTGACCGGACAGGATCTCCTGTCCCAGGCGGACGAGCACACCCGCATCATTGCGGCCAGCTATGTGCAGTCCTGCAGCGGCTGGAAGCTGGATTTGAAGGCGCTGGCGGAGGAATGCCACGCACGGGGCATCTATCTGGTGACCGACGGCATTCAGGCCCTGGGCTTTCAGCGGGTAGACGTGCGCGCACTGGGGGTGGACGCCATGGCGGCCTCCTGCTACAAGGGCCTTCTGGCAACGGAGGGCGTGGGATTCCTCTACTGCGCCGACGGACTGCTGCGGGAGATCCGCCCGGTCTTTGCCGGCGACAGCCCTGGCCTGGTGCTGGACCGGGAACGCATGGAGGTCCTCTGTCCGGATCCTCTGGACGCCCGCAAGCTGGAGAGCGGCACCATTCCCTTCCAGAGCATCTACGGGCTCAGCGCCGGGCTGGAGCGGCTGCTGGAGATCGGCATGGAGCAGGTGGAGCGGCATGTGTCCGCGTGCTATGAGCAGGTTCACCGCGGACTGACCGCGCTGGGCTTCGAGGTGGCCACCCCCCTGGAGCCGGAGAAGCGGTGCCACAGTATGCTGGTCTGCACAGACCGGAACCGGGAAATGGTGGACTTTTTTCTGGAACAGGGCGTATTTTTCAGCCCGGGCAGGGAGGGGTATGTCCGGATCTCGGTGGCCCCCTTTACGGCGCAGGAGGATATTGACGCACTGTTCCGGGCGGCCCGGCTGTGGCTGGCCAGGACGCGGTAAAGGAGGGAATGCCATGCCGTCAAAGGCGATGGATGTTTATGAAAAAATTCGGGACGACGTCGTCAAGCTTCGTCTGCGCACCGACGAGCTGCTCAATGAAAAGGACCTCGCCGAGCAGTACAACGTGAGCAAAACCCCTGTCCGCGAGGCTCTGGCCATGCTGGTGCAGGACGGCTACCTGAAAAAGATCCCCAGGGTGGGGTATCTGATTCGGGAGGTGACGGACGAGGAATACTACAAGCTGATCTATCTGCGCTATACCCTGGAGAAGGGGGTGGTCCAGTGGATCATTGAGCGGTGCGGAGACGACGAGATCGCCTCCCTCAAGGAGTACTGCACCGCCGCGGACATCTCCTACCGGGACCTGGCGGGGATTAACTACGATTTCCATATGACCATGGCGCGGCTGACAAAGAACGAGTATCTCATCAGCAGCGTGCAGAACGTGTTTGACAGGATTATCCGCGTCCCCAGCGTGACGCTCTTTCAGCAGTTCCAGGAGGAGCCCCACGGCTACCACCTGCAGCTGATCGACGCGATGCTGGCCCGGGATCTGCGCACAGCGCTGGAGCTGATCCGCCACGAGTGCCAGCGGGACGACGACAAGGACTTCTGCCTGTAAGAGCCTGTGCGGGGCCTCAAGCAACGGGATGTTGCTTTTGGAATATTGACACATGGACAGCAAAAGGAGGAAAACTTTCATGAAGAAGCGAATACTGGCGTGTTTACTGGCAGCGCTGATGGGCCTCTCGCTCCTCTCCGGCTGCGGAGGCGGCGGTGATGCGCCCGCGGATCCCTCCGTCTCTGGCGGGGAGAAGGAGCCCGCCGCCCAAGACCCCCAGGGGGAGAAGCTGGCCGCTGATCAGACGCTCCAGTTCCACTGGGCGGCAAAGGATATGCACTCCTTTGATAACAACGCCAACTACGCGGCCGCGGAGATCCAGGTCCAATCCCAGGTGCTGGAGGGGCTGGTCCGGGCCACCACCGACGAGGAGGGCAACCAGGTCATGGCCCCTGCCGGCGCGGAGAGCTGGGACGTCTCCGAGGACGGCCTGACCTACACCTTCCATCTGCGGGAGTACTACTGGAGCGACGGCGTACAGGTTACTGCCCAGCACTTCGTGGACTCCTTCCGCCGCCTGGGAGATCCCCGCAACGCATTTGACTTTTCCTTCTTTGTCGGTGATATTGTAGGCGGCACAGAGCTCTACACCATGGACGCGGAGACCGCCACGGACGCGGATATCACCGCGGCCATGGAGGCCATGGCCGTAAAGGCGCTGGACGACACCACGCTGGAGGTCACGCTGGCCAATCCGGCTCCCCACTTCATCTCCAAGATCGGCACCATCTTCATGGGCCCTGTGCGCCTGGATGTCATCGAGGCCGCCGGCGAGCTCTACGACAGCGACTACACCACCCATGTCTGGTGCGGCCCCTTTGTGGTCAGCGAGTTTGTCAAGGACAACAGCCTTGTGCTCACCAAAAACGAGAGCTACTGGGACGCTGAGAATGTCCGCCTGACCCAGGTGACCCTCATCAGCATTGACGAGGTGTCCACCCAGAACACCATGTTCAAAAACGGTGAGCTGGCCGCCATCGTGCCCACCGGCGACTACGTGCAGCCCTACCGGGACGGCCTGGCCGGCGACGACTACGAGTATATCCACGGCTACTTCCCCGGCGTCAGCTACTTCACCTTCAACCGTACCAACAACTCCATGTCCGGCCTGATGGAGAGCCGCAAGATCCGTCTGGCCCTGTCCCTGGCCATCAACCGTGAGGAGTTCACCCAGGTGATCTTTGACCGCTACTACCCCGGATACGGCTTTGTGCCCTTCGGCGTCTACAACGGAGAGCGCAACTACCGCGACAACGTGAAGGAGCCGCTGCTGGAGGTGTTTGCGGAGTACAACCTGGACCAGGCAAAGCTCCAGGCGCTCTTTAAGGAGGGCATGGAGGATCTGGGGGACACCCGGGAGCTCTCTGAGGTTACTCTGACCTACATCTGCACCGGCGATACCGCCATCAAGCGCCAACAGCAGGAGTATTGGAAGAACCTGTGGGAGACCACCTTCGGCATTACCGTCAATGTTAACGTGCTGGGCGACAGCGCCCTGCTGCGGGAGGAGCGGGATGCTGGGCGCTATGACATCCTGCAAGCTGGCTGGAACGGCGACTACAACGATCCCATTGCCTTTCTGGAGATGTGGAGCAGCCATGGCACCGCGATCCGCTACTCCGGCTGGAGCGCGGAGCTGGGCGAGGAGTTTGACAAGTTCATTGACCGCCTGAACGCCGAGCCGGACACCGCTGAGCGCGAGAAGATCTACGCGGAGATGGAGCAGTGGGCCTGCGTGGACGAGGTGGCCGTGGTTCCCTATATGTACAGCGATACCATGATGTGCGTGAAGAACAACGTCAAGGGCATGACCTGCCCCTTCATCGGCCCCAGCTTTGAGTTCTCCCGCGCATACGTTGTGGAGTAAGCGTCTATCCGAGAGGGGTCAAATCGTGTATGCGGTTTGACCCCCTTCCAGTAGAAACGAGGGATGATACGTGCTGAAATATACAATCCGCCGCTTTGCGGAGATGGTGCTCACCCTGTTCATCATCGCATCGGCGACATTTTTCCTCCTGGCCGCCGTGCCGGGCGACCCTCTGGCGGACCGTGCGGATAAGCTCCCGGAGAATATCCGCCAGAATATGTACCACAAGTACGGCCTGGATAAGCCGGTGCTGGAGCGCTATGTCATCACCATGCGCGGTATGCTCCAGGGCGATTTTGGAGAGTCTGTGCGTATGCCGGGCTACGATATCCAGCGGCTCCTGTCGGAGACTCTGGCCCCCTCCGCACGGCTGGGCCTTCAGACGATCCTGCTGGGCGTGGGGCTGGGCCTGCTCCTGGGCGTTCTGGCGGCCATGTGCAAGGGGACCTGGCTGGACCACGCCATCGTGTTCTTCTCCGTGCTGATGATCTCCGTTCCCACGCTGGTTTTCGGGCTGCTGCTCCAGAAGTACGTGGCCGGAGAGCTGGGCCTGTTTCCCATTATCGGCTGGCCTAAGGGCAAGGACCTCTGGCTGGGCGGCTGGGCCTATACGGTCCTGCCCACGCTGAGCGGGTGCTTCAGCTACGTGGCCACCTACTCCCGCCTGCTGAAGACCTCCATGCTGGACGTCATCAACCAGGACTATGTGCTGGCCGCCCGGGCAAAGGGCCTCAGTGAGAGCCAGGTGGTGCGCCGCCACATCCTGCGAAACTCCTTCATCCCCATTATCACCGTTCTGCCCATGAGCGTGGCCTTCGCGCTGACCGGCTCCTTCTTTATTGAAAAGGTGTACGCCATCCCCGGCTTCGGCCGCTATTTCATTGAGGCGGTCCAGACCAGAGATCTGTCCATCGTTCTGGGGCAGACGGTGCTGATGGCCGCAGTCTATGTGCTGGTGGTATTTCTGGTGGATATCCTGTACACCCTGGTGGATCCCCGCATTCGCGTGGGCGGAAAGGCATAGAGGTGCATATGGAACAGGCAGTTAACAAGCGCTTTGTCATTATCGGCTGCAAGGATACGGACAAGGAGGCCATCGCCCGCCCCACCATCACCTATGGTCAGGACGCGTGGCGGCGGCTGAAAAAGAACCCCATCGCCATGATCTCTCTGGGGGTGCTGGTGCTGATGGCGCTGGTGGCGCTGCTGGGGCCGCTGCTGTGCGGCCAGGACTTCGCCGCCATGGAGCCTACCCTGAAAAATCTTCCTCCCAGCGCCCAGCACTGGTTCGGCACGGATATGCTGGGCCGGGACCTGTTTGCCCGCGTGTGCGTAGGCGCCCGGATCTCCCTGCTCATCGCCCTGGTGTGCACCCTGGTGCAGGTGGTGGTGGGCTGCGCCTACGGCGGGATTATGGCCTATTTCGGGGGCTGGGTGGACAATATCATGATGCGCGTCATCGAGGTCTTGATGAGCCTGCCCTATCTGCTGGTCGTTATCATCGTCATGCTTGTGCTGGGAAACAGCGTCCCCAGCCTGCTGGCGGCGCTGTGCGTCACCTCCTGGTGCAACACGGCCCGGGCCATGCGGGGGGTTATTTTACAGCTGAAGAGCTCGGAATACGTCATGGCGGCCCAGGCCCTGGGCGCGCCTGCCCGCCGGGTGATTATGAAGCACCTGCTTCCCAACACCATCGGCATCCTGATCCTGAACATCGCTACGTCCATCCCCAACTATATCTTTCAGGAGTCCACGCTGGGCTTTCTGGGCATTGGCCTGCAGCCCCCGGACACCTCGCTGGGCGTGCTGATCTCGCTGGGGCAGGCGGCTATGGAGTTTTATCCCCTGCAGCTGATCTTCCCTGCGGGGGCGCTGGTGCTCATTGTCCTGGCGTTTAATCTCCTGGGCGACGGCCTGCGGGATGCGCTGGATCCCAAATTGAGAAAGTAGGGGGAGACATGGGAGAGACATTGCTGCAAGTGAAAGACCTTCGGGTATCCTACTATACCTACGCGGGCGAGGTGCAGTCCGTGCGGGGCGTCTCCTTTGACGTGGACGCCGGTGAGACGCTGGCCATTGTGGGGGAGTCCGGCTGCGGCAAGAGCGTGACGGCCAAGTCGGTGATGGGGCTCATCGCGGACCCGGGGCAGATCAAGGAGGGATCGCAGATCCTGTTTGACGGCGTCAATATTCTGGACATGACGCCTAAGGAGCTGCGGGCCTACCGGGGCGAGAAGTGCGCCATGATCTTCCAGGACGCGCTGACCAGCCTGGACCCCACGATGAAGGTGGGCAGGCAGATTGCTGAGGTGCTCAGGGTCCACGGCAGGGCCGGAAAGGCGGAGGCAGCCGCACGGGCGGTGGAGCTGCTGCGCCGGGTGGGCATTCCCAACCCGGAGATCCGGGCCCAGGAGTATCCCCACCAGTTCTCCGGCGGTATGCGCCAGCGGGCCATGATCGCCACCGCCCTGGCCTGCGATCCCAAGCTGCTGATTGCGGACGAGCCCACCACCGCCCTGGATGTAACCATCCAGGCCCAGATCATTGACCTCATGAAGGCGCTCCAGGCGGAGACCGGGGCGGCCATCGTCCTCATCACCCACGATCTGGGGGTGGTGGCCGGCATTGCCCAGCGGATTGTCGTGATGTACTCAGGCATGATTGTTGAGCGGGGAAGGGCGGAGGACATCTTCTATCAGCCGCGGCATCCCTACACCTGGTCCCTTCTGCGGGCGGTTCCCCGGCTGGATCTGAAAAACAAGCAGGAGCTGGCCACCATCGAGGGGACGCCGCCGGATCTGCTGGCGCCTCCGGCGGGATGTCCCTTCTGCACCCGGTGCAGATACTGCATGCCCATCTGCAAGGAGGAGATTCCGCCGTGCGCGGACTTCGGCGGCGGGCACGAGGCCAGCTGCTGGCTCCACGATCCCCGTGCGCCGCGGGTTGATATGCCCAATATCAGCGGAAAGGAGGCGGAGCGGCCGTGACAGAAAAACAGCCTCTGCTGGAGGTCAGCCATCTGAAAAAGTATTTTCCCGCCGCCAACGGGGCCCAGGTCAAGGCGGTAGACGACGTGTCCTTTACCATCTACAGGGGGGAGACCTTGGGAATGGTGGGGGAGTCCGGCTGCGGCAAGACCACCTGCGGCCGAACAGCCATGGGCCTCTACCCCAAAACGGATGGACAGGTCCTCTTTGACCGGAAGGACGTACACGCATTGCGCGGCGCCGCAAAGCAGGAGTTTACCCGCCGGGCCCAGATTATCTTTCAGGACCCCTACGCCTCCCTGAATCCCCGCATGACCGTAGCGGATATTATTGCGGAGGGCATCGACATCCACGGCCTGACGAGAAGCCGGGCGGAGCGGACGGAGCGGGTCTATGACCTGCTGAACATGGTGGGGCTGAACAAGGAACACGCCAACCGCTTTGCCCATGAGTTCTCCGGCGGACAGCGCCAGCGCATCGGCATTGCCCGCGCTCTGGCGGTCAACCCCGACTTTATCATGTGCGACGAGCCGATCTCCGCGCTGGATGTGTCCATCCAGGCCCAGATTGTCAACCTGCTGGTGACGCTCCAGAAGGAGCGGGGGCTGACATACCTGTTCATCGCCCACGATCTGGCGATGGTTAAGCACATCTCTGACAGGATCGCGGTCATGTACCTGGGGACGATGGTGGAGCTGACGGCTGCGGAACAGCTCTATGAGAATCCTCTGCATCCCTATACACAGGCTCTGCTCTCCGCCATCCCCATTCCGGATCCGCAGGTGGAGCGGGACCGCAGGCGGATCCATCTGGAGGGCGATATCCCCAGTCCGGTGGCCCCGCCGCCCGGGTGCCGGTTCGCCGGCCGGTGCAGCCGGGCCTGTGAGCGCTGCCGCCAGGAGGCGCCGCCGCTGCGGGAGATCGAGCCGGGCCATTTCGCGGCCTGCCACCTGGTATAGAAGCTATGGAGCGGATACGGGATGTTCTCCGGGACGCGGCCCTGTCCCTGGCGCTGGGGTGCGCAATAGGCGCGGCCGCCGGCGTGGTGATGCTCGTTCTGGGGGCGCTGGCGGGAGGAGGCGTGGAGGCCGGCCTGACTGCGGCGCGCTCAGGGCTCATGCTGACAGGCGCTTTTGTACTGCTGTTTTCAGCGGGCCTGTTTTTGAGAGGAGACCGTCTGCCCGAGGATGCTTTCCGCCTCCGGCCCCGCCAGCGAGGCGCGCTTGACGATTCCTGCGGACCGGGCCCTCTCCCGGGATTTTTCCGAGTGCTGCGGCGCAAGTACACTGCCCTGCTCATCGGCATAGGTATTCTGCTGGTCTCCGGCGTGGCGGACGGCCTGATCCGGCAGAGACCCTAGTGGTCCATCCGGCCAGAAATCAAATCATATCCCGGGCGAAATTTCCGCATGGCATCGTTGTTGTCCCTGACGGGCGGCAGCCCGCCTGCGTCCGCCGCCTTGCCCTGCGAAAATTCTGCTCCGGCCTCTGGCTCACTTTCTGGCCGGATACACCACCAGCCCTTTAGTCATAATCGCCGCAGGCTGTCCGGACGGCATTCCGCAGAGCGGCGCATCAGGTGTTGACAAAGGGCATGATCTGTGATATGTTGGCACTGATAAACAGACGGTCCCTCTGGGAATGAAGTCTGCTGCGGTCACACCCGCCTGGGGCGGATAGAAGCAAGGCCCGGATTACTGACTGGAAACATAAGAGCTATGGAATCTCAGCGGCGCGGTATGCCAGGACATACCGCGCCGCCGGTATATGGAGGAGCGTCAGATGGAGTACACAAGGGAAGAATTGCAGGAGGCAAAACGGCAGATCGCGTCCACCCTCCACAAGCTGAGGGAGACCATTCAGACCCTGGAGGCTAAAGAGAACGCCCAGCGGTACAAGTCCCAGATCACCCTGGCCAAGCGGCGGGTGGAGGCGTTCACCATCGCCTGCAACCTGGTGGAGCGGGAGCTCTCCGGGGCGGAATAGAAAAAAGGGCTTGACTTGGAGCGTGCTCCAGGTGCTATGCTGGATGACAGGGAAAACCTATCAGGCCGACATAAAGGAGAAGGTTACTATGCAACAGCGTACATTGGGCCGCACCGGGATCCAGGTGGGCGAGATCGGCATGGGCTGCGAGGGATTCATGGGCAAGACGGCGGAGCAGGTGATGGAGATGGTGGATGTGATGGATGCCGCCGGCGTCAGCTGCATCGACCTCTACACCCCTAATCCCGACGTCCGGGACAGCCTGGGCAGGGCCCTGGCGGGACGGCGGGACCGCTTTGTCCTCCAGGGACATTTCGGCGCCATCTGGAAGGACAGGCAGTATAAGCGCACCCGGGACATGGCGGAGGTGCGGGAGGGCTTTGCCGACCAGCTGCGCCGCCTGGGTACAGACTATCTGGATGTGGGCATGATCCACTACTCCGACGCCATGGCGGACTGGGAGACCATACGCTCCGGCGGACTTCTGGACTACGCCCTGGAGCTGAAGGAGTCCGGCGTGGTCCGCTCTGTGGGCCTCTCCAGCCACAACCCGGAGGTGGCCCTGGCAGCGGTGAACACAGGGCTCATCGACGTGCTGATGTTCAGCGTCAACCCCTGCTATGATCTCCAGCCCGCCAGCGAGGACGTGGAGGAGCTGTGGGCGGAGAAGAGCTATGCCCGGGAGCTGGTGAACATGGACCCGGCCCGGCAGGCCCTCTATGAGACCTGCCAGCGGCTGGGGGTGGCGGTCACGGTGATGAAGGCCTTTGGCGGCGGTGATCTGCTGCGGGCGGACCTGAGCCCCGCCGGCAGGGCCCTCACCCCCCTCCAGTGTCTCCACTACGCCCTGACCCGCCCGGCGGTGGCCTGCGTCATGTGCGGGGCCCGGTCTCTGGACGAGCTTCAGGCTGCCATCGCCTACGAGTCTGCGCCGGCGGAGGAGCGGGACTACGCCGCCGCCCTGGCCGCCATGCCCAAGATCAGCTGGCACGGCCACTGCATGTACTGCGGCCACTGCGCCCCCTGCCCTCAGGGCATCGACGTGGCAGCGGTGACCAAGCTGCTCAATCTGGTCCGGGCCCAGGGGGAGGTGCCGGAGACCGTTCGGGAGCACTATGCCGTCCTGCCCCACAGGGCCGGGGAGTGCGTCCAGTGCGGGGCCTGCGAGAGCCGGTGCCCCTTCGGCGTGGCAGCTGCGGAGAACATGCGGCAGGCGGCGGCGGCTTTCGGCGCGTAGAAGGGAGGTCCTTATGACCATTGCCGAGGCGAGCAGGAAGTACGGCCTCACCGCCGACACCCTGCGCTACTATGAGCGCATCGGTCTGCTGCCCCCCGTCCCCCGGACCAAGGGGGGCATCCGGGACTATGACGAGGCGTCCTGCGGCTGGATCGAGCTGATGAAGTGCATGCGCTCTGCCGGCGTACAGATCGAGGCGCTGATCGAGTACGTGGCCCTCTACCGCCAGGGGGAGGACACCGCCGGCCAGCGCCGTGCCATCCTGGTGGAGCAGCGGGATCAGATGGTGGCCCGGATGGAGGAGATGCAGCGCTCCCTGGACCGGCTGAACAGAAAGATTGCGGCCTATGACAACGGCTCCTGGCGGGGTGAGCCCTCCCAGGGATCCTGCGGGCAGTGCGGCAGTAAACCGTAAATAACCCCCCAGGGAGCTGCGGCTCCCTGGGGGGCTGTGCATGAGGGGGAACTCCTGTCAAGCCCCACATGCGCCTTTTTGATTAACCTGTATTCCTGGGGGTGCGGCGCAGCGAAGCGCTACCCCTTGACGCCGCCGGAGGCCAGTCCGCTGACCAGATTCTTTTCAATGCACATGAAGAGAATCACCACAGGGATGATGGCAAAGATAGACGCGGCGAAGAGATACTGCCACTCAATCATGTTGTAGCCGTTGAAGATGTTGATGCCCACGGTCAGGGGCTTGTTGGTGTCCGTGGAGATGAGGCACAGGGCCACGGTGTACTCGTTCCAGGCGTTGATAAAAATAAAGATCAGCGTTGTCACGATGCCCGGGGCGGCCACAGGCAGGAGCACCCGGGTCATGGATTGCAGCCGGTTGCACCCGTCGATGGTGGCCGCCTGCTCCATCTCCGCCGAGATGCCCATGAAGGTGCCCCGCAGAAGCCAGATGGTGAAGGCCTGGTTGAAGGCGGCGTTGATGAAGATCAGGCCCAGCAGACTGTCCGTCAGGCCCAGGCGCAGCATCACCTGATAGATACCGATGAGCAGCACCACCGGCGCGAACATCTGGGAGACGATGACAAAGCCCAGGAAGGCGGTCTGTCCCTTGAAGCGCATCCGGGCCAGGGCGTAGGCCGCCGGGATGCCGCAGAGCATGGCGATGATGGTGGACCCGCCGGCAATGAGGATGGAGTTGAGCAGGTAGTTGGCCATGGGGGCCCGGCTCCAGATGTCGATGAAGTTGGACCACAGGGCCGTCACCGGCAGGATGGTGCCGTGGGGGGAGAAGATCTCCGCCCGGCTCTTCAGGGCGGTGCAGAACATGGCGAAATAGGGGTAGAGGGTGATGATGCACACGTCGATCACCACAAAGTAGAGCAGGATCCGCAGCACCGTCTTCTGAATGGAAAAGGGCTTCTTTGCAGCGTTGTCGTTCATCAGTTGTCATCTCCTTTCCGCAGGGTGTAGATCATGTACACGCTGGCGCAGACCAGCAGGATCAAAAACCCGATGACGGAGACCGCCGCGGCCTCCCCCTGCCGGCCGTTGTAGAAGGCCAGCTTGTATAGATATGTAACAAGGGTGTCCGTGTGGTTGGCCGGATCGCCCTTGGTCATGGTCCAGATAATGGGGAAGGAGTTGAATACGTAGATGATGTTGAGCACCGTGCTCACCGTCAGGGAGGACTTGACCAGGGGCAGGGTGATCTTAAACAGCTTCTGCCAGTAGTTGGCCCCGTCCACCGTGGCGGCCTCGTAATAGCTGGTGTCAATGCTCTGCAGCCCGGAGAGGACGCAGAAGGTGACAAAGGGGATGGTGACGAAGATGCCGCAGGCGATCTCCCAGGCGAAGTATGCCTCCGGCGTGGGGGTCCAGTTCACCGCCTGCTTGATAATGCCCAGCTTCATAAGCAGGGTGTTCAGGGTGCCGTAGTCGGTGTTGATAATGAAGTTCCAGACGCTGGCCTGGATGACCAGGGTGGTGGCCCAGGGGAACACCACAATGGCCCGGGCGATCTTGCGGCCCCGGAACTGGTTGTTGAGGATCAGCGCCAGCACAAAGCCCAGCACGGTGGACAGCACCACCACGGCGATGGTCCACACCAGGGTGTTTTGCAGCACCAGACCGAAGGCGGAGCCCTTGACCACCTTGATGAAGTTGCCAAGGCCGTTGGAGCCCTTGATCTTGCCCGCCTTGCTCACATCGCTCAGGGACATCTGGAACACGGACAGGATGGGGACCAGGATAAAGATGCCCATCAGGATCACGCTGGGCGCAATCCAGATGTACGGCTCGATCCTGCGCAGGGCCCTTTTGGCCGGGGAAATGCCCTTGGGCCGGGCCAGTCTCGTTTCCGGTCTGCTGGGGGCGACTTTGTTCACAGGAACACCTCCCTATTCTCTCTCAATTCTCTCACGCTCTCGGGGCCCCGCCCCGGTTTGAAAAAGGCCGCGGGCCGAACAAAGCGGCCGGCCCGCGGCATGGTACCTATGTTATATTGGCTCAGCTGCCGGCGATATCGCTCTGGAGCGCGTCCAGCAGCTCGCGGACGCTGCCGCCCAGCAGAGCCTGCTGCTCCACGTTGATAACGCCCTGCTTCACGTCGGCCCACTCCGCCTTGGCGGTGGGGTAGAACTTGCAGGAGCCCACGATGTCCACCCAGGGGGCCATGCTCTCGTCGGCCTTGGCAACGATCTCGCCGCCGGCGGAGGTGGCGGGCAGGAAGCCCTCCATCAGCACCCAGTCGGAGTAGCGGGTATCCTCGTAGAAGTAGTCAAAGAAGGTCTTGATGGCCTCCAGCTTCTCCGGGGAGTGGCCGTTGTCGAAGCACATGAAGCGGTCCATCACGCCGGCGGAGACGGAGGGGTTGCCGCCGTTGGTGGGGATGGGGGCGAAGGCGTAGTTGACGGTGCTGCCGCCCTCGGCGATGTAGGTGGGGATGGAGTTGGGCCCGATCATCATGGCCAGCTTGCCGGCGCCGAACAGATCCTGAAGGGTGTAGCGGGTCTCGTTGGCGGGATCGGAGTTGGTCAGGCCGGAGTTGACCAGATCAATGGCGTACTCAATGGCCTCCACGTTGGCGTCGCTGTTGAGGGTCCAGTTGCCGTCGGCGTCAGTGAAGTCGCCGCCGTTGTTCCAGATGTAGTAGGCGAAGGCGGCCTGGCCCTCGTCGGTGGTCATGTCGATGCCCCAGGGATAGATGCTGGAGTCATAGGCCTTCAGCTTCTCGCAGGCGGCCTTCAGCTCGTCCCAGGTGGTGGGCACTTCCACGCCGGCGGCCTCCAGGATATCCACGTTGTAGTACATGGCGCGGGCGGAGGCCAGATCGGGGATGGCCCAGATGGTGCCGTCAATGTTGGACTGCTCCAGGAAGGCGGGATACATCTTGGCGTAGGTCTCCTCGGAGACGTAATCCTTGGCCGGGAGCAGCAGGCCGTCGGCCTGGTAGTCGGCAAACACGTCGATGTTCAGGATGTCGGGGGCGGTGTTGCCGGAGATGCGGGTGTTGACCACGGTGTAGATGTCGTTCCAGGAGACGACTTCCACGGTCAGGTTGATGTTCTCGTGCTCCTTGTTGAAGGCCTCCTGGAAGTCAGCCCACCACTTGTTGGTGTTCTGGCCGTACTGAGAGGCGATGACGCTGATGTCGATCTTCTCGCCGGCAGGGGCCTCGGGAGCGGGATCCGGGGTGCTGGGGGCGGGGGTGTTGGCGTCGGTCTGGGTGTTGCTGTTGTCGGCGGGCTTGTCGTCGCCGCCGCCGCCGCAGGCCGCCAGGGCCAGCGTCATCACCAGAGCCAGGAGCAGTGCAAGAGCTTTCTTCATTCTTCATAATCCTCCTTGTAAACAAGTTGATAGAAGCGGCGCTCTCTGCGCGGCTGAAAATCCTTCCGCTGGGAGAGCGTCGTTCTGCACCTATTCTATATCTTCTGTACCGCAATTAATAGGACCCAGCGTTCACAAAATAGCACAATCGTACACAACTGGTAAGATTGTACGGATTAGAAAAAATTTCACATCGGTATTCGTCATTTTAACCAAAGTTCTGCGCCTTCTGCCGCCCGTTTTCCCGAAAAGTCCTGGGCGTGGTGCCGGTAAGGGAGCGAAAGACCCGGGAGAAGTAGTTGTAGTCGCTGATGCCCACCGCCTCGGCCACGGCGGAGACGGGCAGATCGTTCTCCAGCAGCAGGACCTTGGCCGCGTCGATGCGCCGCTGGGCGATGAGGCGGGTGAGGGTGTGGCCGCCGGAGAGCTCCTTGGCCAGACGGCAGAGCTTGGTGCGGCCGATGCGGAGCTGCTGGGAGATGGACTCCAGGCTCAGCTTCTCCATGTAGTGCTGGTCCAGGTACATGGCCAGCTTCTGGGCGTCCGTCTGCTCAGTGAGCCGGATCATCTCCTTGAGCTGGATATAGCCGGCCATGACCTCCAGGGTCTCCGCGTAGGCCTTCAGCGCCGGGGCGGCGTACTGCCGGAACTGGAGGAATGCCTCCCGCAGCTGGTCCGGCCCCCCGGGATACCAGTCCAGGGTGGACCGGGTGCGCTGCCACTGGTCCTCTATGGGGGAGTCGTCCAGGAAGCAGCCGAAGACCAGATAGGCCAGGGGCTGGTTCCTGTCGAACAGGGGCATGACGGCTTCGCAGATGCCCGCGTGGCAGCGGTAGAACTGGAAGCCCCCGGGGGCGGCGTAGCTTTTCACCTTCCAGGCGTCGCAGGCCACGCAGCGGCTGTGGCCCTCGGCGGTGGCGTTGACGGCCCGGCAGAAGGGGGGATGGCCCTCAAAGAGGTTGATGTCCCTGCCCTGGGGGTCCAGGATGTTGGCCGGGATGCCGGTGAGCACGTAGAGGTTGGAGACCAGCTGGAGCAGCTGCTCCTGGTCAAAGAGAATATTCATAAAGAGCGCCTCCGTACACGGGGAATTTTTCCGCGGCCCGCCCGGCGCCTGTCTCCACAGGCGCTCAGTCCCCCATGGGGGACTGGAAACGGGAGTACTCCCGTTTCCTGACAGCGGCCCTGCCGCAGAAATGAGTATAGCACAAAAAGACCGGCTTGTGTACTGTGCCGCAAAACTTTCCCCCAGGGGGGATAAGCGGGCGGGCCGGCGCATAGGCTGTCCAGAGGAGGTGAGCCGGATGGAACGGGTCAAGCTCCGCCGC
>OFGB01001015.1_pt1 | contig 18375 bp, 16 predicted proteins | sample 1521491 | NCBI WGS metagenome assembly OFGB01 (sample SAMEA3504095, study PRJEB24116) | mouse gut metagenome | biome: mouse gut; feature: mouse-associated habitat; material: faeces | place: Denmark | collected 2011
GTTGCGTCCGCATTCGGGTACGTAAATGGGATACTTTAGAGCCGCTTCATCCTGTTACGCAGCGAACGCCGCATCCCCTGTCCTCTGGCTGACGGACCTTTTCCAACATGGTTCGCTGTAGTATTAGAGCGTGCTTGAAAAATGATTTCCCGGAATGCAAAAAAGGGCATATCCTTCTGAATATACCCTCATTCCACTCCATATAAATGCCGCATCCCGCTGGCCGTTACCAGACTACGCTTCCTTTTACATCCTCGCCCATGCCCTCAATCACGGCGCGCGCTAAATCCGCCTGGGCTTTGTGGGTAATGATAACGCAGACCTCTTTGGCGCGGTGAAACTGCCTGCGCTTTCTTAAGGATACCTTTTCCCACTTCTCCGCGTATGGCACCCCGGCCTTCATCAAAGCATTCATAAGCTTCTCTTTTGCTTTCACATCGGTTACGCTGCATAGTTCTATGTCTGTTGCAAGTTCCATTTTCATCAACTCCGACTTAAATTATATACCTTTTTTTGTAAAAAGGCAATTTATATTTTTCATCCGAAACAGTTTATGCTATATTAATACCAGTACTGCATGCGGACTTTCAATACATTATATTACAAGGAGGTATAAAACTATGTTCTGGGATACGCATATGCACTGCCGCTTTTCCGGCGACAGCGACGCCGATCCAAACGAAATGGCTTTGGCTGCCGCCCAAAAAGGGCTTGCCGGGATCTGCTTTACGGATCACATCGACTGGGATTACCCCGGCCCTACGCCTTTTTCCTTTGATCCGGATGAATATTTTCGTACACTTTCCGCCCTGCGCAGCCAATACAAAGAAAAGCTTTTCATCGGTATTGGCGTGGAACTTGGCTTGCAGCCGCATTTAAAAGAACGATATGCGGCGCTTACCGCGCAATGGGATTTCGACCAGGTAATCGCCTCTTCACATGTGGTGCACGGATTTGACCCGTACTACCCCCAATTTTACATTGGAAAAACAGAACGCGAAGCTTACCGGGAATATTTTGAATCTATCTTGGAAAATCTGGCCGTTTTCGAAGACTTTGACGTATACGGGCACATTGACTATGTAGTCCGGTACGGGCCAAACAAAAACCGGGATTACTCTTATGAAAAATACAAAGACATAATAGATGAAATTCTGCGCACGTTGATTGCTATGGGCAAGGGCATTGAGATCAATATGGCCGGCTTCAAATACGGGCTTTTACACCCAAACCCGACAGAAGAAATATTAAAGCGTTACCATGAACTTGGCGGGGAAATCCTCACTACCGGGGCAGACGCGCACCTGCCCGGGCATGTGGCTTATGATTACCCGAAGCTGGCCGGGCTTTTAAAGGCCGCAGGTTTTGGCTATTATACGGTATTCCAAAAAAGAAAGCCTGTGTTTTCCCCCATTTAACAAAGCCGCCTATTTGGCGGCTTTTTCTTCTTCCTCTTCCTTTTGGGCCAGTTCATATGCAATCTTCACATGCTCCTGTTCCTCCAAAGTCTTTATAAATACCGCAAATATCTTTTCAAAGTCCATGCTTTTGCCTCGCTTTGATCGTTTTAAACCCCGGAATATATTTTATGAGCGGCTGGTTGTACAACTTGCCGCATTTTTAGAAAAGATACCGCTGTTATTTTTATCAGCGTTCCTCAATATAATCATACAAAGGAGTGGTGTCATATGAGCCAAAAAGAACGATGCGCTATTTATATCCGCGTCTCAACCGCAGAACAGCAGATGCACGGAAAAAGCCTGCAGGCGCAGAAAGAATTTCTGACGAATTACGCAGCCGAACATGGAATGCAGATTGTAGACACATACGCGGACGAAGGGAAAACCGCGCGCAAAGAATTAAAAAAACGCCGGGAAATCCACAGGCTGATTACCGACGTAAAAAATGCCAGAATAGACGTAATCCTCTTCTGGAAAATGGACCGATGGTTCCGAAATGTATCGGACTTTTACAAAATCCAGGATATTTTAGACGAGCACCATGTCAGATGGATTGCCGCAGCGGAACCAAATATGAATATGGAAACCAGAGATGGACGCCTGAATTTAAACATTATGCTTTCCATCGGGCAAAACGAAGTTGACACAACATCCGAACGGATTAAGTTTACCGCGGACAGCATGGTCAAAAACGGCAGGCTGATTTTCGGGGAAGCAAACATGCCGTTAGGATACAAAATAGGCGTCATAGACGGCGAAAAACGGATGGTCAAAAATCCGGACGAAGAAGACGCTGTAAACGCCGTTTTTGCTTACTATTTTAAGTACCGCAAAAAGAAAAAAACCGTTCTTTATATCCAGGAGCATTTCGATCCCGCTTTTTCTTATTCCAGGCTCCAGACCATGCTGCACAGCGAATTTTACAAAGGGACTTACCGCGGCGTCCCATACTGTCCCGCTTATCTGAGCAAAGAGCAATGGGAACTTTTACAGGAAATCAAGGATAAAACCATTAAAACCGAACGTTCCGGGCGCATTTACTATTTTTCCGGGCGGATACGCTGCCCCGTATGCGGCACGCTGCTCGCCGGCACCGGAACCTCTATCGCCTCCCAAAGCAAAACGAAAGCGCCGAAAATTTACAGTTATTACCGCTGTAACAAATCCCTTTGCAGCCGCCAGTGCGGCTTTACAAAAAGAGTCAGCCAAAAGCAGGTGGAAGCATACCTTATAAATTCCCTGGAAAAAGCCTTTCAAAAAACAGCATTTACCTATTCCGTTTCAGACGCAAAAGCAGATAGAAAGCCCCGCAGACGAAGCCCCGAAAGCTACCGGAACGAACAGGCGCGGTTAAACCTTTTGTTCCAGAAAGAACGGATTTCCTGGGAACACTACGAAATGGAATACGCCAAAATCCAGGAAAAAATAGACGCCCTATCCTCTCCAAAGAACGTACAGAACAAAAATCTGGGCAGCATAAAAAAACTGCTTTCCTCCGGTTTCAAAGAAATGTACCGCAGGCTTTCCGAAGAAAACAGGCAGTCTTTCTGGCAGAACGCCATCCGGGAAATTCATCTAAACGCCGATTCCTCCGTCCGTAGGATCGATTTTCATTAAAACACATACCGATACTTTAAATACCCCTTATACTCCCCTTCGCACGAAAACCCGCACGCCTCCGCCGCCCTGCGCGAAGCGGTATTTTCCTCCCGGATATAGAGCTCCGCCCCCATACAAAACTCGCATTCAAACAGCCAGTCCAAAAACTCTGTCAGAGCCTCCTTAAGATACCCGCGCCCGCGCCGTTCCTGTGCAACAGCATACGAAACCTCCACAAACCCGTCCCTATCCGGCAGCCCCTTGCTCCCGATCAGGCCGATCCCGCGCGCTCCCTCATGTTCTGCAATCAGCCAGTACGTAAACCAGTCGTGCACCTCCCCCGGCGCTTCCTTCATACAGAACGCCTTATAGCGCGCCGCTTCCAAAACGGTTTCCGAAAGCACGGATTCCATAACCAAATCCCCGCTTCCCTCCGCAAGCCGCCCTAACTCCTCCAAAGAAAGAGAGGCCAAAACAAGCCTCTCACTTTTTCTTACTTTTCTTAAATTTGCTGATGTCGTATTTTTTTTCATAAACTTCAAACTGCCGGTTGTAGCCCGCGTTTTTCACTCCCTTTACATTGCGAAGGTACGCGTGCGTCCCGAAATCCTCCGCTTCCAGTTCAATCATAGCCACCGCGATATTCGAGCAGTGGGCGGCGACGCGCTCAAAATTATTCAGCAGATCGTTAAACGCAAAACTCTGTTTTAGCTTGCATTTGCCGGTGCGCAGCCTTGTAATATGCTTGCCCTTAAGTTCGTCGCACAGAATACTGATCACATTGCGCAAAGGCTCCACTTTTACCGCGGACTCCAGATCGTCCTCATAAAAAGCGTCCACCGTCAGATCCAGGATTTCCTGCACCGCGCTCTGTAATACATCCAGCTCGTACCGCGCCCGTTCGGAAAATTCCATATCCTTTTCGTATAATTCCTTCGCCACCCTTGCAATATTCTCCGCATGGTCGCCAAGGCGTTCAAAATCGCTTAACGTATGTAAAAACTTCGACACCTGCTTCGTCTGGTTTACATTCATCGCTGTTCCGGTAAGCTGCATCAGATATATGCCCAGACGGTCCTCGTATTTGTCAATCAGGTTTTCTTTTTCCAGAATCTCCTGAAATTTGTCCTGGGAATAATGCTCCATCAAAAGAAACGCGCGCTCAATGTTTTTCCTTGCATTCTTTGCCATTCCGTTCATTGCCTTATGGCTCTGGTTGATGGCAATCGCCGGATATGCCAGAAACCGTTCTTCCAGCAGTTCAAAATCCGCAAGCTCCTCACTGTCTTCCCCTGCATCCTTCACCAGCCAGAATACCAGACGCTCAATCCATTTAATCCAGGGCAGCAGCACCAGCGTCGTCGCCATCCGAAATACCGTATTGATCGTGGCAATCGCCACAGGCCCCACCGTCATTTCCATAAAATCAAAACGCACCACCGCATGTACGGTATAAAAAACAACCGACCAGACTACCATGCCGAACAAATCGTTTAACAGGTACACAAGCGCCGTCCGTTTCCCGTTCTTATTCGTCCCAATTGAAGAAAGCAGCACCGGGCAGGAAGCCCCGACGCCAATCCCCATCGTAATCGGCAGCGCCGTTGCAAAATTAATCGTCCCCGTAACCGAAAGCGCCTGTAAAATCCCCACGGAAGCAGACGCGCTCTGTAAAACCGCCGTAAACAAAATCCCGGCCAAAATCCCGGCCAGAGGGTTTGAAAACATCGTCAGCGCGTTTACAAACCGCTCGCTCTCCCGAAGCGGCGCCACCGCCCCGCTCATATTCTGCATCCCCACCATCAGGATGGAAAAGCCCAGCATGATATCGCCCACTTCATGATAGACCTGCTTTTTTACAAACATTTTAAAAATAATACCTATGATTGCCACAATCGCGGATATCGTAACCGTAGACAAAAGCTGCGCAATCCCGCCCGAGCCTTCCACATAAGAAAGGCACAGAATCCATCCGGTGATACTCGTCCCGATGTTCGCCCCCATTATAATGCCAATCGCCTGGGAAACCTTCATCATACCGGAGTTTACAAACCCTACGACCATTACCGTAGTTGCGGAAGAAGACTGGATAATGGCCGTAACGCCCGCTCCGAGCAATACGCCCTTCACCGGGGTATTGGTCAGCCGGTAAAGAATCAGTTCCAGTTTATTGCCTGCAACCCGCTTCAATCCGTCCCCCATCAGGGACATTCCAAACAAAAACAGCGCGATACCGCTTAAAAGCGATAATATCATAGTTATTCCCATAGCCTTATCCTCATCATCTGTATTGCGTCATGATCGGTATTCAGATCCGAGTTGTCATTTTTATCCACGGGACATTATACATCAAATGCCGGAGCAATTACAAGCTTTTACTGTAAAGATTCCTCCTGCAGGCGGTCAAACTCTGCCAGACATTCCTCCACGGTGGCCCCGTTTAACAGATTCCGGACAATCAGGCAGGTATTTCCCCACTGCTCCACTTTCATACCGGCGTTTGAGCCCAGCACATATATGCCTTCATTCACCTTGTCATTCAAAGGCTTTAGGGCGTCTTTGCATTCCACTTCCACGTTTTTGGACGGGGAAATCACGTTGTTTTTCTCTGCGTACACCCTAAGCCCCTCGTCCGAAACCAGCACATCCATCACATCCAGCGCATCCTCCAAATGCTCCGCCTTTGCGCCGACCCCATACCCGGTCATAGATACGACCGGCATCTGGCCGCGGCTGCTCGGAAAGCCGATGACTTTTAACTTAAAATCCGGCGCGCCGTAGGCCGTGTCGACGTTCGCGGCGCTCCAGTACGCCATGACAATCGGCGTTTTCTGCGCCAGAAAATCAGGGCCTTCTCCGTCGATTGCTTCATACGTATACGCCTTTTTGGCGTCAATATACCCCAGATCGATCAGCTTCTGCAAAAACTCAAAGCCCGGGCGCATATAGTCGCTGTATTTGGCTTCCCCGCTGTTGAGCGCATCAATCTGCGCCTGCGTATCGCCCCCGTTGTACAAATCCGCATAGGCCTGCGCAAATACAAAATTCTCCAGCCACCAGCGGTTTGCCCCGATTGGCGTCTCAAAGCCGTTTTCTTTCAATACCCGGCAGCACTCCAGCAGATCCTCCGGCGTCTCCGGCATCTTTAACTTATATTTTTGAAACAGATCCGCATTGACAAACAAGCCGTAAGCCACAACCTCCTGCGGGATTGCAACCAGCTTTCCGTCTACCGTATTCGCCGTTATTACAACTTCCCTTAAATTCTCCGCATTCTTAAGCCCGGACAAATCCGCCAGTTCCCCTTCCGATCCCAGACGCTGGATCACATCCGGGTTTAACAGGTAAAAATCGTCCATGTTGCTGTGCACCCGTTCCATGGCGACGTCGTCATATGTTTTATCCTTGTAATCCTCCGCCAGATAGCTTCTGTATTCAATCGTTACGCCAAGCCGCTCTTCCACCAGCTTCACGGCCATTTCCTGCGCCGTCATGGAAGCGTTATCCGCATCTGCGCTGGATTTGCCCATAGCCGCATACAAATTTACGGTCTTTTCTTCCCCGGTATCGTCTGAAACCAGATTGACGCCCGGCTCCTTCGCCTTCCCGCAGGCGCAAAGCCCCGTCAAAAGAAGCGCCGCCACAGCAAACAATCCCTTTTTTTTCCAATTTCCCATTATTATTCCTCCTGCTTTCTGACAAAACGGTGAATGGTTTCTTTGAGCGCCTCCATATCCACCGGTTTTGAAACATGGGCGTTCATGCCCGCATGGATTGCGTCCTTTACATCCTCGGCAAACGCGTTTGCCGTCATTGCGATAATCGGGATGGTCTGCGCGTCCGCGCGCGCAAGCGAACGGATCTGCTTCGTCGCTTCATAGCCGTTTAAAACCGGCATCTGCACATCCATCAAAACAGCGTCAAATTCTCCCGGCTTTGACTCTGCAAAACGCTTTACCGCCTGACTGCCGTTGACGGCCACCTCACAGGTCGCCCCTTCCATAAGCAGCAGCTCCTGCAAAATCTCCGCGTTGATTTCATTGTCCTCCGCCACCAGGAAATGACAGCCTCCCAAATCTGCCTGCGGCAAATCCGCCTGCGCCGTACCGCTTTGTCCCTGCCGCAGTTCCAGCACCTTTTCTTTTAACGTGGAGACAAAAAACGGCTTGGCAAGAAACGTATCAATTCCCGCCTCAAACGCCTGTTCCTCAATGCCTTCCCAGTCGCACGCCGTCAGCAGCACAATCGGAACATGATTTTTTTCTGCCGCGCGAAGACGCCTTGCGGTTTCCACGCCGTCCATTTCCGGCATTTTCCAGTCCAGCAAAACCATCTGGTAAACGATTCCTTTCGCATCGGCGTCCAAAACAGCGTCTACCGCCTGCCTGCCGCTGTATGCAACGTCTACCGCAACCGTCGTATCCGCCATCAAATCACAGATATTTTTACAGGCGTCCGCGTCGTCGTCCGCTACCAGAATCCTGTCAATTCCGTTTTCTTCCCAGAAATGCTCGTTTTCTTCCTGCCCTGCAATGCGCAGTTCCAGTTCCACGGTAAAAATGCTTCCCTTTCCCACCTCGCTTGCAACCTCAATCGTCCCGCCCATCAGTTCTACGATATTTTTGGTAATCGCCATGCCAAGCCCGGTTCCCTGCACCTTGTTGGTGGTGCTGTTTTCCGCCCGGGTAAACGCGTCAAAAATCACGTTCAGGTATTCCGGCGTCATGCCAAATCCATTGTCTTCCACCTCAATCCGGATATGCTCATACTGAGCGGAGCGCTGCGGCAGCCCGATAATACGCAGCCAGATAGAGCCGCCCTCGGGCGTATATTTTACGGAATTGGAAAGCAGGTTGATTAAAATCTGGTTCAGCCGGGTTTCATCGCCAATCAGGCGTTCATGGCGCACGCCCGTAACCGAAACGTCAAATGACTGCCCTCGTTCCTTTGCCGCCGAACGGATAATCGTATCCACGGAAAGCACCATGTTGTTGAGCGTAAATTCCCCGATCGTCAGCGCCGCCTTGCCGCTTTCAATCTTGGAAACGTCTAACACGTCGTTTATCAGGCTTAACAGATGCCGACCGGAAGCCGCCACCTTCTTTGTATATTCCCGCACCTTCACCGGGTTATCCGCATCCTTTTGAAGCAGTGTGGCAAACCCTAAAATAGCGTTCATCGGCGTCCGGATATCGTGCGACATATTGGAAAGGAACATCGTCTTGGAGCTGTTGGCGGCCTGCGCTGCCTGCAGCGCCTCGGCAAGCTGCTGATTGTGCGTCTCGCGTTCCAGCTCCCGTTCCAGGCGAAGCTTTTCCTGCTGCTTTTCATAGATAAAATATAACGTACAGCAAATAAAAAACGCCGCCAGCATCACAACAACCACAATGAACATATTCTGGTTTACCGCGCTGCCCTCCCGCTGGATCGCCTCCACGGGGACATATCCAATCAGGTACACGGAACCGCCGTTTAGGCCCCACATATAAATCAGGGATTCTTTTTTCTGAATCTCATGGTAAAACATAACATTGCCGCCGCTCTTTATGCCTTTTTCGATTTCTTTCTGAATATCCGGCTCCGAAATATCGTTGGCGCGGTAAAAACTCTCCAGATTGGCGTCTACCGCCACGCGGTCGCCGATTCCCTTGGGCTTTAGCACAAACCTCTCGCTCTTTGAATCCATAAAATAAAGCGTGGCGCTTTTATTGTAAAGCTTATCCGGAAGCACCTTGTCAAAAGAATCAAAAATATATTCCACATAAAGCGAAGCAATTTCCCTGCCGTCCCGCTTTACCGGGCAGACCATCGTATAGGCCCAGGTTCCCATACTGTTGACATAAGCTTCGGAAACCAAAAGCCCTTCTACGGTACAGCCTCCGGAAAAATCCAGTTCGTCCGCATCAAACACTTCCCCCGTATTGGAAATCCCTTCGGTTTCGCCGGCATAAACCAGCGAAAATTTTTTAATTGTACTGCTGCTGTGGTAGGAGTTAAGATACGCTTCGGGATGATCCGCAAGCGCAAGTTCCTCTGCGATCAGCATCTGGTATTCCGCCTCCCTCTGATACAGCGCTTCTACCATGCCTGTAATCAGGTTGAGGCTCTCGCTTAAATTACCGATAGCTGACTGTGACATTTCTTCCGATATTCTCGAGGCAATATGAAACACAAAGCTGCCCAGAATAAAAAAAACCAATAAGATAGGCAGGATAAACGCCTTTCCTGCGTTGATTCGATTCCGTTTTGTTTTCAACATTTCTGATATAACCTTTATTCCAAACACACGCTAAAACAACAATCAACAAACTCTGTCGCCATTGTATCATTGTTACCGCCCAAAGTCAAAACAATTGTATGAAAGACGCCTTCAAACCCAATTGCAAAACCCGCTGATACATGATATGCTTATAAGCGAAATATTACACAAAAAAACGGAGAAAACAAGCGATGAAAAAGAAACTGATTCAGGCGAATATGGCGCTTTTATTTGCCCTTACCTTAAGCGGATGCAAGAACGATATCCCATCTTCCGATACAAAAGCCCCCTCTTCCGCTTCCGATCCGGTCGTTTTAAGAGTCTGGGGCGGCGAAGAGGACGAAGCGCTCCTTACCGAAATCATTGACGGCTTCCTGGCACAATACGGCGGACAGGCGGATTTTCAGATTACCTATGAACCGCAGAGCGAAAGCACCTGCACCAACGCCCTGATGGCGGATTTGACAAACGGAGCCGACGTATTTGCGTTTGCGGACGATCAATTAAACACACTCGTTGCCGCCGGCGCGTTGGAACCGATTGCAGACGATCAGGCCGTCCGGGATGCAAACCTGCCGGAAGCCGTCCTCGCGGCGTCCGTCAACGACACCCTTTATGCCCTTCCGCTGACGGCGGATAACGGCTACTTTTTGTATTACAACAAACAGTATTTTACGGACGAAGACATCCTCTCCTTTGACCGGATGCTCGACATTGCCGCCGCACAGAACAAAAAAGTCTCCATGGAATGGTCTTCCGGCTGGTATGTCTATTCCCTGTTTGGCAACACCGGGCTGGCCGTCGGGCTAAACGACGACGGGATTACCAACTACTGCACCTGGAACAGCACGGACGGAACCGTCAAGGGAACCGACGTAGGGGAAGCCATGCAGCGTATCGCAGGGCATCCGGGCTTTTTAAGCGCCGACGACGCAGGTTTCTTAGAGGGCATCCAAAACGGCGCCGTCATTGCGGGCGTCAACGGCGTATGGAACGCGCTTGCCGTAGAAGAAGCCTGGGGCAGCGGCTTCGGGGCGTCAAAGCTGCCCTCCTATACCTGCGCCGGGCAGCAAATCCAGATGGCCTCGTTTTCCGGTTACAAACTGATCGGGGTAAACGCCTATTCCAAACACCCCGAATGGGCCGCAAAGCTGGCGGAATGGATCAGCAGCGAAGAAAACCAGATGCTGCGCTATCGGATGCGCGGGCAGGGGCCGTCGAATATCAACGCAGCCGCATCCGACGAAGTGCAGAGTTCCCCCGCCATCGCCGCTCTGCTGGAACAGTCCGAATATTCCTGCCCGCAGCGCATCGGCGGCAATTACTGGGAACCGGTGACCGCGTTTACCGAGGGCCTTCTGGCGGGAAATCCTTCCGGGGAAAGCTTACAGCAGCAGCTGGACACAATGGTTGAAGGCATCACAGCCCCATAATATCTGAAAAGGAGTTTCCGTTATGATAAAAAAGATCCGTTTAAAACAACGTTTAATCCTGCCGATCGCACTCCTTGGCATTGTTGCGCTTTTGTCCAACCTGATTTCCATATTGAATATCCACAATGTAAACGCAAGCGCGTCAACCATTGCGGACAACTATATGGACGGCAAAAGCCGCCTGGCGGAAATCTGCCAGGCATCCATGAACATACATAAAATGGCGTTAAGCCATATTGTCGCGACAGACTACAATACCATGATTACGCTGATCGGGCAGATCAAAGAAGAAGAGGCCGTTCTCGACGGCATGCTCGCGGAATACGAGCCGTATGTCCTGCCCAAAGACCGCGCGCAGTACGAATCCCTTCTTACGGATTACGCCTCCTTCCGGCAGGCGCTGATCCGGCTGGCATGCGCCAGCGCCAGCCATAAAACCCAGGACGCCTATACCCTCGCCAACGGCGATGTAGCCGCCTGTGCGGAGGCAATGGAAACGGATATCGACGCCTTAAACGCTTCCATCAGCGAACAGACCCGGCAGGCCAGATCGCACCTGTCCGCCGTCTACCTGATTTCCGTTATCATCGGCGCGGCGGCTGCCGCCGCCTGCATTCTGCTGGTATTTGCGGATGTAAAGCTGATTACCGGCTATGTGGTCATTCCGATCCAGAGCATTTTAAAGACCATCCGGGAAAGCTCCGGGCGCATCAACCATATGACCGGAGAAGTCTTAGAGCGCACCCAGGCTTCCAAAGGCAGCGCAGCCGGGCTCTCCTCGCTTTCCGGACAGCTTTCGTCCACCATCCGCAAAGTAGCCCGGAATATATCGGATATCCACCAGAATGCGGAAACGGTCCGAAACGACGTGCGCACCATTGCCGACGAATGCAGCGCCATCACCGATTACACCGTCCAGATGAACGCCCGGGCGGAGCACATGCAGCAATCCGCCCAAAACAGCGCCGAAACAACCGGGGCCAAAGCGGAAGAAATCCTGCGTTCCCTTGACGACGCCATTGAAAAAAGCAAAAGCGTGGACCGGATCCAAAGCCTGGCCAGCGAGATTTTAGCGATTTCCCAGCAGACCCGGCTGATTTCGTTAAACGCTTCCGTGGAAGCCGTCAACGCCGGGGACGCCGGGAAAGGTTTCGCGGTTGTGGCGGACGAGGTGCGCGGCCTTGCCCAGTCCAGCCAGGACGCCGCCAACCGCATCCAGGAAATCAACGGCGTCGTTACGGCGGCCGTATACAACCTTGCGGAGCACGCGCGGCAGCTGACAAGCTATATGAGCGAGTCTGTGCTGACCGAATTTGAATCCTTTGTACAGTCCGGAAGCCAGTACAAAGAAGACGCCGCCTATATCAGAAACGCCATGGATGAATTTAACGAGCGTACCACGCGCCTGAAAACCTCCATGTCCGAAATCGCCGATTCGATCCACACGATTACGACCGCCATTGACGAGGGCGCCAACGGTATTTCCGGAGTCGCGGGCAATACGAAAAGCCTGGCAAACGATATGGAGGATATTGCAAAACGGATGGGAGTGAACCTTGAAGTCGTGGAAGGGCTTGAGAAGGAGACGGTGGCTTTTGATAACCTGTAGTACTTTGCCGCAGCTTTTTTGTGTCGGCGTTATACCGGAATGATTTATAGATATGTTGTTCACTGTAGAGTTGGGCTTGGCTGAAAAATGCAGCCGAATCGATCCCGAAAAAAAAGAAGCACAGGATTCCTGTGCTTCTTTTTATCATGCCGGCAGCGGGACTTGAACCCGCACGTTGTTGCCAACAACAGATTTTGAGTCTGCCTCGTCTGCCAATTCCGACACGCCGGCATTTTGTACGGTTACGACCGAACAAAATGTATAATATCACAATTCCAGACAAAATGCAAGGGGCTTTTTCAAACTATTTCAAATTTCCCATAATATCAAAACAATCAAATGTTGCAAAATAGTCTTTCGGCGTCTCCGCACGGCGGATTCGTTCAAAACTGCCGTCTTCTTTTAACAGAATCTCCGCGGACTTTAACTTGCCGTTGTAATTGTATCCCATGGAGAATCCATGCGCCCCGGTATCGTGGATAACCAGAAGGTCTCCTTTGTCTATTGCGGGCAGCATGCGGTCTATTGCAAATTTATCATTATTTTCGCATAGCGATCCGACTACGTCATATTTGTGATCGCAGGCCGTATTGTCCTTTCCCATTACCGTAATATGGTGATAAGCGCCGTACATAGCCGGGCGCATCAGGTTTACGGCGCACGCGTCTACTCCGATATACTCTTTGTAGGTATGCTTTTCGTGTATGGCTTTTGTCACAAGGCATCCATACGGCCCCATCATAAAACGGCCCATTTCTGTGTAAATCGCCACGTCGCCCAATCCCGCCGGAACCAGGACTTCTTCAAATACCTTTCGTACGCCTTCTCCGATTGCCCGGATATCGTTTGGCTTTTGCCCCGGTTCATAGGGAATCCCGACGCCGCCGGAAAGATTGATAAAACGGATATCGCATCCGGTTGCTTCTTTTAATTCCACCACTGTCTCAAATAACAGTTTTGCCAGAACCGGATAATACTCATTCGTCACGGTGTTGCTGGCCAGAAAAGCATGGACGCCAAAATATTTTGCACCTTTTTCCTTTAATATGCGGAATCCTTCAAACAGCTGGTCTTTTGTAAAACCGTATTTGGAATCTCCCGGGTTATCCATAATGCCGTTGCTGATTTGGAAAATGCCGCCCGGGTTAAAACGGCAGCTAATCGTCTCCGGTATCCTGCCGATGGTTTTTTCCAGAAATTCAATATGCGTAAAGTCGTCCAGATTGATTATTGCGCCCGTTTTTTCTGCAAACACAAATTCTTCCGCCGGAGTATCGTTGGAAGAAAACATAATATCCCGCCCGGAAAACCCAAGCGCGTCCGCTAACATCAGTTCCGTCATGGACGAGCAGTCCAGTCCGCAGCCATAATCCTTTAATATGTTGATTAAAAACGGGTTCGGCGTCGCTTTTACGGCAAAATATTCCCGGAATCCTTTGTTCCAGGAAAAAGCTTCGTTTACTGCCCGGGCATTTTCACGGATGCCTTTTTCATCATACAGATGAAATGGCGTCGGATATTCTCTGATAATTTCCTGCAGTTTTTCACAGGTTACAAACGGTTCTTTTTTCATCTATTGTTCTCCTTTCAAAAGCTGTATCAGTTTTATCTCATTGTGCATGGAATCTTTAAATACCTGTACAAAATTCGGCTGGCCGGAATACAGGCACGTACTGATCCCGCCTCTGCCGTATTCTCCGGTAAGCACATAGGCGGAATCGGTAATTACGCCAATCTGCATATCCTTCCGTTCCGTCCGGTACGCGACGGCTCCGGGAATCGATACGGGCCCGTCCGTTAAAATGACGGCTTTTTGCCCCTTCTCTATGGCCTGCTTTATCTCTTGTTCAAACAGCGCCACATAATCTGCGGCCATAGAAAGGTACATCCGCTCTTTTGACGCGGCGAGCATATTCCTGACCTTATCCCGGATATGCGTATCCCCGGTAATTGTCAGATAGCCTTCGGCGTCTGTCTTTTTACAAGGCAAATGTTCTTTAAGTTCTTCCTTTAATTCCTCCAGGGCACGGATTTTATTGGTGCAAAATTCCTCTAAGGCCACCGTATGGTAACGGACGGCCGCGCCTTCTTTTGTATACGCCGCGCCTTTTTCCACAAGGCCTGCCAGGGCATTGTAGGCGTTAGACCGGGAAATTCCGGTCTGTTTGGCCGCTTCATATCCCGTCAGTTCCCCGTTCTGCATAAGGCACAGGTAAAGCGCCGCTTCCTGCCTGGTCAGGCCAAAGCTTGTCAGCTTTTCGGTAAAACGACTCGTATCCATGGCTTTCTCCTTTAGTAGTCCTTTCATGGAACACTATAACAAAAACGGGGCGATAAGTCAAGCCCCTTCTTTATACAAATACATACTGCACCAGCCACATATAAAGCGCTGTCCCCACGCCGATACTAAGCAGGTTATTGCGCTTCCACACATGCAGTATCACCACCGCCGCCGCCGCAATCAGTTCCGCCGCGCCGTGCGTTTCGGCCAGAAAATTGACATTCCTGAAACAATATATAATCAGCATCCCAATCACTGCCGGGGGCAGGGCTTTTCCAAGGTACTGCGCCTTCGGCGGGATTTTTTTGTCTTTTGGGAAAATCAAAAACGGAATTGCCCTGGTGGCAAACGTAACCAGAGCAACCACAATGATAATAAGAAGCGAACGCCCCGCGCTAACCGGCATATGTACGATCCCCTTTCTGTTCGTCATGTTCTATATATTTTCTGCCCAAAATCAGGCTTACCATAATACAGATCATGGACGGCAGGATAAAGCCTTCGCTTCCGACCGCAATACGCAGCACGGCCGCAATCAAAAACCCGGCGGCCGCCGGAATACGGTTGCCGCCAGCCATCCACTGTTCTGTAAAAATTACAATAAATAACGCTGTCATCGCAAAATCAATCCCGGCGGCATCAAACGGAATCAAAGCGCCGGCCGCCGCCCCAATCACGGAGCCAAGCACCCAATACGCCTGATCCAAAAGCGCGATGGCAAACAAAAACAAGTCTTCTGGCACGTCTTTTGGAACTTTTGTCACAAAAAACAGCGAATACGTTTCATCCGTCAGTGAAAAAATCATATACAGCCTTTTCTTCCCCATCCTTCCAAAACGTTCTAACAGGGAAAGGCCATAAAAAATATGACGCACATTTACCATAAACGTCATAAACATAATATCTATAAAACTGACCCCCGGCGCAAAAAAATTTACCGCCAGATACTGCCCGCTCCCCGCGTACACCAGAATGCTCATTAAGGCCGCCCACAGGAAATGATATCCCTTTTCCTGGAACATCACGCCGAATGCAATCCCGATAAACAAATATCCGGTCAATACCGGGATCGTGTAGGGAAACGCAGCCCGGAATGCTTTTTTGTACATGTTTTCTCCTTCTTTCTTTTGTCTGCTTTTTCAACTCTACACCAGCTTTTCTAAAAATTCAATGATTTTTTTTAATACATAGCTTCTTTTTTTAAAAAAAATATGATATAGTACATTTAAATATGGTTTCATTTCATAAAGGAGTGTTTTATCTGTCATGACAAATATTTCAGCCTTAGATATTTTAAAAGCCGCCGTTTCGGCATCCGATATTCTAACAAAACAGCCGGCTTCGGACGCCCATACGGATTATGCGGATTTTTCATCTTATCTGAAGACGGACAAGAACTTAGAAGATATTTTTGCCGAAGCGGCGCAGACTTACGGGGTATCCGTGGAACTCTTAAAGGCTATGGCCAAGCAGGAATCCAATTTCAACCCCAACGCCACCAGCAGAAGCGGCGCGCAGGGGCTGATGCAGCTTATGCCTGCCACAGCCGCAGGCCTCGGCGTAACCAACGCCTACGACCCTTACCAAAACGTCATGGGCGGCGCCAAATATATCCGGCAGATGCTCGATAAATACAACGGCAACGTTTCGCTTGCCCTGGCAGCCTACAATGCCGGGAGCAATAACGTAGACAAATACGGCGGTATCCCGCCTTTTGCCGAAACCCAGGACTATGTCGCCAAAATTACCGGCTATTTACAGCAGGGCGTAACCGTTCCCGACAACTCGGCCACCTATACCGCCCAAAGCGCGGTAAACGGAGATCGCAGCGTTACATATCAGGATTTAAACCAGCTTGCAGGAGATATCCTGACCGAAATTTTTTCTTATGACGACTACATGAAATACTTATCGTCCCTTCTCGGCATACAGGAAGAACGCCAGACGCTCTCCCTTTCCGTCTCTTCGGTTTCCTCTGATCCGGAAGAAAACGGCGAAGAAACGGACATGCAGCCCAAAGAAGCGGTTTTTGAACCCTCCGTACCCGAGAGTTATCTTGCGTACCAGGATTTAACGTCCGTACCCGCGCCCGGTTCGCTTACTATCACTTCCACACAGAACGAAGCCTGACAGACGCGGCAACATTCTTAAATTTATGTACATAAAGTCCCCGCCGCCGGCCTGCTGCCGGATGCGGAGACTTTTATAGTAGCTTGTTTTTTCCTCCCGGCCGTGTTACTATAAATAACGAAAAAAGAGAATAAACAAAAATCTCACAGGAGGTCAAACAAACTATGGATTACGCAAAAGAATATGCACAAAAACTGGTTACTGCAGACGAAGCGGTAAAAAACATCAAATCCGGCGACTGGGTTGATTACGGCTGGGGGTGCAACGCCACCGTAGACGCGCTGGACAAGGCTCTTGCCAAACGCACGGACGAATTAACGGATGTCAAGCTGCGCGGCGGCATCCTCTTAAAAACGCCCGCCGTATTCGAACGTGAAGACGCTGCGGATCATTTTTCCTGGAATTCCTGGCATATGTCCGGCATAGAACGCAAACTGATTGCCCGCGGCTGCGCTTATTACGCGCCTATCCGTTATTCGGAACTGCCGCGCTACTACCGTGAGTCCATTACGCCGGACGACGTTGCCATGTTCCAGGTTTCCCCCATGGACAAACACGGCTACTTCAACTTCGGCCCGAATGCCTCCCATATGATGGCCGTATGTGAAACTGCCAAAAAGATTATCGTAGAGGTCAACCAGAATATGCCCCGCTGCCTCGGCGGCTTTGAAAACGGCATTCACATTTCACAGGTGGATTGGATCGTCGAAGGGGAAAACCCGGCTATCGGAGAACTGGGCGCAGGCGGCGCGCCGACAGACGTCGATATCGCCGTTGCCAAACTGATTGTGGAAGAAATCCCCAACGGCGCCTGCTTACAGCTTGGCATCGGAGGAATGCCCAATACCGTAGGTTCTATGATCGCCGAATCGGATTTAAAAGATCTGGGCGTACATACGGAAATGTACGTTGACGCGTTTGTAGATATTGCCAAAGCAGGAAAAATCAACGGTTCCAGGAAAAATATCGACCGGTTCCGCCAGGCGTTCGCTTTCGGCTGCGGTACCAAAAAAATGTATGATTACATCGACAACAACCCGGAACTTTTAAGCGCCCCGGTCAGCTATACCAACGATATCCGTTCTATCTCCGCGCTGGATAATTTTATATCCATCAACAACGCCGTAGATTTGGATTTATTCGGCCAGGTCAACGCCGAATCCGCAGGCACAAAGCATATCAGCGGCGCAGGCGGACAGCTTGACTTTGTATTAGGCGCTTATCTCTCCAACGGAGGCAAAAGCTTCATCTGCTGCTCCTCCGCCTATAAGACCAAAGACGGGCAGATGAAATCCCGGATTCTGCCGACATTAAATCCCGGATCCATCGTTACGGACACCCGGGCCAATGTCCATTACATCGTTACGGAATACGGTAAAGTTAATTTAAAAGGCAAATCTGCATGGGAACGCGCAGAAGCCCTGATTTCCATTGCCCATCCCGATTTCCGGGACGATCTGATAAAAGAAGCGGAAAAATTAAACATCTGGCGCAAGAGCAATAAATAAAGAGGCAGAACCGTCTCCTTTCACAGAACACTGCCGCGCAAAGAACAAGCTGCGGGATACGGCCGGGCATTTATCGCCCGGCCGCTATGTATTCGT
>OFGB01001018.1_pt1 | contig 18363 bp, 11 predicted proteins | sample 1521491 | NCBI WGS metagenome assembly OFGB01 (sample SAMEA3504095, study PRJEB24116) | mouse gut metagenome | biome: mouse gut; feature: mouse-associated habitat; material: faeces | place: Denmark | collected 2011
AAAAAAGGTTACAAAAAAACACCTTTTGCACAGAATATGTTTCCATGCAAAAGGTATCTATTTCATCATTCGTTTTTTGCAATATTAACTGGATCGTCTGATTTGCGGCATTTCACTTCCTCCCTGAGTCTCACCTGCGAGGCATATTCGCCTCCCCGATGTATGCTGTTTCTTGCGGTCTTCATCTCTACGCTGTAGAATCCGTTTTGCATATTCCGGTTCGGGAAGATGAAGTTCTTCGCGCCGGATGTAACCGTTACTCTAAGCCTATGCCCTTTCTTAAAAGTATGAGATAATTTCGTGGTACGTATCTTTACGGGATATACCTTTCCCGGCTCCATGTATTCCGGCCGTGAAAACTGATTCCTGTAACGAACGCTGATCACACCGTCGGCCAGCTTCATTGACCGTCCGGACTCATCCACATCCGTAACCCGCACCATCAGATCCGTATCCTCACAATCCGAAGAAATATAGATTTCTGCAAGGGCGTCTCCGGTTATCGTCATATCTTCTTCAAGACGCTCTGTAGAATAACACAAGATATCGTCTCTCTTTTCCTCTTCTGTATAATCCCCCGGCACTTCCAGTTCATTTTCCGACATATCAATGATATTAACCGATGGATTTCCCGGATCGTACAGGTAAGTATCCGTCCCTTTTGAACGAGGCCGCTCAAGGGATAAACGTCCCTGATTAACCAAAGCAGCGTCCTCCCTGTCTCCGTCAAGATACATCACAACTTCTTTCGTCTCCGGAACAGGCCAGTTTTCTGCCGACTTCCACTCATTGCTCCCCATGGTATAATATTCTACTTTCGGGGTTTTCTCTATCCCGTTATCCACGCCGTTCATATAATGTTCAAGCCACGCGAAGTTAAGCAGATCCAGATCATAACGAAGCGCGTTATCCCCGAGAGCAAAGCCATGAATATCATAATCTGCATTGCCGCTGTGCATCCATGGACCGAGGACAACCTTCTTCTCGTCATAATCCTGATACAGATCCAGCGCTTCTGTCGTACCCATGCCATTATCATCGAACCATCCCGACATGATCAACGCCGGAACACGTCTCTTTCCAAAGCGTTCCTTCCAGTTTCCGTGTCTCCACATCTCGTCATAATCCATATGGGAGATCCATTTACGAAGAAACGGGACGTCATATCCCAACGCTTTTTCCGCAAGTTCTTCCAGCGGGCGTATCTCCAACACCTCGTCCCAGTCATCCCTTACCATCTTCTCCGGCGCCATCCGCTGACCGGACACCGCAAAAGCCCATGCCAGCATACCGGCGTTGAAGCATCCTCCCCGTCTTGGCATATCCACAAAGGAACTTCCCGCACAGACGCTGCTCAGCATAGCTTTCAGATGGGGATTGCCACTGGCCGCGGCCGCCCACTGGACGTAACCCAGATAAGATCCTCCGGTCATCGACACATTCCCGTCGCTCCACGGCTCGCCTGCTATCCAGTTGAGCGTATCATCCCCGTCCTCTACTTCATAATACATCGGAAGCCATTCTCCCTCGCTGTCCTCCCGTCCGCGAACATCTTGGATCACCAGGGCATATCCCCTCTGGACAAAACGATAATACGACTCTTTTCCGCCGGATTTTCCATAAGGCGTACGGACAAGGACCGTCGGAACCCGCCCTTCTTTCCGGGGAAGATACACGTCTGCCGCCAATCGTACGCCGTCCCGCATAGGCACCATGTACGTCTTCGGCTCCGACATTCTATATGGTTCATCCGGATACATCTCATTCCATCTTGACAGGATCGTCCGATCCTCATATCCTTCACGGACAAGAAGAGCGCAAAAATCCCGTCCCGGCGTTACAAACGCAATAATACGGCCGTCTTCTATTAATAAATTCTCAGGATATTTCACTTCCCGCTCTACATATTCGTTCCCGTTTTTCTTCTCATAACGCGTTCCTGCCGCTGTGTCGAAGCGCTCCTTTTCTTCTGCCAGAGCCGTCTCATATTCCTCCACATGGCAAAGCGCTTTAAGGACATCCATCTTCCCTAACCGCTGATACCAGGTCTCTTCCCTTGTAAGCTCCCTTCTCTCACCAAACTCCCCTTCTTCCACAAGAAGGGACCTATGAAAAATACGTCCTTCTTCCTTTTCAAATATCCCATATCGGATACCTGACACGTAAAATCCCCATCTGTCCATCTTTTTTCTCCTCTATTTATTATCTTCCGTTATTAATCTCTGCAAATACATTTCCTGCTTCTCGTGTAGTTTATTTAAATTACAATCACAGATACCCTAACCCTGACAATACGAATACCCACAGAAAGATCGTGAGAATACATCCCACAGATGTGACCGCGACGATCTCCCCCGCCAGTTTTCCGTCTCCGCCCATAGCCTGAGCCATCGGCGTCGACGCCACGGCGGTCGGAGATGCAAACACAGCAAGAACCGCCGTCAGATCATTTCCGCGGAAGCCCAGGAGTATCCCTGTGACCACCGTGACAAACGGAACGAATACCAGCCTTGCCAATGCCGCCGCCAACAGACAATATCTGTGTTCGGAGATACTTCTTACAGACAGCATACCTCCCAGCACGACTAACGCCATCGGCGTCGCCGCTTCCCCCAATGTTTCCAGCGGACCGATCAACAACTCTGGAAATCTGATATGAAAAAGCCCGACCAGAAGTCCCAAAAGTCCCGCGTCAACCAAAGGATTCTTGAATATCTCAATCAATAATCTGCCCGGCGTCGCCTTCTCACCCCGGGCTTTCTCGAACATAATGACCGCAAGTATATTGAACGTAGGCACGACGATTGCCGTCAGTGCGGCGATAGACGCCGCCCCATCCCCGTCGCACAGAGACGTTGCAATCGTGACGCCGAACAGCACGAAGTTACTCCTGTACATCCCCTGTACCATAGTCGCGGCAGTCGGGGGAGCCATCTTCGTCTTTCCGCATAATGCATAAAGCAGGGCAAAAACCGCAATGACACTGATCCAGACATACGCGTACAGCCCCGGCTTAACCGCCCGCTCTAAGTCTGCCCTGTAGACGCTGAAAAACAGCGCCAGCGGTATCATGATCCGGAATATCATGCGGTTCACCGCCTTGAACGTCTCTTCCTCAAAGATCCTCAGATATCTGATCAGCGTTCCTACTGACATATATATGAGAAGCGGCAGTACCACTGATACTGCCAGCATAAAATACTCCATTGCCTCTCCTTTACTTCTTTTTTACTTCTTCTTTACTTCTGTTCTGCCGGGATCAGTCTATCTTCAAGATCAGCTCCAGGACTCTGCGCACGCAGACCTCTATCTCTTCCCGTGTGATCAGACCTTTTTCCAGTGCTTTCAGCACACGTTCCGGATACCCTGTTCCCATCTTGATATCATTGCCTGCTTTGATCTCTTTATAGTGCTCTCCCTTCGTCCACCAGTCTGTGGTGATCACACCCTGATACCCCCACTCGCCCCGGAGAATGCCGTCCATCAGATCTTTATTCTCGGAGGCGCGGTAACCATTGACCAGATTGTAAGACGTCATCAGCGCCCACGGCTGCGAACTCTTCACGCAGATCTCGAAGCCCTTCAGGTAGATCTCCCGAAGCGCACGCTCCGAGACTCTGGAATCACTGTTCTTCCGGTTCGTCTCCTTATTATTGCAGGCAAAATGCTTCACCGTTGCTCCGATATGCCGGGATTGAATCCCGTCAACCATAGCCGACGCGATCGTTCCCGTAAGCACCGGATCTTCCGAATAATACTCAAAGTTCCTGCCGCACAGCGGGCTTCTGTGGATATTCATCGCCGGCGTCAGCCAGACCGCTATATTATTCTCCTTCACTTCTTCTGCCGCCGCATGGCCCACTTCCTTTACAAGCTCCGGATTCCAGGTGGCCGCAAGCATCGTTGCGCATGGCCATGCCGTCGTACAGACGCCGCATTCCGGCGTGATACGAAGCCCTGCAGGACCGTCCGCCGTCATGATATTCGGGACGCCGTACTCCGGAAGATTGCCGAAGCCAAAGGTATTGGCCACGCCGGTATTCGGCTGACCGCCGAGTAATTCCGCCATATCGCCGTCGGAAAGCTGCGCCATGAATTCCTCAAGATCAGCCTTTCCTTTTGCCACATCCGCCAACAGAATCCTGCGTTCTTTTGACGCATCCTGTGTAAAAAGCAGATGTCGGGGAACCTCCCGCACCGCCGGCACAACACATTCTGTCTCATCCTCACTCCAGCCAAGTCCGTTTTCCATAAAATCATTGGGCTGTGTCAGCGGCAGCTTCTCCATAGAACCATCGGAAATCATGCGTTCCTTAAGCTGAGACGGCGCCGCGCGGTGCATAAGCTTCTGTGTCACTCTGTCTTTTGAAAGCTCGTATATATAATCAATCTTAACCGCATCCCTCACAGAATTTCCTACAAAGAAGGAATAGACGCCTTTCTCCAGGACGTACGCCGCTTCCTCCACCTTTCCCAGATCATCGTAAGACGCCATGGCGTCTATGGAAAATGATATCGTCAATACCTGCGCCTGTCCGGGTTCCAGATTTTCAGTTTTCTGATACGCGATCAGCTCTCTGGACGGTTTCCCAAGAAGTCCCTGGGGCGCTCCATAATATACCTGCACCACTTCCTTCCCTCTATAGTTCCCGACATTCCTGACTCTCACGCCAACGGCTATCTCTCCGTCCCTCTCGCCTGCCCATAGTGCTTCGATCTGAAACGCAGTATAGGATAATCCGTAGCCGAAGGGATAATTTACCTGGCCTTTCGCTCTCGCCATCGTCTCAAAGTACCGGTAACCCACATAGATATCCTCCGTATAATCCACATAATCCGGCGATTCATGGAACCCTTCCGTGGACGGATAGTCTTCGATGCATGAGGCAAATGTGTCCGGCAGTTTTCCTGACGGACTTTCTTCACCAAGCAGGATGTCCGCCATGGCAAGTCCTCCTTCCATGCCGCCCTGCCATGCCATCAGCACGGAAGATATCTTATCTTCCTTCACAAACCAGCTGGTATCTACCATGCCGCCGACATTCAGAACTACGGCGACGTCTGTGAAATCAGCGCATACTGCATCCACCATAGCCTGTTCCCGTTTTGTCAGACAATAATCGCTGTTTTCGAAGATACGTTTACTCCACTCTGCCTGTTCTACCTCGCTTGGAACCGCTCCTTCATATTCCACACTCTGCCTGTCCCACCCCTCGCCGGAGAAGCGGCTGATCACAATAACCGCCATATCCGCATTTTTCTTCGCCTCTTGCAAAAGCTGTACCGGAATCTCTGGTTCCACCGTCATACCAGGTATAGCTCCGTCCTGATACTGACGCTTCACCTCCTCTTTATAGAACTGCGCCAGAGGCTCATATACACTGACCGGATCCTCCCGCATAGTCAGGCCGTCGTAGAGATTACGCACATGGGATACCGTCACGTCGCCGCTTCCGCCGCCGCCCTTTACATAGTCGAATACTCCCTTGCCAAACAGCGCAAGACGGATGCCCTTCTTTACCGGAAGCATGTGATTCTGGTTCTTCAAAAGGACGATTCCCTCTCTCCCCGCGCGACGCGCCAATGACAGGTGCACCGGCGACGCGGTTACTTTCGTCTGATTTTCTCCCAGCGGAAGATTCGGCTGAAATCTTGATCTCGCCCATTTCTTCATCCCGTTCATTCTTTCATTCATTGATTATCTTCTCCTTCTCTGCATCAGCTAATTTCTATTATATTCCCCTATGTCGGCGTTATCAACCGGCTGTTTTCTTTCCGACGTCAGATATAAATACACAAGCCGGAATATCCTGGGGAAGACTCAGCGTACGATAATCTCCAAGCGCAGACTCCAGGATCCTGATTCCCTGTGACAGCATATTTTCGGACAAGGTATTCCCGGCCGCCTCCTGTATCCGATAAACCAGCTTAAAATGCCTGTCCCACTCCCCTGTCTCATAACGAAAGACTTTCACTGCCCTGTGCATGCATTCATGCTTCACAAGTCTCTGAGATATGACGGCAAGAACATTATTATAGATCACCGCATTCATAATCGTCCGGGGACAGTTTGCCTCCCATACCGTCTGGATATGAATGTTGTGTGCGGACAGATACTGCTCGAAGAGCTTCCGGGTGCCGCTCCCTTTTTCCCGCATGGCGAATTTGCGTCCCTCCAGTTCAGAAGCATATACCGTATCCTTCTGATAGAACTCATGCGTCTTCCCGCACACAAGAACCAGAGAATCTTCTACGATCGGAACGCAGATCAATTCGGGAGATTCGATGATTCCTTCCACCACCGCCACATCCAGTTCCCGCCGGAGCAGCTTCTGCTCAATCTCCTCGGTATTGCTTACGAAAGAGTAGATGTCCATCTCAGGATGGCTTCTCTCCAGATCCGATATCACGCTCGACATCAGGCATGTCCCTACCGTCAGAGACGAACCGACACGCAGAGGCATCCGCTCCTGAAAACGCCGCATGGAAAGTTCAAGATTGTCAAAATTCCCCACCGTCATCAGTGCCAGATTCAAAAGCTGCTTCCCCTCCTGCGTAATAAATAGCTTCTTATGCGAACGCTCAAAAAGCTGCGCCTGATAATGGTCTTCCATATCGCGGATCGCCTGACTGACCGTCGGCTGCGTCAGATAGAGCCTGTTCGCCGCCACGCTCATAGAACCGGTCTCCGCCACTGCAATAAATATTTTTAAATGTCGAATCGTCATGATAATATCCTCGTACTTTCCACGCCCCTATTTTATGCAGTGCACATAATATATAGGTTTTTTCTATGTTAATAATTTGATTTTACGATTTTTCTTTGTGAATGGCAAGTATTATAATATATTTAGTAATATCTAATCAGTACATACTCATAGATAGAGAAAGGAGAGAATCACATTATGAAATATGTAATTCTTGGCGGCGTGGCTGCCGGTACAAAGGCGGCCGCAAAGCTAAAACGCTGCGACCGCGGCGCCGAGGTAAAAGTCTACACCAAAGGCGAGGACATTTCCTACGCAGGATGCGGGCTCCCCTATTATATCGGAGGCGATATCCCGACCCGGGACGCCCTGATCGTGAATACTCCGGCAAAATATTCCGGGCTTACGGGGGCAGAGGTGTTCACGGGCTGCGAAGCTACCGGTATCGACAGCAATACAAAAACCGTCGCTTTAAAGAAGACCTCCGGAGAGACATTTACGGAGACCTATGACAAACTCATCATCGCCACCGGCGCCGTTCCTTTTGTCCCGCCCGTGGACGGAACTCATCTTCCGGGCGTATTCTGCGTACGGACTCCGGACGACGCCGTCCACGCCCGCGCTTATGTGGAGGACAAGAAATGTCGTAAAGCCGTCGTCTGCGGCGCCGGATTCATCGGCCTCGAAGTTGCGGAAAATCTGATGGCGCTGGGACTCAATGTGACGGTGATCGACGCCGCTCCTCAGATCATGCCCAACGCCTACGACGAAGAAATGGCCGACTATGCAAAGAGACAGCTCAAAGCCGCCGGTATGCGCGTGCTGACTTCCACCAGCCTGAAAGGGATCGAGGGAGAAAACAAAGCCGAGAAAGTTGTCACCGATAACGGAACCTATGCCGCAGATATCGTGATCATGGCCATCGGCGTACGCCCCGCAACCGCATTCCTCAGTGATTCCGGACTTGAGATGTTCAAGGGAACCATCCTGGTGGATGAAAAGATGCAGACCAATCTGCCCGACGTCTATGCAGTAGGAGACTGTGCCATGGTTAAGAACGCATTGACCGGACAGGGACAGTGGTCGGCGATGGGCTCCACCGCCAACCTGGCCGCCCGCGCCATGGCCAAATCTTTACACGAAGCCGGCAACGGTTACGGCGGATGTCTGGGAACCGGCGTCGTCCGTCTGCTTCCTTCCCTGAACGGCGGACGCACCGGTCTCACGGAAGCACAGGCAAAAGCCGCCGGTTACGAGACCACCTCCGCGGTCTGCGTGCTGGATGACAAGGCGCATTATTATCCGGGCGCTTCTTCCTTCGTCATTAAGCTGACTGCCGAGACTTCTTCGGGAAGATTACTGGGACTTCAGGTATTCGGAGCAGGAGCCGTTGATAAGATAACGGATATCGCCGTCGTCGGAGTATCGCAGAATATGAAGCTTCATGACTTTGATACCCTTGATTTCGCGTATGCGCCGCCCTTCTCTACGGCAATCCATCCTTTCGTCACCGCCTGTTATATTCTGGAAAATAAGATCGACGGTCACTTTGATTCTATGAGTCCGGCCGAGTATGCAAAGGGCGCCGCCAGGGATTACACTGTACTGGACGTACAGCCCGCTCCGGCCATCCCCAACGCACGCTGGATCGATCTCGCTTCCGTAAACGGGCCCATCGAAGGACTGGAAAAAGACGCGAAGCTCCTGCTCGTATGCGCGAAAGGCAAACGCGGGTATTTCCTGCAGAACCGCCTGAAAGCCCTGGGTTATACCAATACAAAAGCTCTGGAAGGCGGCGCGTTCTTCAACGAAGTGAAAGTTCCCCGCAGCGGCAAGAAGCTTTCCGCCGCAGAGATCAAACGTGTCAAAGGACTGGGATGTCTGCAGGATAAGAGATATGACGACGTATTCAATGTCCGCGTCATCACCCGGAACGGTAAACTGACCGCCGCAGAACAGCTCAGGATTGCAGAAGCCGCGGAGAAATTCGGATCCGGCGAGGTTACGATGACCACCCGCCTTACGCTTGAGATTCAGGGCGTAAACTACGATAACCTGGAAGCCATCTTCGCTTTTCTTGAAGAAGCGGGGCTTAAGACCGGCGGAACCGGTTCAAAGGTTCGTCCGGTAGTTTCCTGTAAAGGTACTACCTGCCAATATGGTCTTATCGACACATTCGCCCTCTCCGAGAAACTACATGATCTGTTCTACACCGGTTACCATGACGTATCCCTGCCGCACAAATTCAAGATCGCGGTAGGCGGCTGTCCGAATAACTGCGTAAAACCGGATCTCAACGACCTTGGCATCATCGGCCAGCGTGTACCGGAGATCGATCTGTCCAAATGTAAAGGCTGTAAGAACTGTCAGGTTCAGAATACCTGTCCTATCAAAGTCGCCTCCCTTATTGACGGCAAGATCCAGATCCCGACCGAGGCATGCAACCACTGCGGACGCTGCGTAGACAAGTGCCCGTTCGGCGCAGTAACAGAATCCGTAACCGGCTACAAAGTATATATCGGCGGACGCTGGGGCAAGAAAGTTGCCGAAGGACGCGCGCTGGATCGGATCTTTACATCTGAAGAAGAAGTCGTGGACGTTGTAGAACGCACGATTCTGTTCTTCCGCGACGAGGGCTTATCCGGAGAACGTCTCGCAGATACCGTCGCAAGGCTTGGATTCGATTATGTACAGGATAAACTGCTAAACAGCAAGATCGACAAGACAAAGATCCTGGAGAAAAACGTCGTAGGCGGGGCTACCTGCTAATACACTTCCCACCAAGGCGTCAATTCATAATTCATTCATTAACATAACATTGCGCAATTAACGGCGGATTCTATCAGCACATGATTCACCGTTAATTGCGCAATTTATACAGTCTGTTTAACACAGTTCAAAACAGAACCTATGATCCTTTTATACGCCTTCTCCATCAAATTCAGGTATAAAGCTCTCCGACGCCGCTGCGCCTTCCTGAATATATCCATTTGTCACACCTATCTCCAACGCATGGTCTACAACCTTCTCATATTCTCTCTTTGTTACCCTGCGTCCAAGCTGCTCCAGATCTTTCGCCTGCGGCATCGGAGTGTATTGGTTCATAACACTGATCATAATCCGATCTCCATACGTCTCCTGCAGATAACTGATAATCTCTTTTGAATCCTTCACATGCCCGGGAAGAACCAGATGGCGCACAATCACTCCCCGCTTCATTAATCCAGTCTTTTCATCCATCTCTATTCCGTCTGTCTGACGAACCATTTCCTCCAACGCCTGTTTTACATAGATCGTATAATCCGAAGCGCAGGATAATCTCTGCGCGAGCCCTTCATTCATATATTTAAAATCCGGCAGATAGATATCCACATATCCTTCCGGCATCCGTAATGTTTCTTTGCACTCATAGCCGCTCGTATTATATACAACAGGAATATGTAACCCTTCTCTCTTCGCAAGATTCAACGCCTCTATAATCTGAGGAACATAATGCGTCGGCGTCACAAGATTCACATTATGTGCTCCCTGCTCCTCAAGCTCAAGGAATATCTCCGCCAATCTTTCGATGGTAATTACTTTCCCTGCCTTAGCTCCGGCAATATTATAATTCTGGCAGAAGACGCACCTCATATTACATCCGGAGAAAAAGACCGCTCCGGAACCATTTTCCCCGGAAATACAAGTCTCCTCCCACCTATGAAGAGCCGCTCTTGCGACAACAAGCTTTGAAGTCTCCCCACAATATCCGATGTGTCCCTCTTTCCGGTTGACATGACATCTTCGAGGACACAACGTACAGTCCGACATGTATATATCCTGATCTTTCATATAATCCGCTCCTTTTCTCCGTCCCTAAAATACGCGGCTTGATTCACCATACTGAATCTTTAAACCATGCTTCTTGTCCTCTCCGTCTGTCTTCAACTACTCTCTTGACAAAACCCGCCGAAGCCACCGGCCGGAATCACTTAAATCTTCTTCCAGAAACCCCGACGCCTTATCCACCGTACTGCGAATAATCGCAGAAGTCTCTTCTTTATTAGACAAATTCCACGCCACATAGCTGACCTGATACCGATTCAGCGTCTCTACCCACGCATCGGCCTGAACTTCGTCAATCCCTCCATTTCCACTGGCGTCACAAATTCCGTACTCCGATACGAATACCGGCAACCCTGCGTCAATAGCCTCTGCCATAGTATTTCTCAGAGAATCCGTATGCGTCGCCGCGTAAAAATGCAACGTATACATAATATTTTCAAAACCTGTGATCGGATCTGCCGCCGCCTCGTTTACATACTGGGACCAATTCGGCGTTCCCACCAGAATCACCGCGTCCGGAGCATTTGCACGGATAGTCGGGATAATCTCGTTCGCATAAGACTTGATCTCTCCCCATGAAGTCCCCCCGTTCGGTTCATTACAGATCTCATAAAGCACATTATTATGATCGGCGAACTCCTTCGACATCTCATCAAAAAACTGCAGCGCTTCTGCCTTATACTGATTTGGATTATTATCGGATAAGATATGCCAATCCACGATCACATACATATCTTGATTCGTCGCATATTCCACGCCTCGCCGAATCAGATCTCTCAGCTCGTCCTTATTTCCATCTGTGCAGTAACCGCCCGATTCCGCCGTATACATGGCAAGACGGATGACATTAGCGCCCCAGTCCTCACGTAATTCTCCAAAAAGTTCTTCATTCACATACCGGGGAAACCATGCCAGACCATGCGTACTGATACCTCGAAGCTGCACCGCTTCCCCCTGCTGATCCACAAGCTGCGCGTCCTTGACCGCAAGCTTGCCGCAGACGGACGGCGCCGGAGGTAACCCTTCCGTTTTCTGATTTTCCTCTGATTCCTTTTTTTCGTCCGTCTCTTTTTCAGCCTCTTTTTTAATCTCGTTTTCGATCTCTTCCTTGGATTCCTGTATTTCTGTTTGTTCCTTTTCTTTTGGCTGAACCTCTTCTTTCTCCTTCTCCCGGCCGCATGCCGAAAGACAGTACACAAGTACCAGGAAGATACACGCAACGATACACTTTATCCGCTTTTTTCTGTTTTTCATAAACCGCTCCTTTATTACTTATTTGCCGGCCGTCTGCTTCTCTTGCAATCCGATTTTTTCTAAAAATAGTTACCAATCTGATTATACACCACATCTACCTTTTTGATAACCGCCTATAATACAAAAAAACGCCGCCGTCTCAGAAAGCATACCCGCTACTATGACCTGCAGCCAGATATGAAGCATTCTCTGCCATCTGTCAAATTCCTGGTACATCATAAGCTCTTGTATCTGTTCCGCCTTCTCCTTAAAAATTCTGCTGAAAAATTCAAAATCCGACCAATAAGACGGCAGATAATCACTTCCGGGATCGGCTATCTTTACCCCTGACAGGAGTATCCCGACTGATACCGCCAGACAGAACCATACTATATATCTCCTTTCGTTCCATCTCTTTCCAAGATTACCCGTCAATAATCTCCCTGCAAGAAAAAATGTCACAGCCGTAACCCCCGCATAGAACAGCCACCCCGTCACATAATACAGCTGTCCGTCTATCCGCTGTCCCTTTGTTCCTCCGAAGACCGCTTCCAACCGGCTTACTGTCTGGTTAAAAGATTGCAACTTTTCTTTTTTCTGTACTGCAATCCCGTCAAACACAGTTTCCTCTTTAGCCGGAATTACACAAATCGGTGTATCTCCTTCTAATACTCCTGCAATCTTAAAATCCGTTCCTCCTAAAGATACCGTTAATCCGGATACATCCTCCGAGCCAAATAACTGCCGTACCGTTTTCTGATCCAGCAGACATACCCCTTCTTCCCCCGTCGTAAAATATCTTCCGCCGATCAACGCATTTCCAAAGACTGCTTCCGGCCATCCTTTGACCTGATAACAGACAACCTCTTGTCCATGCCTCGTATCTTCTGACACAAGCCGCCGCATACCGTCCTTTCTCCACACTGCCGCGCTTGAGAATAATCCGCTTTCCTCATTCTCCTTCCACTGATCAAATCCGGACTCTGTAATACCTCCCGCCGGATAATACAAAGAGATGATATCGGCGTCCTCTCCTAACTGCATGAGTCCCCGCAGAATCCAGATTTGAACCGACAGCCACAGAAGCAGCATACCTGTAAAATATAATTTCCGCCCCCTGTTTGCCGGCCGCCTGTTTTTTCTGCTGCTCATCTGTTTGTCCTGCCGCTCGATCATCGGTCGTTTTCTTACTGTTCTTTGTCTTCCCATATGATCTGTCATCTATTCTTTCAGACGCACCCTGTCTCCTTCCGTCACATATTTTTCTGAGGACACGATCACTTTATTTTCTAAAGAGAGCGTGGATGTGATCGCCGCATTCTTTGCATCCTTCTCCAGCACGGTGACCGTAACTCTCTTTGCCGTCTGCACAGTCCCCAGCATCTGCTCCTCCTCCGCCAGAACCAGGCAATAAGTCTCATTTACATCTTCCCGGAGAGCGCTTAAAGGAATCATCTGATCATATTCTTTTTCCGTCAGAATCTCTGTCTGCCAGGTAAAGGTATCCCCGATCTTAACCTCCGTATTCTCCGGTACGGAAGCCAGCCAGAAAGTCTGAGACTCCAAAGACGCGGAACTTTCCGTATCTGTACTTCCTCCAGACGCGCTGCCGTCCGCCGCGCCTATGTCGCCTGCCGTCCCTCCTGTATCCGATTCTATGGATTCAAACCGAACCTTTTTTTTCCTTCCTGCTCCCAACTGAACCTCCGCCTCCAGACCAGCCTTAAGCTTCTCTTTATCTTTTGCTTTCATCAGACCCTTTAACCGAAATCCGCCGCTTCCCGTCACGAATACTTCCGTGCCGGACGTGACGGCTCCCACCTCTACGCCTACTTTCAGTACCGTACAATCCTGATCCGCACAGATCTTCCCTTCCGCTGCCTGATAGCCCCGAAGCCTTTCAAGTTCTCCTCTTGCATAGTCTATCTGAACCTTCGAGGCTTCTGCACCAAGCCTCGCCGCTTCTGCCGCGTTTGCCGCATTGACATCCTGCGCCTGATCCTCCTGCTCTGCCAGTTCATAAGCATTCTGCGCCTGATCCACTTCCTTCACGGCAGATTCAACTCCGGCATACGCCTCCTGAAGCGCCGACTCAAGCTCCTGCTTCCTTGATTGCCATGTATCGTTCTGGGTTGTCTCCGGCTCAACCGAATATATAAAATTATTATACATCATTTCCGCATCTTCCGCTTTCTGACGCGCCGCATCCAACTGCTGCCGTGCGTCTGTCAGCGTCTGTTCCGCTCCCGCCGCCGCCGGGACTCTGGCCTGTTCTCTTGCCGATACCTGCTGCTGTGACGCCTGCAGTTCCATCTGTGTCAACTCCGCCTGCTTTTTGTCAATTAATTGCTGCAGATATTCCATGCGGAACCTGACCAGGCATTCTCCGCTCTTAACCTGGCTTCCCTGCTTTGCCGTCCATTCTACCTGCTGCTCCGGCCACAGGAAGATCTGATTCTCCTGCACCGGCGCTACGGTTCCTTCTCCTTCATAAGTATACGAAAGCCGACCCCTAACGGCTTTTTCTACGTTCACCTGTGCGACCAGTACGGATGCCGCCGCCCGGGATATGACGGACGCGGCGGCCATGATCGCCAGAAAACCACAGAGAATCCGTATCATCCGTTTTTTATCATAAATCATCTAATCGATCTCCCTCCTCATACTGCTCCCGGACGCCGCGATCCCCTGCTCCAGATTATCCTGCCCGCAGAAGAATAACAATACTGCCGGAAGCAGCGTAACGATCGACGCGGCAAACGCCAAAGCAGTGTCCGTATGTATCATTTGAGGCAAATATAAAGAAAGCGGCCGCAGAGATTCTGTCTTTAGATAAGTCATAGGCTGCTCGATCGCATTCCAATATTCCAGAAAACCTAATATCAGAATCGAAAAGATTCCCGGCATTCCAAGCGGAACTCCTATTTTGAAGAATATCCGAAGATCGCCGGCGCCGTCGATTCGCGCCGCCTCAATCACTTCTTCCGGGATCCCTGCAAATGTTTTCTGCAGGATGAACACCGGCAGAGTAGAAAAGATTCCCGGCAGGATCACGGCCGCGCGAGTATCCATCAGATCAACCGCGTTCAAAACCAGGTATCCGGAAACCATCGTAACCTGAAAAGGCAGGATCATCAGAAGCATATATAATAACCACAACATTCTCTTTCCGGGAAAACGGAACTTTGCAAAAGCCCATGCCGCGGGCGCCGCCATAAAAACCTGTCCGAACAGCACGCCTGCAGCCTGAATCATAGAATTCCAAAAAGCCGTAAAATATTCAGGCGAGTCCAGCAAAAGCCGGATATAAGCCCGAAGAGTAGGATATTGCGGAAAAAAACGTATCCGAACATGACCTCCGGAATCTGCCAGAACCGCTCCGCATGTCTCCAATAACTCCTGCTTTCCCATAAACGAATTTACCGCCAGCATAAACATCGGAAATATCATGATCAGAAATATTGACAGTAGTATTCCGCCTGCCAGCCGGTTCAGGAACTTCTTATCCATGGTTTTTACCCCTCTTTTCATCTAATCTTCCGTTTTGCATACCCGTTCTGCCGCAGCCAGAATTCCTCCGGTCAGAATCACCAGCATGACCGCCGCCGCCGTCATTTTCTGAATATCCAGATTCACAAACCAGTTATTAAATAGATGCTGCAGCATGTAGATACTCTCGTGCGGGTAATCGCCTGCCAGTAAATACGCCTCCCTGAATACCCGAAACGTATTGATAAACGACAAAAGCCCTGTGACGAACACCGTCTCCTTTAACTGGGGCAGCGTTATGTAGAAAAAACATGCCCATTCTCCCGCCCCCTGCACCCTGGCCGCTTCATATTGTTCTTCCGGGACTGCGCCGAGTCCTGCAAGCCACAGGATCATATCGTAACCGAGATTCTTCCAGATATAACAGCCCACCAGTACCCAGAAAGCAGAATCTTCCCCGAGCCAGTCCCTCCCTGTGATACCAAACAGGCCCGCTAACTGTCCAAGCCATCCTTTCTCGTCAAACACCATCTGAAAGAAGACCACGACAGAGGCCGCCGGAATCGCCATAGGAAGAAGGAAGCCGGTCTTTACCCATCTCTGAAATCTTACCGCCTTTCTTACCAGAACCGCCAGAAACAGAGACAACAGCAATAACAGCGGAAGACAGACAACGATGAACCTGACCGTATTCCGGGCGGCCAGCCGAAACGCTTCATTTGAAAGTACTATCCGGTAGTTTGAAACCCCCACAAAACCATCGCCCGCCGCCTGCAAAAAAGACCTTCGAAACACATCCAGAAACGGAAGCAACACGAATCCTCCCGTCCCAAGGAGGCTCGGGATCAGGAAAAGGTAAGCGTTCCTGATCTCAGCCTTTCGCCCGGTTAATCCTCCTGGTAAAATACCACTTTTATTCCGCAAGATAAGTATCCACTTTCTGTGCAATATTTTTTGCCGCCGTCTCTGCATCAATACTTCCCCTTAAGCATGCGTCCGCTTCTGTCTGATAGATGTTCCAGACGACGCAATCCTGCATCGCCGGCCTGCCCACCGTATGGCATTTGTCTATCAAATCCTCCACTTCTTCCCTGGTTGGATATCCTGCATCTACGCTAATCTCAGCTTCACCCTCTATACTCCAGCTTGACGATACGCCAAGACTCTGGGCATATTCGCTGTCAACCTCTTCTTTGAGGCGGTCAAGCTCTGCTTCTAATACCGGCAGACCATCGTCCAGCGGTTTTCCCTGTATCTCCGGGGAAAACAGATATTTCACGAATTCTTCCGCCGTCTCCTTCTGATCCGAATTCTGATTGATCCCTACGATTCCCTCCGGTATATAGAAATCATTCAGCGTATCCGGCGTAAGCTTCATCTGCCTCATGATCTCATATGGAATCATCATATCCGGCACACTGGAGATCGGGTCTGTCGAAATACTATCGGGGTGATTCAGGATCGCCGCACTTCCCGCATTATTGAATATTCCCTGATGGAATATCTTTGAAGTCACGCCCATGCCTAATTCATTCGACTCATTATCATCGAATGCCTCCGGCCTTGCATTCTCTGCGATCCTTAACTCAACTTCCAACAACTCCGTAAGCTTCTTCTTGTCTACCTTTCCCTTTTCTCCAATCACCTCGTCCTGATACAGCTGGAACAGGAAATCACGGATATAATCCCGCTCTGCCACGCCTACGACACTCTGATCAGGATGCTCTTCCACATATGTTTTCAGGCTTTCAAGGGAAGTAAACGCTGCTTTGGCCTGCTCGTCCCCATATATAATCGGAATACTGAATTTCACCGGCATCCCATAGATCTTTCCCTCCTTTTGAGCCGCATTTCTTAACACAGGTTCCAGATATGCTTCCTCCGCCGTCAGGCCGTCTGCCAGCTTCGTCAGATCAGCAAGCATTCCTTTTTCTATATAAGCGTCTGTTGGAAGACCGTCCATTAAAAGCACATCAGCGCCATTTCCGCTAAGCAGCTCCGTATTCAGCGTACGGATATCATCCTTTGTGATTCCTTCTTCTTTTCCTGAAGTCTGAAACTCCACTTTGACGTCAGGATGTGCCTTCTGAAAACCAAGGATCGCGTCTTGAACCGTCTGATTCTCTGAAAGTCCGAATACCCTCAGCGTATGTTCCGGCGCTGCCGGCGCATCGGCATCGTACACATAATGTACCAGACTATAGGTTGCTGCTTTCGCCTGCTGATAAAGCGCGTAAAAATCATGATCCTGCCCTGATATAAATCCGACCGTATAATTCGTTGAAGAGCTCATCGCCCCCATGCTTCCGTCCATAATAACCTCACTGGTTTCATTTCCCTCTGTTATACGAGTAATTCCGGTCCCCGAGATGAGATACCAGCTATCATCATCATTGCACATCTGACCGGAATCTGTCTGCTCTGCCTTTAGAGTTCCTTTTTCCGTCAGACCAGAAGCATAGACGGTAAAAATCCCTTCCTCCGTATTGACCGCTATATCTCCGTTTTCTGCGCCAAAGAGCATCTTCTGCATACTGGAAAGCGCCTGCACGCCGTTAATTTCATGCGCTACCTCCAGCGTATCCCGGTCGATCACCACGATTTTGGCCTGATACAGATCGTACATCCAGTAATTGCCGCCGCCGTCAATCTGCATATCGGTAATTGCCGGAACTCCATACTCGCCCGGCTGTTCCAGATATGCTATCGCCAGCTTTTCTCCCGTCTTTCCGTCGCTGCTTCTTACAATATGTGTAAGCATATCTTCATCTATAGCCCTTAAGACCTGCGTCCCATCTCCGGTCTCCCGTACCTCCTGTATATATACAGCCTGACCGTCAAAAACCCCGGCTGTCCAGTCAAGGCTTGTTCGTTCCCACTGGCCGTCCTTATATTCATACCGATACACCTGCATACTTTCTGTCTGCGAATACAGGACAGGATTCCCTTCCCCGGATTTTTCCAGATTTGTGATTACTTCTCCTTCTTGCAGGGGCATTTCCACATTTTCTTCTACATAACGTCCTTTTACCGATCCGTCTCCGCTGCCTTTATCCTCCTTCCCCTGACTGCATCCGGTCAACAATCCTATCACCATCGCTGCCGCCGA
>OFGB01001027.1_pt1 | contig 18198 bp, 15 predicted proteins | sample 1521491 | NCBI WGS metagenome assembly OFGB01 (sample SAMEA3504095, study PRJEB24116) | mouse gut metagenome | biome: mouse gut; feature: mouse-associated habitat; material: faeces | place: Denmark | collected 2011
CGACCTCCTGGTCCCAAACCAGGCGCTCTAGCCAAGCTGAGCCACACCCCGATTAAGATTCAGTTGTTATCTCTTAACCGCATATTATAATACCATCATTTTGGAAGAAAATCAAGTATAAAATTAAAAACTTTAAAAAAACATAAGGTTGACAAATCTGCTGATTGTACATATAATATAAATGAACATGTTCATTAAACAAAAGTGAGAAGGGAGATATTAGTGCGAAGGAAAGACGATACTTTGCGAGGCACGTTGATAGAATTAGCGCAGCATATTGCAGACACGGAAGGTATAGAGGCTGTCAACATCCGTTTGATTGCCAGGAAAGCCGGTATTGCCAGCGGGACTATATACAATTACTTCTCAAATAAGGACGAGATTCTTCTCGCTCTTACGGAAGAATATTGGAAACAGACTTTGCTTGAAGTGGGAACTGAAATTACCGCGGATTCCTTTTGCGAGCAGCTGCAGGAAATATTTTATTTTCTTAAGGCTCGGATAGATCAGTCCGCCGGAAAACTCATGAGCAGCCTTGGTAATGTGGAGACGGCGGGACAGGCGCATATGGCGTCCATGCAGTCGGAGCTGGAGACGGCGTTAGTCCGGCGTATGGAACAAGACGCGAGTATCCGCGGGGATGTTTGGAATGATATATTTACTAAAGAACAATTTGCACGTTTTATCATGATGAATATGATGATGCTGTTAAAAGCACGAGAGCCTGATATCACATTTTTTATTAAAATTGTTGAACATATAATTTATTGAACGAAGAGAGAGGGATATTTATGCCGCAAGCGATTGCAGAAACTGTTTTTGACGTATTATATCTTAGCTTTGCGCTTATTGCAGGGTTAACGATGTTAATAAAAGGCAATGATTCTTTGGTGAAAAAAGCCGGATTAATGGCCGCGCTGCTTGGCGCGGGTGATTCTTTTCATCTTGTCCCGCGCGCCTACGCCCTTTGGACAGCCGGATTGGAAGCGAATGCGGCGGCGCTTGGAATCGGGAAATTTATCACATCCATTACCATGACGGTCTTTTATCTGATCTTATATTACATTTGGCGCGACCGCTATCAGATTAAAGAGCGCAAAAGTCTTACGGGAGCGATGTGGATATTAGCCATACTGCGTATTGCCTTTTGTCTGCTTCCCCAGAACCAGTGGCTTACATACCGTCAGCCATTATTGTTTGGAGTGCTCCGTAATATTCCCTTTGCGATTATGGGGATTGTCATCATTATTATATTTGTGCAGGAGACGAAAAAAGCAAAGGATTCTGTATTCCGGTTTATGCCGCTGGCAGTAACCCTATCGTTCGGATTCTATCTTCCGGTCGTTCTGTTCAGCGGGGTTGTCCCGATTGTCGGGGTACTTATGATTCCGAAAACGCTGGCCTATGTCTGGATAGTTTTGATGGGGTGGCGGCTTTACAGACAATCGGAAGGTCAGATATAAAAGTATAGAGGGAGGATAATCATAATGGTTAAGCGTTATGCAGACGTGGCTTTGGTTTATGCGGTCATTGCCATGATATTTGGAGTGTTTTACAGAGAGTTTACCAAATTCAGTCATTTCACCGGACAAACAAATCTGTCTGTGATACATACACATTACTTTATGCTGGGAATGTTCTTTTTCCTTATACTCATGCTGGCTGAGAAATCATTTCGATTTTCAGATAAAAATGTCGGCAAGATTATAATTGTATACCAACTGGGTCTTAACATTTCCGGCGCCGCGTTTCTTATGAGAGGTTTGACGCAGGTATGGGGAACGGAATTGAGCAAAGGAATGGATGCTTCTATATCCGGTATCGCGGGGATAGGCCATATTCTGATAGGAGTATGTATAATACTATTGCTGCAGAAGATCAGGAAACTTTTGTGATGAAAGCACAGCTTAAATTTTCGCAAATGAAATTCCTTGACATCATAAGTTCTTATGATATAATGAGAAAAGCATATGCGATTATTCAGATAGCGATAAAGAGAAAGGTTAAGACCGTGTAAAGAACTGCGAAAGACGTTTGTTTTACCAGTTTTTAAGTAGAGAATCATCTTCCCCCAGAGAGAGGAGATCGTTGGGCTGGAAGTTTCCTTGGGTTCAGATGTGACTTGAATTTCCCACGCGAGCCGTATCTTTGAAGTCTTTTGAAGTGTATTTCATATCGGATACACGGCTAAGGATGGTAGGAGATGCCGTCAGATGCACGTTACGCATGAATGAGTGCCCGTATGATAAGAATATACCGATAGTTTTATATATTCAAATTTCGAAAGAATACGGGAATCAGGGTGGTAACACGGGTAATTGCTCGTCCCTTTTTGGGATGGGCTTTTTTGCTTTATCATATAAGGCGTTTTTTATTTTTAATAGTATAGGAGTATATAAGTATAATTAAGAAGAAAGGAAGAAGACTGATGAATGAAAAATTGCAAAGCATCAAAGAAGAAGCATTGAAAGCGATTGAAGCGGCCGATATGCCGGAGAAGTTGAATGATGTGCGTGTGAAATTCCTTGGCAAGAAGGGAGAGATAACCGCAGTCTTAAAGGGAATGAAAGACGTGGCGCCGGAAGAGAGACCGAAGGTCGGGCAATTGGTGAACGAGACGCGCGCGGCGATCGAGAATCTGTTGGAAGAGAGCAAAAAGAAGATGGAAAGAGTCATCCGTGAAGAGCGGATGAAGCAGGAGGTAATCGATGTTACCCTTCCGGCGAAGAAGAATATGGTTGGACACCGGCATCCGAATACGATCGCATTGGAAGAGGTAGAGAGAATATTCATCGGCATGGGCTATGAAGTTGTTGAAGGTCCTGAAGTAGAGTATGATCTATATAACTTTGAGAAATTGAATATACCGGACGGACATCCGGCGAAGGATGAACAGGATACGTTCTATATCAATAAAGATATTGTATTGCGTACACAGACTTCACCGGTGCAGGCGCGTGTCATGGAGCAAGGGAAACTGCCCATCCGTATGATCGCGCCGGGACGCGTATTCCGTTCTGACGAGGTGGACGCGACACACTCTCCGTCTTTCCATCAGATCGAAGGACTGGTGATAGATAAGAATATCTCCTTTGCCGATCTGAAGGGGACGTTGGAGGTATTTGCGAAAGAGCTGTTCGGTCCGGAGACGAAGACGAAGTTCCGTCCCCATCATTTCCCATTTACGGAACCAAGCGCGGAGGTGGATGTCACCTGCTTTAAATGTGGAGGAAAAGGCTGCCGTTTCTGCAAAGGTTCGGGATGGATCGAGATCTTAGGCTGCGGTATGGTACATCCCCATGTGTTGGAGATGTGCGGAATTGATCCGAACGAGTATACTGGATTTGCATTCGGCGTCGGGCTGGAGCGTATCGCGCTGCTGAAATATGAGATTGATGATATGCGGCTGCTGTATGAGAATGATATTCGGTTCCTGAAGCAATTCTAACGCGGTGTAAAGCAAATTAAGAAGATGACGGGAAAAGCAGACGACCGGCAAATAAGCAATAAGGAGTAATATAGCAGCAGAAAATATAGAAAAGATTGGAAAATGATGCAGAGAGGAGCAGGAAGATGAATACATCATTATCATGGATAAAGGCATATGTCCCGGATCTGGATGTTACTGCGCAGGAATATACAGACGCGATGACATTGGCGGGAACAAAAGTAGAAGGATATGAGGCGCTGGATGCGGATCTGGATAAGATCGTGATCGGTCAGATCGATAAGATCGAGAAACATCCGGACGCCGATAAACTGATTATCTGCCAGGTCAATGTGGGCGAAGAGACCGTCCAGATTGTGACGGGCGCCAACAATGTTCAGGAGGGCGATAAAGTACCGGTTGTCTTAGACGGCGGGCGTGTGGCGGGAGGCCATGAACCGGGCAGCCGTGTGGCAGGCGGAGTCAAGATCAAGAAGGGAAAACTGCGCGGGATAGAGAGCAGAGGTATGATGTGCTCCATAGAGGAGCTGGGTTCGAACAGGGATATGTATCCGGAAGCTCCGGAAGAAGGAATCTATATCTTCCCGGAAGACGCGAAGGTGGGAACAAACGCGGTGGAAGCCCTTGGCCTGAACGACGTGGTGTTCGAATATGAGATCACATCTAACAGAGTCGATTGCTTCAGCGTGGTCGGAATCGCCCGGGAGGCGGCGGCGACCTTCGGAAAAGAATTTCATCCGCCGATAGTGACAGAGACGGGAAATTCAGAAGACGTTAATGATTATATTAAGGTGACGGTAGAAAACCAGGAGCTTTGTCCGAGATATTGCGCGAGAGTGGTAAAGAATATCAAGATCGGACCGTCTCCGAAGTGGATGCAGAGACGTCTGGCTTCCGTCGGTATCCGGCCTATCAATAATCTGGTTGATATTACCAACTACGTGATGGAAGAGTACGGGCAGCCCATGCATGCCTACGACCTGGATACGATTGCGAAGCGTGAGATCATCGTGCGCACGGCAGAGAAAGGCGAGAAATTCACGACGCTGGACGGACAGGAGCGCGAGATGGACGAGACGGTGCTGATGATCTGCGACGGCGAGCGGTCTGTCGGTATCGCCGGTATCATGGGAGGCGAGAATTCCATGATTACAGATGATGTAAAGACGATGCTTTTTGAAGCGGCTTGTTTCGACGGAACGAACATTCGCAAATCAAGCAAGAAAGTAGGACTTCGTACCGACGCGTCCGGTAAGTTTGAGAAAGGGCTGGATCCTAACAATGCCCAGGCGGCGATCGACCGCGCCTGCCAGTTGGTGGAGGAGATGGGAGCCGGAGAAGTCGTAGGCGGGATGGTAGACGTCTATGGTAAGAGAAAAGAACCGGTGAGAGTGCCTTTTGATCAGGATGAGATCAATCGTTTGCTCGGAACAGAGATATCTAAGGAAGAGATGATCGAATACTTCAGGAAAATAGGATTGGAATACGACGACGAGGCAAACGAGGTGATTGCTCCTACTTTCCGGCACGATTTGTTCCGTATGGCAGATCTGGCGGAAGAGGTGGCCAGATTCTACGGATATGACAATATTCCGACGACGCTTCCAAAGGGAGAGGCCACGACCGGAAAATTATCATTCAAACTTCGCGTGGAGGAGATTGCCAGGGACATTGCGGAATTCTGCGGATTCAGCCAGGGGATGACTTATTCATTTGAAAGTCCGAAGGTATTTGATAAGCTGCGGATTCCGGAGGATTCTCCGCTTCGCAGGGCGGTCGAGATCATGAATCCTCTGGGTGAGGATTACAGCATCATGCGCACGACATCCTTGAATGGTATGCTGACATCCCTGGCGACGAATTACAACAGAAGAAATAAAAATGTAAGATTGTATGAGCTGGGAAATATCTATCTTTCGGATGCGCTTCCGCTGACGGAGCTTCCCGAAGAGCGGATGCAGTTTACTCTGGGCATGTACGGAGAGGGAGACTTCTTCAACATGAAAGGCGTGATAGAAGAATTCTTTGAAAAGGTAGGTATGCAGGGGAAAGAGACGTATGATCCTAATTCCGGTAAACCATATCTTCATCCGGGGCGTCAGGCGAATATCATATACGACGGAACAGTGGTGGGATATCTTGGAGAAGTACATCCGGATATCGCGGATGCGTATGAGATTGGAACGAAAGCGTATATTGCGGTGCTTGATATGCCGGAGATCGTAGAGCGGGCGTCTTTCGACAGAAAGTACACAGGAATAGCAAGATTCCCGGCAGTAACCCGCGACATCAGTATGGTGATGCCGAAAGAAGTTCTGGCGGGTCAGGTGGAAGAAGTCATAGAGAAGAAGGGCGGGGCATATCTGGAAAGTTATGCGTTGTTCGATCTCTATGAAGGAGCACAGATTAAGGACGGATACAAATCAATGGCTTATTCCATCGTATTCCGGGCCAAAGATAAGACGCTTGAGGATGCGGAAGTCTCGGAAGCTATGAGCAGGATTCTGAAGGCTTTGGAAGGCATGGGAATTGAACTTCGCAAGTAAGGGAGATGTTTTGATTTCTGGTCGGCGGATTCAAATGAATGGAGATAGAAAATGAAGAAGAAACAGATAGGCGGATTGATCATAGCAGTTATATTATTTATCGTTACTGGAGTATCCAGCGTACTGACGAATACATTTTCCGAGCGCTTAATAGAGAAGAATATGGCTCAGATGCTGTCGGACAGCGTGGAGTTCCAGCCTCCGTCAGAGGACTATATTGCGGTAGTTAAGGTAGTGGGAACGATTCAGGAGCAGATGACGACGGGCGTATTCAACGCGGATATGGGTTACCAGCATAACACGACTCTGGAATATATTGAGAGTTTGATGTATGACAGCGATAACCAGGGAATTCTGTTATACGTGGATTCCCCCGGAGGAACCGTGTACGAATCAGAGGAATTATATCTGAAGCTTAAGGAGTATAAGGAGAGTACAGGACGGCCAATATGGGGCTATATGGCGCATTACGCGGCTTCCGGCGGATATATGATCTCCATGGCTGCAGACAAGATCTATGCGAATCCCAATACAACGACAGGCTCTATCGGAGTAATTATGTCAGGGTATGATATGACAGGATTATATGAAAAATTAGGGATTCGGTATGTCAGCATTACCAGTGGGGCGAATAAAGACAGTTCTAAGCTGACGGACGAGCAGATCGCGATCTATCAGGAACAGGTGGATGAGTATTATACAAAATTTGTAAATATTGTTTCGGAAGGACGCGGTATGGATGCGGAAAGTGTGAAGAAGCTTGCGGACGGGCGTGTGTATACGGCGAATCAGGCATTGAACAACGCTCTTATTGATGAGATCAGTCTGTATGAGGATATGACGGCGGTGATGAGTTCAGAGCTTGGAGTGTATGAATTCTATGAACTGGAGAGCACGATGGATTTCTGGACGTCTCTTTTTGCGAAGGCGGAGAGCGTGATTCCAAAGTCGGAGGCTCAGATACTGAAAGAGACCGCGGCAGAGATGGAAAGCGGGGTGCCGATGTACTATGCGGAACAATTACGTTAGACAGGCGGGATCAGACGTGGAGTATGCCGGATTCTGGGTGCGTCTGGCAGCATATTGTATCGATATTGCGATCGTCTGGATCGGTCTGCTGTTTGTCAATTTGATGCTGGGGATCGTATCAATAGTGGGAAGAGGCGTGCTTCGGGAAGAAGTTCTCTTTCAATATACAGTGAAGGATATTATGCTGTATGTACTGCAGGCGCTTTATTTCATTCTGCTTACACATGGAACAGGTACGACGCCGGGGAAACGACTTTTGAATCTTCGTGTGATCAATGCCGACGGAAGCAGGGAGCTTAATCTGTTAGACGTGGTATACCGGGAAACCATAGGTAGATTCTTGTGCGGTCTTTCTATAGGTATCGGTTATATCATGGCGGGGGTAGATCGGGAAAAGAGAGGACTTCACGATATGCTCTGTGATACCAGGGTGATCTATGCGAAGAAGGTCAAAATACTCCCTGTGTATCAGGCGCCGGGGAATTATCAGGCGCCTCCTCCGGGATACGTTCCGATGCCGCCGCAAAACGGTGGTCCAATGAGAACGGACAATATTCCGATGCCGCCGCAAAACGGCGGTCCAATGAGAACGAACAGTGTTCCGATGCCGCCAAAACAGGAGATTCCGGGTGGCCCGGAGGATCAGAGTCAGAAAGTAGAAAAGGATTCATAAAAGAGGGGATTCATGTATGAAGCGTCAGGACTTTTATTATGAATTGCCGGAAGAATTAATTGCACAAGATCCATTGAAGGATCGTCAAAGCTCCAGACTCCTTATTCTTGATAAGGAGTCCGGAGCTATTTCACACCATATTTTCAGAGAGATCACAGATTACCTGAAAGAAGGAGACTGTCTGGTCATCAATGATACAAAGGTAATTCCGGCAAGATTGATCGGTTCCAGGGAAGGAACCAATGCGAAGATAGAGATACTTCTATTGAAGCGTCAGGAGAACAATGTATGGGAGACGTTAGTCAAACCAGGGAAAAAGGCAAAGATCGGAACTCGGATCAGTTTTGGAGATGGACTTCTGACAGGAGAAGTGATTGATATTGTGGAAGAAGGGAATCGGTTGATCCGGTTTACATATGAGGGGATATTCGAGGAAATATTAGATCGGTTGGGCCAGATGCCTTTGCCGCCATATATTACACATCAGTTGGAAGATAAAAACAGGTATCAGACTGTCTACGCAGTCAATACCGGGTCGGCGGCGGCTCCTACGGCTGGACTTCATTTTACACCGGAGCTTCTAAAGAAGATCGAAGAGAAAGGAGTGGCGATCGCGAGGGTTACGCTCCATGTTGGGCTCGGAACATTCCGCCCGGTTAAAGTGGATGAGATTACGGACCATCATATGCATTCGGAATTTTTCCAGATCGGAGAGGAAGCGGCGAAGAAGATCAACCATGCGAAGGATACCGGGAATAGAGTTATTTGCGTGGGAACCACGAGCTGTCGGACGATAGAATCGGCGGCAGACGAGCGGGGGAAGCTTAAGGCGTGCAGCGGATGGACGGAGATATTCATCTATCCGGGATATCAGTTTAAAGTATTAGACTGCCTGATTACGAATTTTCATCTTCCGGAGTCTACTTTAATCATGCTGGTCTCCGCGTTGGCGGGACGTGAGAATGTGTTGAGGGCATATGAAAAGGCTGTGGAGGAACGCTACCGGTTTTTTTCCTTTGGGGATGCAATGCTTGTGGTATGAGTAAATTTTATGGCTTGAATTTTTTTATGATCTGTGATATTCTGTCAAAAGAATATAAAAGATGGGAGTTGAAAGGATGAAGACTATTTCTTGCTGATCAGAATTGTAACCGCATAACGAGGCAGACACGGGATCCAGTTCCGTCTTTTTGTTATGCTGATAGCAGGAAAGTCAGATATCCTCTTAATCATCTCGGCGAATTATAAATGAATGATGATGGAAGCAATGTCTTTTCAAAGGATTATTGCGCGTATTTCATGAGGCTGTAGGACGACTTTCTTGCAGCTTTTTTGTATCCCTGTACGGCAGACAGGATACAGAAAAACAGGAGGTGCGCATATATGTCGATGATAGATGTTGTAAACTTGAATTTTTCATATGAAGGAAGTTTCGAGGAAGTATTTAAGGACGTATCGTTTCGGATAGATACGGACTGGAAGTTAGGATTCGTGGGCCGGAACGGACGAGGCAAGACTACATTCCTGAATCTTCTTCTGGGGAAATATCAGTATCAGGGATGTGTCTCGTCCAGTGTGGAATTTGCTTATTTTCCATATGAAGTGAGGGGAAAAGAAAGAACGGCTCTGGAGATTCTGGAAGAGATCAATCCGCAGTTTGAAGAATGGCAGTTATTTCGTGAACTGAATCTGCTGAAGGTAGACGCAGAAGTATTGTACCGTCCGTTTTCTACATTGAGTTACGGAGAGCAGGAGAAGGTCCTGCTGGCAGTATTATTTCTGGGAGAGGAGCGTTTTCTTTTGATTGACGAGCCGACGAATCATCTGGACGCGGAGGCGAGGCGGCAGATTGCGGGATATCTGAACCGGAAGAAGGGATTTATCCTGGTTTCCCATGACCGGAATTTCCTGGATTCATGCGTGGATCATATTCTTTCGATCAATAAGATGAATATTGAAGTGCAGAAGGGGAATTTTAGTTCCTGGTATGCGAATAAGGAAGCAAGAGACCGGATGGAAGAGGCGCAGAATCAGAAGCTTGAGTCAGAAGTGAAGAGACTTAAGCAGGCGGCAAGACGGACGTCAGGCTGGTCAGACCAGATAGAAAAATCTAAGAAGGGACAGCGTGTGGCAGGACTGCGTCCGGACAGAGGCTATATCGGCCATAAATCCGCTAAGATGATGAAGCGCGCGAAGACTATAGAGAACCGCCGGCAGCAGGCGGCGCAGGAGAAATCAGAGCTCCTTAAGAATATAGATACGGCGGATACGCTTAAGCTTTGTCCTCTGAACTTTCATGCAGATAAGCTGGTGGAGTTTGAGGACGTGTCGATATACTATGACGAGAGGAAAGTATGCTCATCCTTAAGCTTTGATATCCGGCGGGGGGAGAGAGTCTGTCTTTCCGGAAAAAATGGTTGCGGAAAGTCAAGTGTTTTGAAATTACTGCTGGGAGAAGACATTACATTTTCCGGGAATATTCATGTGGCTTCAGGACTTAAGATATCGTATATTTCCCAGGATACATCGTATCTTAAGGGGACTTTAAAGGAGATGGCGCGGGAGTATGATCTGGACGAGAGCTTGTTTAAGACGCTGCTTCGTAAGCTGGATCTTAACAGGGAAGAGTTTGAGAGGGATGTAAGCTGTTACAGCGCAGGGCAGAAAAAGAAGGTATTGCTTGCGAAGAGCCTGTGTGAACAGGCGCATCTCTATGTGTGGGATGAGCCTCTGAACTATATAGACGTGTTGTCGAGGGTTCAAATCGAGGAGCTATTGTTAAACTGCCGGCCGACTATCATCTTTGTAGAGCACGACATGGTATTTCAGGAGAACGCGGCAACGAAACTGATCAGGATGTAGATTATATATAAAGATGTAGGTTGAAGTAGGAGAGTAATGCCGGCAAATGGAAGGAAAGTAACGTCAGCGAATGGAAGGAAAGTAATGTCAGCGAATGGAAGGAAAGTGAGGTAAGAGTATGAAAGTGGAGAAAAAGTTACAGGAAATGGGATTCGAGATTCCGGAGGTGGCAGCCCCGGCGGGAGTATATGTTCTGGCGAGGAGGGTAGGGAATCTTCTGTATCTTGCGGGACAGACGGCGCATGTAAACGGAGAGGTTAAAGTGAGAGGGGTCGTAGGAAAGGATCTGACGATCGAAGAGGGACAAGAGGGGGCGAGATTAAGCGCTCTGAATATTCTGTCGGTTCTGAAGTCAGAGCTGGGAGATCTGGATCGGGTGAAGCAATTTGTGCAGATGATCGGATATGTACGTTGCACGGATGATTTTGGAAACTATACCGGAGTGGTGGACGGCGCGTCGATATTGTTTCAGGAATTGTACGGCGAGATCGGACTGGCGGCAAGGATGACCGTCGGAACCAATGAACTTCCGGGAGGAAGTGTTACGGAGATCATGACGGTGGTTGAAGTGGAGGATTAGAAAAGCTTGATGGAACAGATGACGTTATTTGACGAAGGGCTGAAGACATCGCCTTTGGCGAGCCGTCTGCGGCCGTCGACACTGGAAGAATTCGCGGGGCAGGAACATTTGCTGGGAGAAGGAAAGGTGCTGCGTCAGCTCATTGAGCGGGATCAGATATCCTCGATGATATTCTGGGGGCCTCCGGGAGTCGGCAAGACGACGCTGGCAAGTATTATAGCCGGCCGTACGAAAGCGGATTTTATTAATTTCAGTGCGGTAACCAGCGGGATTAAAGAGATTAAGGAAGTTATGGGACAGGCGGAAAACAGTCGGAGAATGGGAATTCGGACGGTGCTTTTTGTAGACGAGATACACAGGTTTAATAAGGCGCAGCAGGATGCGTTTTTGCCGTTTGTGGAGAAAGGGAGTATTATTTTGATCGGGGCGACAACAGAGAATCCGTCTTTCGAGGTCAATGCGGCGTTGCTGTCCAGATGCAGGGTATTCGTTTTAAAGGCTCTGGAAGAGGCGGATCTTATAAAAGTCATGAATCACGCATTAGAAAGTCCGGATGGATTTGGGCCGCAGAATGTACGGATATCGGACCGGCAGGTGGCGGCGATTGCCGCATTTGCCAATGGAGACGCCAGAACCGCTCTTAACACGTTGGAGATGACGGTAATAAACGGAGAAATCAGCGCTGAAGGAATCTTTGTCACGAATGAGGGACTGGAGCAGTGTATCAGTAAAAAGTCTCTGCTCTATGACAAGGACGGAGAAGAGCACTATAATCTGATCTCAGCCCTCCATAAGTCCATGCGCAACAGTGATCCGGACGCGGCGGTCTACTGGATGTGCCGGATGCTGGAGGGCGGGGAGAATCCGTTATATATTGCCAGGAGACTGATCCGCTTTGCAAGCGAGGACGTGGGTATGGCGGACAGCCGCGCGCTGCAGGTTGCGGTGGCGGTTTATCAGGCATGTCATTTCCTAGGGATGCCGGAATGCGATGTGCATCTGACGCATGCGGTCACTTATCTTGCCATGGCGCCGAAGTCCAACGCCCTCTATACGGCATGCGAGACGTGTAAGCAGGATGTGAAGAATCTAAGGGCAGAGCCGGTTCCGCTGCAATTGCGCAACGCGCCTACAAAACTCATGAAAGATCTGGAATATGGAGAAGGATATGAATACGCGCATGATACGGAAGAAAAGCTGACGCATATGCAGTGTATGCCGGAATCTCTAAGCGGCAGAGAATACTATCATCCTACCGCCCAGGGGGAGGAAAAATCGGTCGGCGACAGGTTAAAGGCGATCAAAGAGTGGAAAGCCCGCCGCACATCCTGAACAAAGCATAAAATTGCTTTCTGCAAGTCAGAACGATATCCTTGCAGAAAGCAATTTTTAAATGTGCTCTAAGGCATTAAAAGAATAGTGGTCGCCAGATTGTACAGTTCGGAATTCTGCTGGTTTGCACTGAGAAGGGAAGAGGAATTGAAGGTGACGTTCAGTGTAGTCTCTTCCCCGAAAGTTGGGGCGGCCGCGTATTTTTCCATAGCCTGTACAAGTCCCGCCGAAGCTTCGTCCAGACTATAGTAAACGCCGGATTCGAATTCCTGATAAGCGTCTGCGAAGCTTTTATTCGGTACTGTAGTGATATCAACTGTATAACCGGAATTTCCCGCGTCTTTCTTAGGGATGCCTACGGTGTACTGGCACTGGCTCATGATAGTCTTAAGAGCCGCCTTATATCTGTCGGCGTAAGCAGAGCTTAAGTCGGCCGGAGGATCGAATACGTCTTCTTCATACCAGGCGAGAGCCTCTTCTTCCGTACGGTCCGTATGCAGGGCAAACTGAGCCACATCTCCCTTGAAGGAGGCGTTGAGATAAGATTTGATAAAATCATAAGTGTCTATAATGTCGCATACCTGGTTATAGGGTTCCATATAGTTGACAACGGCCTGTCTGACAAATGCGTCAAGGCTGTCTTTGGTGATAGTATATGCATCGTCCTTTTTCTTTACGTCAAGAGTCGAGATGACTTCATCATCGTGGACAGGAGAATCTGCAAGCAGCCCGGCGTCATTCTCAATGATGGAAGATGCGGCGGCCGTTAAGTCAGTGTTGTCCAGAGTGTCGAGATATTCTCTGTTGGGACCTTCCGTAGTACGTTTGACATTGATAGGGGTATATGTGACTTGTACGGAAAAAGTGTCGTCACTTTTCTTCTTGGCAGATGATACTTCGAAGGTGACGGTGTTAAATGAATCCTTCAGGAATTCCTGATAAGGTTCTCTTAATTCTTCCGGAAATTGCAGAGTGTATGCCTCGTTACTTTGGGCAATGCCCTCCTCCAGAAGCGCAGCGAAGCTGTCGGAGCCTTTTTCCTTCATAGATGTGATCTGTTCTCCCACATATTTGTCCGCGGTATCCTTGTTGCAGCCGGTCAGTACGGCAAGTGCAAATAAGCAGGGAATAAGAAATCCTGGTTTACGCATAATGAATGTTCCTCCTGTATATTGTGATCGTCATTATTGTACCATTCTAAAAAGATGACTTCAATAGGAAATACTACTGGAAAAATGAGCGCTTTTTATATATAATGATGAAAAGTGGGAAATATGCCGCAGGAGGTATTTCCCCAGGTATGAAAGCGTCACAGGTTAAAACCAACGAGGAAGGAGATATTTATGGAGATGTTGTCAATCGAGAAAGAATTAATGGGGAACTCTTATCCGGGACGAGGCATTATCATTGGTAAAAGTGCGGATGGCAGTAAAGCGGTAACGGCGTATTTTATTATGGGGAGAAGCGTGAACAGCCGTAACCGTATTTTTGTGGAGGACGGCGAGGGAATCCGTACACAGGCGTTTGATCCGGCGAAACTTACCGATCCGAGCCTGGTCATCTATGCTCCGGTGCGTGTATTGGGGAATAAGACGATCGTGACTAACGGGGATCAGACGGATACTATCTATGAGGGAATGGACAGGCAGATGACGTTCGAGCAATCCCTTAGAAGCCGTGAGTTTGAGCCGGACGGACCCAACTATACGCCAAGAATATCAGGAATCATGCATATTGAGAACGGCGCCTATAATTATGCGATGTCTATCTTAAAAAGCAACAATGGAAATCCGGACGGCTGCAGACGTTATACCTTTGCATACGAGAATCCGGCTGCAGGCGAGGGACATTTTATCCATACTTATAAGTGCGACGGAGAGCCGCTGCCAAGCTTCGAAGGAGAACCGAAGCTGGTGGAGATTCCGGACGATGTGGACGCATTTACGGATATGTTGTGGAACAGCCTGAACGAAGACAATAAAGTGTCTCTGTTTGTAAGGTATATCGATATAGCAACCGGAACTTACAGGACAAGAATCGTGAATAAGAATCAATAATGCAGAAAATAGTCGATAGTATCAGATAGATGTACAGGAGGAATATATGAAAGATTTAGAGTTAAAGTATGGCTGCAACCCGAATCAGAAGCCGTCGAAGATCTATATGGCGGACGGCAGCGAGCTTCCTATTCAGGTATTGAACGGTAAACCGGGATACATTAATTTCCTGGATGCATTCAATGGCTGGCAGCTTGTGAAGGAATTAAAAAGGGCGACGGGACTTCCGGCCGCAACGTCTTTTAAACACGTATCTCCGGCGGGAGCGGCGGGAGGGCTTCCTCTCAGCGATACGCTGGCGAAGATCTACTGGGTGGACGACCTTGGAGAATTATCGCCGCTTGCCTCTGCTTATGCAAGAGCAAGGGGGGCGGACCGGATGTCATCATTTGGAGATTTTATCTCTTTGTCGGATGTATGCGACGCAGATACTGCAAAGCTGATCAAGCGAGAAGTCTCGGACGGGGTGATCGCTCCGGGATATGAGCCGGAGGCTCTTGAGATCTTAAAGGGAAAGAAGAACGGTAATTATAATGTAATCCAGATTGATCCGGATTATGTACCGGAGCCGTTGGAGCATAAAGACGTGTTTGGTATTACCTTTGAGCAGGGAAGGAATGAACTGAAGATTGACGATGATTTCTTTGCAAATGTCGTAACCAAGAATAAAGAGCTGACGGACCAGGCGAAGATTGATCTGGCAATCTCTATGATAACGCTTAAGTATACGCAGTCTAATTCCGTATGTTACGTGAAAGACGGACAGGCGATTGGAATCGGGGCGGGACAGCAATCGAGAATCCATTGTACACGTTTGGCGGGACAGAAGGCCGACAATTGGTGGCTGAGACAGTCCCCGCAGGTTATGAATCTTCCGTTTGTAGATTCCATCAGGCGTGCAGACAGGGATAATGCGATCGATCTGTATATAGGTGAAGATTATATGGACGTGCTTTCAGACGACGCATGGCCGGCAATCTTCAAGGAGAAACCGGAGGTATTTACAAGAGAGGCCAAGAGGGAATGGCTTGATAAGCTTACGGACGTGGCGCTGGGGTCGGACGCCTTTTTCCCATTCGGGGATAATATAGAAAGAGCGCACAGAAGCGGTGTGAAATATATCGCACAGCCGGGAGGCTCGGTAAGAGACGACCATGTAATAGAGACATGCAACAAATATGGTATGGCGATGGCGTTCACGGGGCTTCGTCTGTTCCATCATTAGGAGAAGACTTCACATTAGACAAAGAGTTAGAAAATAATAGTTGTATATTTAATGAAAAAAATATATAATAGTAAAGATGTTTGCTAAATCGTGCAAAAAAAACGGTAAATAATGCAACTGAAGTGAAGGAGTTAATGAATATGGGTAAATATTTTGGAACAGACGGATTTCGCGGAGAAGCGAATGAAGTGCTGACAGTGGAGCATGCGTTCAAGGTGGGAAGGTATCTTGGCTGGTATTACGGGCAGGATCATAAAGCTAAGATTGTGATCGGCAAAGATACCAGAAGGAGCAGTTATATGTTCGAGTATGCTCTGGCAGCGGGAATCACGGCATCCGGTGCAAATGCTTATCTTCTGCATGTGACTACGACGCCTAGTGTGTCCTATGTGACCAGAACAGATAATTTTGACTGCGGTATTATGATCTCGGCAAGTCACAATCCATTCTATGATAACGGTATCAAGGTGATCAACGGAAAAGGACATAAGATGGAGGCAGAGGTTGAAGAGAAGATCGAAGCGTATATAGACGGAGAGATCGGGGAACTGCCTCTGGCAAAGAGAGAAGAGATCGGGCGTACGGTTGATTATGCTGCAGGAAGGAACCGTTATATCGGATATCTGATATCGCTTGCTACCCGTTCGTTTGAAGGCGTACGGGTTGGTCTGGACTGTTCCAATGGAAGCGCGTTTTCCATCGCGAAGAGCGTATACGACGCGCTGGGGGCGAAGACCTATGCGATTAATTGTGAACCGGACGGAACGAATATCAATACAGACTGCGGTTCTACTCATATAGAGGTTCTTCAGCAGTATGTGAAAGAGAAGAAGCTGGACGTAGGCTTCGCGTACGACGGAGATGCGGACAGATGTATCGCGGTAGACGAGAACGGCGAGGTTGTGGACGGAGATTTGATTCTCTATGTCTGTGGGAAATACATGAAAGAGAGCGGACGTCTGAACGGAGATACGATCGTTACGACTATCATGTCTAATCTGGGACTTTATAAAGCATGCGATAAGGCAGGGCTTAAATATGAGAAGACGGCTGTAGGAGACAAGTACGTGTATGAGAATATGTCGCGCAATAACTTCTCGCTTGGCGGAGAGCAGTCCGGGCATATTATATTCAGCAAACATGCGACTACGGGAGACGGAATCCTTACTTCTCTTATGGTGATGGAGGTTATGTTAGAGAAGAAGATGAGTCTGTCGAAGCTTACGGAACCGGTGAAGATCTATCCGCAGCTGCTTCAGAATGTACGGGTGGCCGATAAGAAGACGGCAAGAGAGAATCCGGAGGTTACAAGAGCAGTCGACGCCGTAGCGGAGGCGTTAGGCGACGATGGGCGCATCCTGGTAAGGGAGAGCGGAACAGAGCCGGTTATCCGCGTCATGGTCGAAGCGTCTACGGATGAGTTATGTGAGAAATATGTCGGTCAGGTAGTCGACGTTATTAAGGCGGAAGGCCTGATGGTGGGTTAGTATATCATTATATTAATCTTGAAGTAACGGCGTTCGATATTCGTGTCATGCGTATATCTGCCGACCGAAGGATTAGATATTAGACGAGTAATATTTAAGGGTTCCCCTCTGTCATGATCAGACAGAGTGGAACCCTTTTCCGATGATCTCGCTGGTATTAGAAATTAACAGGAACGCGTCAGGCGAATGTTCTTTTATAAAGTTACGGAGCCGGATTGCTTCTACACGGTTCAGTGCGGTAAAGATGATATACTTGTCTTCTCCGCTGAAAGCGCCCTTGGCTTCTACGATGGTTGCGCCCCGGTGCAGCTTCTCGTTGATGAAGTCGCAGATCGGTTTTGGTGAAGTACACACAACGTTGAAATATTTCGACAGGTTCAGGCTTTCGATAAAACCGTCGATCATGAACGACCGCAGGGCAAGACCCAGAAAAGAATAAAGCCCGGTCTCGATGTCGAATACGAAGCATCCGGCGAGGGTGATGAAAAAATCCGTCGCCAGCAGAGCTTTTCCGATATCCACGCTGGTATATTTCTTCATAATCATGGCAACAATATCCGTACCGCCGCTGGAAGAACCGATATTAAATAATATCGCGGAACCGATAGACGGCAAGGCGATAGCGAAAGCCAGTTCAAGAAGAGGCTGGTCCGTTAGAGGATGGCTCATTGGATAGATCCTTTCAAGCGCTGAGAGGGTAACGGACAGGAGGATGCTGCTGTAGGCTGTCTTCGCGGCGAATTTTTTGCCCAGTACGAATAATCCTATGACGAGAAGAATCATATTGGAGATAAAAGAAAAGTCACTGGCGGAGATCTTTCCGGATTTGGCGACCAATACGGCAAGACCTGTGATTCCTCCAAAAGTAAAGTTGTTGGAAAATTTGAAAAAATAGACGCCGAAAGCTATAGCGAGGGTGCTGACAGTCAGTAGAGTGAAATTTTTAAATTGTGATTTCA
>OFGB01001028.1_pt1 | contig 18192 bp, 12 predicted proteins | sample 1521491 | NCBI WGS metagenome assembly OFGB01 (sample SAMEA3504095, study PRJEB24116) | mouse gut metagenome | biome: mouse gut; feature: mouse-associated habitat; material: faeces | place: Denmark | collected 2011
CCTCTTCGATACCTTCGCCGACAGCGGGGATATATTCCTTCGGAATCGCACCGCCGACAACGCTGGACTCAAATTTGAAGGTCTCTTCGCCGTTCGGGTCCATAGGCTCGAATTTCACCTTACAGTGACCATACTGACCGCGGCCGCCGGACTGTTTTGCATACTTGTATTCCTGATCCACAGGTTTTGTAAATGTCTCTTTGTAAGCAACCTGCGGTGCACCAACGTTCGCCTCCACCTTAAATTCACGGAGCAGACGGTCAACGATGATCTCCAGATGGAGCTCGCCCATACCTGCTATGATGGTCTGGCCTGTCTCGGAATCTGTGTGTGCGCGGAATGTAGGATCTTCCTCTGCCAGCTTCGCAAGCGCCTCACCCATCTTACCCTGGCCTGCCTTTGTCTTGGGCTCGATAGCCAGCTCAATAACGGGTTCGGGGAATTCCATGGATTCCAGGATAACCGGATGCTGTTCATCACAGATAGTATCGCCCGTTGTCGTCAGTTTAAACCCGACTGCCGCAGCAATATCACCGGAATACACCTTATCCAGTTCCGCTCTCTTGTTCGCATGCATCTGCAGGATACGTCCCACACGCTCTTTTTTATCTTTTGTAGCATTGAGTATATACGATCCGGAATTTAACGTACCGGAATATACTCTGAAGAATGCCAGTTTTCCTACGAAAGGATCTGTCATAATCTTAAACGCAAGCGCAGAGAACGGCTCATCGTCAGATGCATGTCTCTCGATCTCATTGCCTTCCATATCGACACCCTTGATTGCAGGGATATCCGTAGGAGCCGGCATATACTCGATTACCGCATCGATCAGCTTCTGCACGCCCTTGTTTCTGTAGGCGGAACCACAGCATACCGGAATCGCCCTGCAGTCACAGGTAGCTTTTCTCAGCGCTGCTTTCATCTGTTCCACGGAAGGCTCTTCCCCTTCCAGATATATCATCATCAAATCGTCATCCAGCTCACATATCTTTTCCACGAGTTCGGAGCGGTACAGTTCTGCGTCCTCCTGCATATCGCCGAGGTCATCAGTTACCGTGATATCATCGCCCTTATCATCATTGAAAATATACGACTTCATCTCAAACAGATCGATGATGCCTTTAAATTCATCTTCCTTACCGATCGGCAGCTGCAGACAGATGGCATTTTTGCCAAGTCTTGTCCTGATCTGCTCTACGGCGCCATAAAAGTCTGCTCCCAGGATGTCCATCTTATTGATGAATGCCATTCTGGGTACGTTGTAGGTATCAGCCTGGCGCCAGACGTTTTCAGACTGAGGTTCCACGCCACCTTTTGCACAGAATACGCCAACAGCGCCATCCAGTACACGCAGAGAACGCTCAACCTCAACTGTAAAATCAACGTGGCCCGGCGTATCAATGATATTGATACGATGCTCTAATGCACCTGGTTTGATCTTTGTAAACTCTTCCAGAGTCCAGTGGCATGTTGTAGCGGCTGATGTGATTGTGATACCTCTCTCCTGTTCCTGCTCCATCCAGTCCATCGTTGCAGTACCTTCATGAGTATCACCGATCTTATAGTTTACGCCAGTATAGTATAAGATACGCTCCGTCAATGTGGTCTTACCCGCATCGATATGCGCCATGATACCAATATTCCTGGTTCTCTCTAACGGATATTCTCTTCCAGCCAAAGTTCTTCCTCCTAAATCTAAATGACAGTCTTAGAAACGGTAATGCGCAAACGCCTTGTTTGCCTCTGCCATCTTGTGCATTTCTTCTTTTCTCTTTACGGATGCACCCGTATTGTTCGCCGCATCCATAATCTCATTCGCAAGTCTCTCCTTCATGGTCTTCTCGCCTCTCTTACGGGAGAAGGTTGTCAACCAGCGCAGCCCCAGCGCCTGACGCCTGTCGGGCCTTACCTCGATCGGCACCTGATAGGTAGCGCCGCCGATACGTCTTGCTTTTACTTCCAGAAGGGGCATAATGTTATTCATCGCCTCTTCAAACACTTCTACTGCCGGTTTCCCGGTTTTTTCCTCTACTCTGGCAAATGCGCCGTATACGATCTTCTGTGCAACACCGCGCTTACCGTCTAACATAATGTTATTGATCAGCTTGGTCACTACCTTATTATCGTACAAAGGATCTGCCAGTACATCTCTTTTTTGGATATGTCCTTTACGTGGCACGTCTCTTCCCTCCTTAATTATTGATGGCTGCCCTTCCTCGCGGAAGCGCCACTGATTAAATCACAGGTACTCACAATGCGCAGTCATACTGCCGACTAATGTGTTGTGCAGTCTATCTATTATAGTACCGCCCTGATTCGGACGCGATACCCTGATACAGAATTCCAACACTATACTTAGTTTCTTCGTGGTCCCATACTAAGGTAAACAACTTAAGTTTACCCGCAAACAAGTTCACCCGCAAACGGATTCACTTATTTTCCGGCTTTCGGCCTCTTTGCGCCATACTTGGAACGTGCCTGCCTTCTGTTTGCAACACCTGCCGTATCCAGTGTTCCCCTGATGATGTGGTATCTTGTACCGGGTAAATCTTTTACCCTGCCGCCACGGATCAGTACAACACTGTGCTCCTGCAGATTGTGGCCTTCACCGGGAATGTAGGATGTAACCTCCATACCGTTGGAAAGACGAACTCTGGCAATTTTTCTAAGAGCTGAGTTAGGCTTCTTAGGGGTAGCAGTTTTCACAGCCGTGCACACGCCTCTCTTCTGAGGTGCGGATACATCCGTCACTTTTTTGTGCAGAGAGTTATAGCCCTTCTGCAGAGCAGGTGCGGTAGACTTCTTGGAAACTGTCTGACGTCCCTTTCTTACTAACTGGTTAAATGTTGGCATTCTGTTTCACCTCCTTAATTTGATATATATTGACTTATGGAACTCCCCGTATCAGAGGGCTTTTCCAGGTCAAACCGTAAGCTGCCGGTTACTTATCACTTATTCCGGCCATATAATACCGAAATCCGTAACTTTTACACAGCAACTTACAGTATAATAACTTCATTATTCTCTGTCAACTGTTTTTTTATTTTACCGCAAAATTTCTTTTTCATCCGGGAATCAGTCAAAGCATTCTTTCGGCCAAAATCCCTTCCGATGTGTAAGTGCTTACACCTTTATGACTCCACTACGACCTCCGGCACTGCTTCCGCATCCTCCACAGCCTCTTCTGTCCCGGGCTCATCCGCCTCATTCTCGATATCTTTCTCAAAGCCCTCTTCCGTCTCTTCCCTGATATCGGTCACAGCCTCTTTCGTCCCGTCCTGCTCAGCTCCTTCTTCCGCCTCATCCGCAAGAATAATCTCCTCCCCGGCATCTACAGGATTCATCAGCAGATTATTATCCGTGTCGAGGCTTGTTGTGCGGTATCTCTTCATTCCGGTTCCCGCCGGAATCAGTTTACCGATGATCACATTCTCCTTGAGGCCGATCAGCGTATCCACCTTGCCTCTGATCGCCGCCTCCGTCAGCACCTTCGTCGTCTCCTGGAAGGATGCTGCCGAAAGGAAGGAATCCGTTGCAAGCGCCGCCTTTGTGATACCCAGCATAACCTGTTTTCCGTCGGCTGGCTCTTTTCCCTCTTCGATCAGCTTTGTATTCATCTCTTCATAATCCAGAACATCCACCAGTGTCCCCGGCAGGAACGGTGCATCACCGTTGTTCTCGATCCGGATCTTTTTCAGCATCTGATGTACGATGATCTCGATATGCTTATCGCTGATATCAACACCCTGCTGACGGTACACCTTCTGTACTTCCCTGATCATATAATCCTGTACCGCCCGGACGCCCTTGATCTTTAACAGGTCATGAGGATTGATGGAACCGCCCTTTGTCAGTTCGTCACCGGCTTCCAGTATATCGCCGTCCTCCACCCTGATCTGATATTTATAAGGAATCGGGTAAGTTTTCGCTTCCCCTGTCTCCCGGCTCGTCACCGTAATTTCCCGTTTCTTTTTATTATCATTGACGCTTACCACACCTGCGATCTCCGTCAGGATTGCCGTCCTTTTGGGCTTTCTCGCCTCAAACAACTCCTCTACACGGGGAAGACCGGAGGTGATATCTTCACCTGCCACACCGCCGGTATGGAATGTTCTCATGGTAAGCTGGGTACCCGGCTCACCGATGGACTGCGCCGCGATAATGCCAACTGCCTCTCCGACCTGAACCGTCTCACCGGTTGCCATGTTGGCACCGTAACACTTTGCGCAGATTCCCACATGGGATTTACAGGTCAGAATCGTGCGGATTCTCACTTCCTCGATCGGTTTTCCGTCTTTATCAATACCCACGCTCATGATTCTTTCGGCGCGGCTCGGCGTGATCATATGGTTTCTCTTGACAATGACATTGCCGTCCCTGTCACGGATCTCATCGCAGGATACACGTCCCGTGATTCTCTCCCGCAGGCTCTCCAGCACATCCTCTTTCTTTTCTCCGTCTTTCTTGCCTTCCTCCTGGAATGCCCTGACTACCATACCCGGCAGTACCTCTGCTCCCTCGGAACAATCCACCTCACGGATGATCAGTTCCTGGCAGACATCCACCATTCGACGGGTAAGATAACCCGAGTCAGCGGTACGCAGCGCCGTATCCGCCAGTCCTTTTCGGCCGCCGTGAGCGGAAATAAAGTATTCCAGTACGTCCATGCCTTCCCGGAAATTGGATTTTACCGGCAGTTCGATGGTCTTACTGGTGGTATCCGCCATCAGTCCGCGCATGCCCGCAAGCTGCTTGATCTGTTCCTTGGAACCACGGGCACCGGAATCCGCCATCATCTTGATATTGTTGTAATCGTCCATACAGTCCATGGACATCTCTTTCAGCACATCATCCGTCTTATCCCAGGTTTCGATAACCCTTCTGTAACGCTCTTCATCGGTATATTTACCACGGCCGTAATCCATGGCGATCTTATCGACTTCCGCCTGCGCCTCACTCAGCATACGCTGTTTTTCCTCGGGCACAATGATATCGGAAATGGATACCGTAATCGCGGCCTTTGTGGAATAGTGATAGCCCAGATTTTTTACATCATCCAGTACTTCCGCGGTCTTTGAGGCGCCGTGGATATTGATGACTTTCTCAAGGATAGGCTTTAACTGCTTCTTGCCGACCAGTTTATCTACTTCCAGTTTCAGTAAATTTTCCGGTTTGCTTCTGTCCACAAACCCCAGATCCTGAGGAATGATCTCGTTAAACAGGAAACGTCCCAGCGTGGATTCCACGATACCCGAAACTTCCCTGCCCTCGGCGTCCTGCTTTGTCACCCTCACCTTAATGCGGGAGTGCAGCGTACATTCGCCGTTCTCATAGGCAAGAATCGCCTCATTGATATTTCTGTAGGCATTTCCTTCTCCCACGGAACCCGGGCGCTCCTGCGTCAGATAATAGATACCCAGTACCATATCCTGAGAAGGCACCGCCACCAGACCGCCGTCGGAAGGTTTTAACAGGTTGTTCGGTGAGAGCAGAAGGAATCTGCACTCCGCCTGTGCCTCCTGGGACAGGGGGAGATGTACCGCCATCTGGTCTCCGTCAAAGTCAGCGTTAAAAGCGGTACATACAAGGGGATGCAGCTTAATCGCCTTACCTTCCACCAGCACCGGCTCAAACGCCTGAATGCCCAGTCTGTGCAGTGTCGGCGCACGGTTTAACATAACCGGATGATCCGTAATAACCTCCTCCAGTACGTCCCATACCTGTACGTCCAGACGCTCCACCATCTTCTTGGCGCTCTTAATATTCTGTGCGATCTGCTTGGACACCAGCTCTTTCATCACAAAAGGCTTGAACAGCTCAATAGCCATCTCCTTCGGCAGGCCGCACTGGTAAATTTTCAGTTCCGGTCCGATAACAATAACCGAACGCCCGGAATAGTCCACACGTTTTCCCAAGAGGTTTTGACGGAAACGTCCGGATTTACCCTTCAACATATCGGAAAGGGACTTCAGCGCTCTGTTGCCCGGCCCTGTCACGGGACGTCCCCGTCTGCCGTTGTCGATCAGCGCATCCACCGCTTCCTGCAGCATTCTCTTCTCGTTGCGCACGATGATATCCGGCGCGCCGAGTTCGAGCAGTCTTTTTAATCTGTTGTTTCTGTTGATGATCCTTCTGTAAAGGTCGTTTAAGTCGGATGTCGCAAAACGCCCGCCGTCAAGCTGCACCATCGGACGAAGGTCAGGCGGAATCACAGGAATCGCATCCATGATCATCCACTCCGGCATATTGCCGGATTCCCGGAAGGACTCCACCACTTCCAGTCGTTTGATAATTCTCGCTCTTTTCTGGCCGGTGGACTCTTTCAGTCCTGCCTTTAATTCTTCCGCTTCCGTATCCAGCTCAATCGCCTGCAGCAGTTCCTTTACGGACTCCGCGCCCATACCGGCACGGAATCTGCTGCCCCATTTTTCGCGGGCATCCTGATACTCTTTTTCCGTCAGGATCTGCTTGTATTCCAGATCCGTCTCCCCTGCATCCAACACGATATAGGACGCAAAATACAGCACCTTTTCCAGCACCCTCGGGGACAGATCCAGAATCAGTCCCATTCTGCTGGGGATTCCTTTAAAATACCAGATATGGGAAACCGGCGCCGCCAGTTCGATATGCCCCATACGCTCCCTTCGCACCGCAGACTTTGTCACTTCCACGCCGCATCTGTCGCAGACCACACCTTTATATCTGATCTTTTTATATTTTCCGCAATGGCACTCCCAGTCTTTGCTGGGACCGAATATCTTTTCGCAGAACAGTCCGTTGGGTTCCGGTTTTAAAGTCCTGTAGTTGATCGTTTCCGGTTTTAATACTTCACCGCGGGACCATTCCCTGATCTTTTCAGGTGACGCAAGGCCGATTCTGATCGCATCAAATGTCATAGGCTGATAACTTTCATTTTTTACTTCTGCCATGATTCCCTCCATTTTTCATGTGAAAGTATTGTTACTTATTAGTTGGTAGAATCCTCATACTCTACATCATCGGCATACTCTTCGCTGTCATAATAATCTTCTTCATCAGCGGCTGCTTCGTCCTCTATCGTCTCAAGCTCACCGTCCCTGGAAAACTCCTGCGTCTGATAGCCGTCGAAAGATTCCCCTTCCTGGCTGTAGTTCTTGTTGCCTTCCATTTCATAGCGATATTCCGTATCACCATAATCCACGGATTCCATCACTTCCACTTCGGTATTGTCCTCACGCAGCACGCGGATATCCAAACCGAGGGACTGCAGTTCTTTCAGCAGCACCTTGAAGGATTCCGGTATACCAGGCTCCGGTATATTCTCGCCTTTGATGATCGCTTCGTAGGTCTTTACACGCCCTACCACATCATCGGACTTCACCGTCAGAATTTCCTGCAGTGTGTAGGATGCGCCGTAAGCCTCCAGCGCCCACACTTCCATCTCACCGAAACGCTGACCGCCGAACTGCGCCTTACCGCCCAGAGGCTGCTGCGTCACAAGGGAGTACGGTCCGGTGGAGCGGGCGTGGATCTTATCATCCACCAGATGGTGGAGTTTCAGATAATGCATATGGCCGATCGTAACAGGTGCGTCAAAATATTCTCCGCTCCTGCCGTCCCGCAGCCTTACCTTACCGTCTTTGCTGATCGGTACCCCTTTCCACACCGCCCGGTGGTCCCTGTGCTCATAAAGATACTGCATCACTTCCGGCAGCACCGTCTTTTTATATTTTGCCTCAAAGTCTTCCCACTCGGTATTGGCATAATCATTTGCCATTTCCAGTGTATCTTCTATATCAATCTCCTTGGCACCGTCAAACACCGGCGTTGCCACATTAAAGCCCAGTACTTTCGCCGCCAGGGAAAGATGAATCTCCAGTACCTGTCCTACATTCATACGGGAAGGAACACCCAGCGGATTCAAAACGATATCCAACGGACGGCCGTTCGGCAGATACGGCATATCCTCCACCGGCAGCACACGGGATACAACACCCTTGTTGCCGTGACGGCCTGCCATCTTATCGCCCACGGAAATCTTTCTCTTCTGCGCGATGTAGATCCGCACTGCCATATTGACACCCGGTGAGAGCTCATCGCCGTTCTCTCTGGTAAATACTTTGGCGTCGATAACGATACCATATTCACCGTGAGGCACTTTCAGGGAGGTATCCCTCACTTCTCTTGCCTTCTCACCGAAAATCGCCCGAAGCAGCCGCTCCTCCGCAGTCAGTTCCGTCTCGCCTTTCGGCGTCACTTTGCCGACCAGAATATCACCGGCACGCACCTCCGCACCGATACGGATGATACCGTTGCTGTCCAGATCTTTCAGCGCATCATCGCCCACGCCCGGCACGTCCTTTGTGATACATTCCGCGCCCAGCTTTGTATCGCGGGCTTCCGCCTCATACTCTTCTATATGAATGGATGTATAGACATCCTCTCTCACAAGCCTCTCACTGATCAGTACCGCATCCTCATAGTTATACCCTTCCCAGGTCATAAAGCCGATCAGCGGATTCTCACCGAGCGCCAGTTCGCCAAGCGCCGTGGAAGGACCGTCGGCAATAACTTCTCCGGCTTTTACATGGTCGCCCTTTTTCACGATAGGCTTCTGGTTATAACAGTTGGACTGGTTACTTCTCACAAACTTGGTCAGATGGTACTCGTCCTGCTCCCCGTCATCACAGACCATCTTAATGATCCGGGAAGACACATAGGTAATCGTACCGCCTTTTCTCGCAATCACACAAACGCCCGAGTCCACAGCCGCCTTCTGCTCCATACCTGTACCGACCGCAGGAGCCTCCGGGAACAAAAGAGGTACCGCCTGACGCTGCATGTTGGAACCCATCAGCGCGCGGTGGGCATCATCGTTCTGCAGGAACGGGATCAGCGCCGTCGCCACCGAGAATACCATCTTGGGCGACACGTCCATATAGTCCATCATTCTCTTCGGATAGTCCTTTGTCTCCTCCTTATAACGGGCGGATACACTTTTACCCACAAAATATCCGTCGTCATCCAACGCTGCGGATGCCTGTGCAACATAATAGTTATCCTCTTCATCGGCCGTCATATAAACAATCTCATCCGTTACCTTCGGATTCTGCGCATCGCTCTTATCAATCTTACGGTAGGGAGCTTCCACAAAACCATACTCGTTGATCCGCGCATAGCAGGCGAGGGAGTTGATCAGTCCGATGTTCGGTCCTTCCGGTGTCTCTATCGGACACATCCGCCCGTAATGTGTATAATGTACATCACGCACCTCAAACCCGGCACGGTCTCTGGAAAGTCCGCCGGGCCCCAATGCGGATAAACGCCTCTTATGCGTCAACTCGCCCAGAGGATTGGTCTGATCCATAAACTGGGACAACTGGGAGGAACCGAAAAATTCCTTGACCGCTGCCTGCACCGGTTTGATATTGATCAACCCCTGAGGAGATAAATTCTCCGCATCATGGGTTGTCATCCTTTCACGCACGACTCTTTCCAGCCTGGATAAGCCGATACGGTACTGATTCTGTAAAAGTTCACCCACGGCTCTGATACGTCTGTTGCCCAGATGGTCGATATCATCGGGGTTGCCGATACCATATTCCAAATGGATATTATAGTTAATAGAAGCTAAAATGTCTTCCTTCGTAATATGCTTGGGCACAAGTTCATGCACGTTCTTCCGGATCGCTTCCCTGATCGCATTATCATCCCCGGCATACTCCTCCAAGATCTGTGCCAGAACAGGGTAATACACCAGTTCCTTCACACCCAGTTCTTTCGGATCACAGTTTACATAATTTTTCAGTTCCACCATCATATTGGACAGCACCTTGACATTCTTCTCCGCTGTCACAATCCATACGGCGGGAATTGCCGCATTCTGGATCGCATCCGCGATCTCAGCCGTCACTTCATCTCCGGCGGATGCTATGATCTCACCGGTCTGCATATCCACGGCATCCTCCGCCAGCACGCGCCCTCTGATTCTGTTTTTCAGCATCAGCTTCTTATTAAATTTATATCTGCCCACTTTGGCCAGATCGTAACGCCTCGGATCAAAGAACATACCGTTGATCAGGCTCGATGCGCTGTCCACACTGAGCGGTTCGCCGGGACGTATCTTTTTATACAGCTCAAGCATACCTTCCTGATAGTTCGTGGAAGGATCTTTTCCGATGCTCGCCTGGATTTTGGGCTCGTCACCGAACAGCTCGATGATCTCTTCGTTTGTGCCCACGCCAAGTGCCCGGATCAGCGCCGTGATCGGCACTTTCCTTGTCCTGTCCACACGCACATAAAAAACATCATTAGCGTCCGTCTCATACTCGAGCCATGCACCGCGGTTCGGGATCACCGTGCAGGCATATAACTCTTTACCAAATTTCGCTTTTGTGATATCATAATAAATACCGGGGGAACGAACGAGCTGGCTGACAATAACACGCTCAGCGCCATTGATCACAAAAGTACCCGTCTCCGTCATCAGAGGAAGATCGCCCATGAAAATTTCATGCTCGCTGATCTCTTCTTTCTCCTTATTGTAAAGACGTACTCTGACCTTTAAGGGAGCCGCATAGGTGGCGTCTCTTTCTTTACATTTCTCAATAGAATACTTTACGTCGTCTTTACATAATTCAAAGTCCACAAATTCCAGACTGAGCTGACCGCTGTAATCTGTGATCGGAGAAATATCATCAAAGACTTCTCTCAGTCCTTCACCCAGAAACCACTGGTAGGAATCTTTCTGGACTTCGATCAGATTCGGCATTTCCAGAACCTCTTTGTGCCTTTGATAACTCATACGTATCTGCTTCCCGGAAGCCATCGGACGTATTCTGTTTTTTTCCATCAACATTCACCCCGTTCTCTATTTTATTGCCTATTTTACGGTATTTTGGGCACGAAAAAGCATACCTCACCACAATAGTGCATTATCCAGTATACTACAAATTAATTTTGCCCGTCAAGAAAAATTTTAAGAAATTTTTATAAAACAGCATGTATAACCCACATTGTAAAATCCTGAACATCAGCGAACGCCACCCGTCCTCAACGGAACGGATGGCGCTATCTTCGGTAGAAATCCTCTCGAAACTATTTCAGAGTAACCTTTGCTCCTACTTCTTCCAGTTTCTTCTTCAGTTCTTCCGCTTCTTCCTTGGAAACTGCCTCTTTCAGTACCTTCGGAGCAGACTCAACCGCTTCCTTAGCTTCCTTCAGTCCAAGACCTGTCGCTTCACGAACAACCTTGATAACTTTGATCTTCTCTGCGCCGATCTCTGTCAGCTCAACGTCAAATTCGGTCTTCTCCTCCGCTGCTTCCGCAGGGCCTGCCGCTGCTGCAACAACTACACCTGCCGCTGCAGAAACGCCGAACTCCTCTTCACATGCTTTTACAAGATCATTTAATTCCATTACGGATAACTCTTTGATAGCATCAATAAATTCCTGTGTGGATAATTTTGCCATGATATTTTTCCTCCATTTCATTTTATGTTTGTTCTGACTTCATATAGTTCCGGTTTATGCCTCTGCAGGCGCTTCTGCCGCTTCCGCAGGTGCTGCTTCCCCGTCTTTCTCAGCGATCTGTTTCAGAACGCGAGCAAAGTTGGTGACAGGTGACTGCATGCTGCCAAGGAGCCTTGACAACAGTTCCTCTCTGGAAGGAATATTGGAAATCTGTTCAATCCCTTTTGCGTCGTACACGGTACCTTCTACCACACCGCCCTTGATCTCCAGAGCAGGTGCTGTCTTCGCAAATTTGCACAGAACCCTTGCCGCTGCCGTAGCATCCGTATCGCAGACTGCCATCGCGCTGGGACCTTCCAGTAAATCTGTCAGTCCTTCGCAGTCGGTTCCTTTAAATGCAAAGTTCATGAATGTGTTCTTATAAACCTTGTAGCTGATTCCCGCTTCACGAAGCTGCTTTCTGAGGATCGTGTCCTGTTCCACGGTAAGACCGCGGTAATCTACCAGTACGACTGTCTGCGCATCTTTGATCACTGCGGAGATCTCATCTACGATGGGCTTTTTCAGTTCAACCTTTGCCATTTTTTTACCTCCTTTTAGATTTTACACCGAAGCTTCCCGCCAGGCGGGAAATCCTATAAAAAAACCTTCCCAAAGACAGGAAGGCAAAAGTTCATTGTTATGACTTTTCCTCGGCAGGCGCTTTTCCTTACGCCGGTTATCCGGCACCTGCTGTCTTCGGCATGGTCTGACGACCTTTCTTACGATAGCATATGGAGACGGCGCTGTCAAGAAAGAAAACTAAATTTCCCGTATAATTTTCTGAAATTGTTTAAAAGGTTACATACCCTTCCGCATCGATCATCACTGTCCCCGAGATGCTGCGCATGTAGTTCAAAACCGCCTCTTTCTCCGCTCCTGTCAAAAGCTTTGTATAACAGTTGGATTGCAGGGCCGGAAGGAACTGAAAGCTTTGCATTTTGCCGTCTTTTATTTTCACCTTGACCAGACAGGTATTTATGGTACTGGAGTTAAACCAGTAATTTCCTACGGAATAGATCACCGGAACACCGGATACGTTTGCTATGGGCTGCAGGACATGAGGATGATCGCCGATGATCAGGTCCGTGCCTGCTTCGGCAAGAGACTTCGCCATGCCCGGCTGCGCCCAGTCGAGCTGATCGGTTTTCTCCGTACCCCAGTGTATATAAACTACCACAAAATCGCTTTTCGTCTTCGCCTCTGCTATCCGGTCAAAGATCTCCGTCTCATTCAGGCAGCGGAATACCCCAGGCGTATTTTCCGTCGCCCCTTTTGTGTCGGGAGACGACTGCCTTTCGATCTGAGTGCCGGAGATAAAGGCTATTTTCTGATTTCCCGCCTGAAAATAAACCGTCTCGGAAGCCTCCGCCAGATTTCGTCCCGCGCCCACATAAGGCATATCAATTCCCTCAAGTGTCGTCAAAGAATCAAGCAGGGACACTTCCCCATAGTCGTAGGCATGATTATTGGCAAGGGAGACGATATCAACGCCCAACTCATACAAAAGCGCCGCATTTTCCGGTTTTGCGCGGAAGGTAAACTGTTTCTCCGGCGTGGGTGTTCCCCGATTTGTATAGGTGAACTCATTGTTCAGCATAAAAATATCCGCCTGCTCCATCTCCCACAGTGTTTCCTCGGAAAAGCAGGCTCTGATGCTGCCCCGCTGCCGCATGGCGCCCATCATCGCATACCCGTCGTCAAAAAGAATATCCCCCGCAAAAAGCAGCGTCGCTTCATCGCCTTCCGTCACTTGCTTTTTCTCCAGTATCCTGCCGTTCTCATTCCTGATACAGCCGCCCGGATCATATGGTTCCGTTTCCTTTACGGGTTTTTCCGCCGTCTCCGGTTCCAACACCTCCGGCTCTTTGCTGACGGTCTTTGCGGGAATGTCCTCCTTCTCAATCTGCACAATTCCGGAAATATCCTGCTTTGTTTCCGGTTCCTTTTCTCCATCCAGAAACAGCAGGAGAAACAATGCCAGCGCACCGGCAAACAATGTAATGAGCAGGGTCACTAAAAAAGCCCGCAGCATACTCCTTCTCCTGCTGTTATTCTTTTTTTCCCTTGCTTTTTTCTTTCCCATATCCGAACGGCAAAAACCGACTCCCCTGTTTTTATTATGCCAAAAGGACGCAGCCAACGCCACGCCCTCATTTGTCTTTTTATGCTAATTTCGCCACGGAAACCTTCACACCCGGTCCCATTGTGGATGCCAGCGTTACGCTTCTGATGTACTGGCCTTTTAACGCGCTGGGCCTTGCTTTCAAAACCGCGCCCATCAATGCATCAAAGTTTTCCATAAGCTGCTCTTCCGTAAAGGATATCTTACCTACGGGACAGTGGATAATGTTTGCCTTATCCAGTCTGTACTCGATCTTACCTGCCTTAATATCCTTGATCGCCTTCGCTACATCCATCGTAACCGTTCCGGCCTTCGGGTTCGGCATAAGTCCCTTCGGGCCAAGTACCTTACCGAGACGTCCCACAACGCCCATCATATCGGGAGTTGCCACAACAACGTCAAATTCCAGCCATCCTTCGTTCTGGATCTTCGGGATCAGCTCATCGCCGCCCACATAATCAGCGCCTGCTGCTTCCGCTTCGGCCACCTTATCACCTTTTGCAAACACGAGAACTCTGACAGTCTTACCTGTTCCGTTGGGCAGTACTACTGCGCCACGAACCTGCTGTTCCGCGTGACGTCCGTCACACCCTGTTCTGATGTGCACTTCTACGGTCTCATCAAATTTTGCTGTCGCAGTCTTCTTCACCAGAGCCACTGCATCAGTCGGTTCGTACTGAACGGCACGGTCAACAAGCTTTGCTGCTTCCATATATTTCTTACCATGTTTCATTGTCGTTCCTCCATTAATCTTCTACTGTGATGCCCATGCTTCTGGCCGTACCGGCTATCATGCTCATAGCCGTTTCCAGACTTGCCGCGTTTAAGTCAGGCATTTTCATTTCCGCGATCTCCTGTACTTTCGCTTTGGAGATCGTCGCAACTTTAGTCTTGTTCGGCACTGCGGAACCGGACTTAATGTTGCATGCCTTCTTAAGCAGAACGGCTGCAGGCGGAGTCTTCGTAATGAAACTGAATGTTCTGTCTGCGTAAACAGTGATGACAACGGGGATAATCAGATCGCCCTTGTCCGCTGTTCTGGCGTTGAACTGCTTTGTAAATTCAACAATGTTCACGCCGTGCTGTCCCAGTGCAGGACCAACCGGCGGTGCTGGTGTAGCTTTACCAGCAGGGATTTGTAATTTAATATATCCTACTACTTTCTTTGCCATAATGGCACCTCCTATCATAAATTGTGGTCAGCGTCGTTTTATGACTCCCACTGTCCCAACCATACTCACACGTACACCTGCATAGCTCTGCGTGCCGGCATACGATTTTGTACCGCGCGTGCGCCGTACTTCCATTTACATCTTTCTCCTCAAAACCTGCTGTGGTTTCTCAACTGAATTTCCGGACTTCCGCAAAGCTGATCTCTACAGGTGTATCTCTGCCGAACATGTCCACATTGATCGTTACGGACTGTTTACTGAAATCTATTTTCTGGACAACACCCACCGTATTTTTCCACGCACCTGCCACAACAACGATCGTATCACCCTCACTAAAGTCGATCGTAATATTATCCACCTTAATACCAAGAGGTTTCATCTCCGCTTCGGTCAGCGGTACGGGCTTGCTTCCCGGACCTACAAAACCGGTGACGCCCCTCGTATTACGAACAACATACCACGTATCATCATTCATTACCATGTTGATCAGGACATATCCCGGAAACATCTTTTTCTGCACCGTCTTTCTGACGCCGTTTTTCATTTCCATCACGTCCTGCAACGGTACGCGCACTTCCAGAATCTCCTCCTGAAGGTTCCTGTTCTCAATGGTTTTTTCAATATTGGCTTTTACTTTATTCTCATATCCTGAGTAAGTATGCACTACATACCAGTTTGCCTCTGCCATATATTCTCCACTCCTGCTGACTTTGCTCTGACTCAAGTGTTACATCGTCAGGAAACTAACACCATACTGTACGATAAAATCTAATATGGTAATAATGACTCCCAGCACAAGAGAAATGGCAACAACAGCAACCGTCTGCCTGATGATCGACGTCTTATCGGGCCATGAAATCTTTTTGAATTCAGCTTTTACACCGTCAAAGAATCCTGTTTTGTTTCCTTTCTTTGAGGAATCTCCCATTTTTTACTCCTTCCCGGGCAGATACCGCCCGCGGTCAGTTCACTTCCGCATCCCGTGCAGGATGCAATTTCTACCGTCGTAAAGCCAGGCTTTACTTCGTCTCTTTGTGTATCGTATGCTTTCTGCAGAATCTACAATACTTCTTCATTTCCATTCTGTCCGGATGTGTTTTTTTATCCTTTGTGGTATTGTAGTTACGCCGTTTACATTCCGTACATGCCAGTGTTATTCTCGTACGCATTTTTCCACCTCCAAGCGTCATTTCGAGCATAAAAAAAAGACTTGAATCTCATCTCGTCTTGTCACTATATCATAAGAAACTGTGCCCGTCAATCCTTTTTCTGAAAAAGCCGCAAAAAAACCTTAAAAATCCTGGCGCAGTAGCCGATAACTATTGTAGCACATGAAAAAAAGTGATACAATGACTTTATTATACAGGTTTTACCTGTTTGATAATACCCCGGTTCTGCCATAGAGTCAAACATCTCAGACTGGCTGCCGCAAACGGATTTGCGGCTGTTTTTGTCAGTTTCCACGAGTATCCGAACGGCAGAAATTATTTCAGGGAAGAAAGGAGGGGGTTTTATGGCTTATACGGCTATCCATGACAATATTTACAATTATTATCTGACCGCTTACACTCCTAAAAATGCCGGCAAATACGATGCCCATAAACGGAGCGAACTTCGTGGCATTTATAATTCCATGATAAAACTGAATAAGGAATCTCCTCTCTATATGATAGCCAACAGAAAGGAATCCGCACAGTTTGCAGTAGGGCTGAAGGAAAACGCAAGAGGACTGCATATGGAGCTGGCTTCTCTTGGCGGAAATCTGGACAGCAGAGAATTACTGGATCGAAAGGTAGCGTATTCCAGCAACGAAGATCTGATATCGGCTAAATTTATCGGCAGCCTGTCCGAAGGTGAGGAAGTTTCTCCTCTGGAGATCGAAGTGGAATCCCTGGCATCCGGCCAGGTAAATCTCGGTACTTTTTTAAAAAGCGATTCTCCGATAGAACTGCCGCCTGATACCTATTCTTTTGATATCAGCATCAACGATATGAACTATGAGTTCCAGTTTACAATCCGTGCCGGCGAAACCAACCGTAATATTCAGGCGCGCCTCGGACGGCTGATTAATAACTCCAACATAGGTTTAAGAGCAGAGGTTCTTGAGGGAGAAGAAGGTACTTCCTCCCTCCATATCGAATCCGAAGCAACCGGACTAAAACCCGGCAGGGAAAAACTTTTTTCCGTCTCCGACGACAGCACCAGCAAAGCCTCCGGTATGGTTTCCTACCTTGGGCTTGATTATGTATCCCACGATGCATCCAACGCCGTATTTACGCTGAACGGAAAACCAAACGAAGCATCTTCCAATCATTTCACCCTGGATAAATTCTACGAAATAGAACTGCGGGGCGTCAGTTCGGATGAGTGTCCTGTGGTTTCCGTCGGTTTAAAGGCGGATTATGAAGCTCTTGCCGATAATGTATCGCAGCTTGCCGGAAGCTATAACAGCTTTTTAAGCGCGGTAGACCGCTTTAAAGCCTCCTACACCAGTTCCGGCAAACTGAAAGGGGAAATGGCGGGCATTGCCGCTTTGTATAAAGAAAATCTTTCCGGTATCGGGTTAAATGTTCAGGAGGACGGCAGTATCGATGTGGATCGGAATGCGCTCTCCACGGCAATCCACTCCGGCGATGCGGATGACAAATTTCAGGTTGTCAGAAATTTCACACAGCAGATTTTCCGCAAGACCAGGCAGATTTCTTTAAATCCCATGAAATATGTGGATAAGACGGTCGTTGCCTATAAAAACCCGGGGCATAACCTTCCAACCCCTTATGTCACCAGCAACTATACGGGAATGTTATTCAACTATTACTGCTGAAAACAGCCGCAGGCTGCATGCCGCGGCTGTTATCCATTTCGTGGCTGCTCAGCCTTTTCCTCCACAATTACAAAACATCTGCCTCCCTGCCGGTTTTACGCCTCCCGCTGCGCCATCTCCAGCGCCGCTTTGATGGTCTTGTCCATATCATAATAACGGTACATTCCCAGCCTGCCTCCGAAAAGCACATTTTCTTCTTTCTCCGCCAGTTCCCGATAGGCTTCATACAGTCGGTTGTTTTTCTCATCATTTATCGGGTAGCAGGGCTCCTCTCCCGGGTTCCATTCCGCCGGATATTCCTTTGTGATCACCGTTCCCGCCTGTTTGCCAAACTCAAAATGTTTGTGCTCTATAATACGTGTATAAGGGACTTCCCTCTCCGTATAGTTGACAACCGCATTGCCCTGATAATTCTCCTCGTCCGGCAGCTCCTGCGTCTCAAAGCGCAGAGAACGATACTCCAGCGCCCCCAACCTGTAATCAAAATATTCATCTATCATGCCGGTATACAGAAGCTTATCATAACTGATGTCCTGCTCTTCCCTCAAAAACTCCTGCCAGGATATCCCGGTCCGCAC
>OFGB01001037.1_pt1 | contig 18055 bp, 20 predicted proteins | sample 1521491 | NCBI WGS metagenome assembly OFGB01 (sample SAMEA3504095, study PRJEB24116) | mouse gut metagenome | biome: mouse gut; feature: mouse-associated habitat; material: faeces | place: Denmark | collected 2011
CCAGGGCGGGCAGCTCTCTATCCCCCGCTCTGGGCTTTTGCGCCCTTTAGGTGGGGTGGAGTATGGAAAACGAGGATGTCTCTCACGAATATGCTCCTTTATTTGACGTTTACCATCACCTTTTGACTGCTTCCCGGATTTTTGACTGCTTTAACCAGCGCTTCCTTAATCCGCCAGATGTATGCCATGCGGCGCTGTCACAGCAACGCAAAATAACATCATCAGGATATTGTTCCGACAATTGCGTTAAAAATAGATTCATGCATGCAGTATTGCAGTAAGGCAGGATCAGAAAGCATCCCTCGCCAGTCAGCGGCTTTACCGCTCCATAGGCATAGCGATACTCCCGGATATGGTGGCAAGGCACACTGGAACAAATCCCTTTTTCACTCCAGCAGTATTTTGGCTTGTTGATCCGCCCAAATCCAGCCTCATCCTGAAACATTAACCGAACCGTCTTTTCGCCGTGGATCACTTTCAGCTGCTGGACGGTAGTGTTAATTTTTTTGAAGCCGCTATTTCGTCCTCGCCGTCCTTCTTTGGATGCTTGCTTCGGGGCATTACTTTGCGCCATCCATGTCGGTGCAGCACACAATAAATCTGCCCCCTGCTGACGGGATGATCTACGGCACTTTGATATGCTTTCGCAATCTCGCTGATCTCTACCAGTTCTCCTTTTTCAGCACGCGCCTTGAACGGTGCAAGAATATCCGCTTCTCTTTCTACACTCATATTGCGATGATTGCCCCCGCAATGGTTACCAGCGATTGCTTTTAGACCGTTGTTTCGATATTTTGCTACAAGCTGCGTCACATATGCTGCATAAAATCCTGTTGCTGCTGCTACCTCGTGGGCTTTGGCCCCTTTGGCACGAAGTTCCTGCGCTTTCAATCGGGCTTCCACTCGTTTATCCTTATTTTCCTTGCGTTTTTGCTCTACGCTTTTATTTCTTCCTCACTAAATTGATATCTGCCAGCCATTTTCATCACCCAGATTTATTTTACCATATCTTGTACCTATTTTAAATGATTTTATCAAGAAATAGTATCAGAGAAGATTGTACAGGTAAATGCAGAAGTAATCAAGGGTCAACTTAAGTAATGTCATTAAGCTGTCCGCGAAGGAAGAAACGGCAGAAGGTCATAGGATTCCGAAGGAGATACTGAAGGAACTTATCAGAAAAAGAAGCAGCAAGAGCAGACGGAGGCAGCTCCGTCAGAAAAAGGATATAGAAAAGGTCAGCGAACGGAGGCATAGCAGGCGGAAATGCGGTTACCCGTGATTTTTGGCCTTGGGGCAGTGCGTCCGGGACGAAACGGGAGTAGTCTTCGCCGGAGGAGCGGGAGCGGATCAGCGGCGGAGCGGCGCAGCGCAGGAAAGCACAGCAGGCAAAAACAGCAGCGGAGAAATTGACATGACGCTTGTATTTGGCTGTGCGCTGAGACGCGCCCACAGCCCAGGCAGCGGTCTGTAAGAAATTAAAGATGAGAAAACTGGAAAAAATCTCCTGGAGGACAAGGTACGGCTTCTTTGCGTGAAGATGGATGAGGCCCACGGCGTATTTCAGGCTGCGGATGGAGGTTTCAATGCCCTAGCGTCTGGCGTAGAGGACTTTGAGCGCGACGTGGGGGAACCGGTCCGGGTCGAGATTGGCGACAAGGGGTTCCGTATTGCCGCTGCCGGTCTGCAAACGGACAACTCAGTCATCAGGATCACCTTCCCGGAAACGCGGGAGCGGTCTACCATCTGGCACAGGGCTCTGCACTCGTTCTTTTCGTGCTCCTTCTGCACAATCAGGTCGGTATAAATACCGTTTTCCAGATCAAAGAGCGCATTCATGTGCCAGAAGTTCCAGCTGTGCTGCCTGGGCGGTAGGAGGCCGGGTCCTCCAGGCAGGCGGCAGCCATAAAAGGTTTTTTCTGGGCGCAGCAGGACCGTGAAGCGGTGAAACAGCGTTTCCAGCGCCGCGGGCAGCAGCTTCTGACGCTGCTGGACAAAGGCCGAAGCCGACGGTGTTTTTCGCTGTTTTGAAACTGTCCGATCAGTATTTTTCCAATGCTGTTTTCGCTCATGGTCAGCAGCAGGGATATGACCGTTTCGAAGGTCAGCGTCCGGGAACGGGTAAAATCCCGCCCTGGCTGCCTAACGTATTGTTCTGGGTGCTCCCCCATTTTCCGGATCATAGAAAGCAGCATTCCCCGCAAAAATTTTGGTGTGTATTTCATGTGCGCCCCCCGAAAAGCAAGTTTACTTTTCAGGGCTTCGCCGCACACTTTTCCTCCTTTGTCAACCCCTTTTGAGGCTTTTCTTGATTTGTTTTTGCTGGATTTCTAACTTAATGACATTGCCATTTCTTCTTCCAATACCTCGCGCTCTTCCGGGGAAAGGGCGGATAAAACATGCTCCTGCACTGCGCCGCCGACATATTTTAAGGCAAGCGCAATGGTGCGGTCTCCCTATTGACTGAAGCTTCCTCCGCCCTCATGCTTCCGGAGAATTTTCAGGAAAGCCGGGATTCCTTCGGCAATCACCACGTTTTGCAGAAACACCCCGCCGGTGTAATCCCCGGCAATCAAGTATTGAGCAAACAAGTCCTTGAGCTGCGGCTCGTCATCCGAGCCAATCCGTTCAATGGCATCGTGCAGGCAGGCGCGAAAAAAGGATGGGGCGTGGTCTGCGTGGTCGCCCCCAATGCACAGGACGCCGTTTTCGCGGACATCCATCAAGAAGTGAAGGATCACGGTCACCGTCTCCAGACAGGCGTTCTTTTCCGCGTCAGTGCAGACGCTGGGAACCGTCCGCGATATGGTCGATCAGCATGGCAATGGTCTCCACATAGGCGTGTCCGCTGGTGTGCAGCGATTCTATGGAGTGTCCGTCAATAAACCGAATCAGGTTCTCACCGGCGTGTTTCCCCTCCAGATACCCCTGCCACATGGAGTAGATGATTTGTCCATCCAAGGGGCAAAATTCGTCCCGCAGTTCTTCAAAAAGGCTTCCCTGCGGTTTTTGCGCATTAGCATCACGAACCCATCGTGCCTGAGCTTGTCATCGGATATCGGTCCAATCACCACAGGTCTTTTCAGCGAAGAGCTAAGCCTGCGCAGGTATCCCCAGCAGCCGCTGACCCGGATGACGAAATGGTTATCGGAAGACTTGTGCTACAGGTAATTCCCCATGGGCTCCATCCCGCGCATGGCGGTCAATATCACTTCCACCTGATAGGTGTCGCAGATAAAGTGCATCCCCTTGGGCGTATGCTGGAAAAACTCCATAATACTGTCCAGATTGGTGGAGGACACCAGAACCAAATTATATTTGCGCTTTTGAAGCAGCGCTTCCGCTTTTTCTCCCAGCGCCTGTTCCGGTTTGGCCAAACTGTTCCCCGCTTCACCGGCGCGGCTGAGCATGGATGAGCAGATCAATACCTCTTTGTAAAGGCCGTAGTGGTCGCTGTGGGGCGGCCGTCAAATACTTTAGTGATGAGCGCATCATCCGAAATGAGCATGTCGGAATCGGGCAGGTTGGCGCCCAAGTCGATGAGGATGATCTCCCCGCCGGAGGTGATCTCGGTACAGCAACCGCCAATCTGGTGGCTGCCGCGGTGGATGGTCAATTCAGGCGTGGTCATTTCTCTTTCCATAGATACCCTCAAAAATGTCTGAAAGAAATTTGGCATAGTCACCGCAACCGGAAAACTTTCTCAGGCTGAGTCCTTTAAAGCCTTCAGGCGCGTTTCCGTCCGGCGTCAAATAGAGAACCTCCATGGGCTTATCCCAGAGCGTTCCACCTGCGTGCAGATAGTCCGTCAACTGTCCAAGGGTATACAGATACTTCCGTGAGCGGTAACGGCCCTGTTGCGTCCATTTCTGGACTCGGATCAGCGTCTGCGCTTTCTCGGCACAAGTTTCACCTCGTGTATTACCGTGATATTTATTTTTGCTGATAATCTCTCTGAACGCCTGCTCAAGCGTCTCATCACTCCAGAGGGATGGGGCACCTAAATGGAGTGTGAATGTTCTGCCGCCTTCCCCTAAAATAGACAAGAGACGGCGTCCTAGGATTTCTCCAAAGTCTTTGCCTTGGCAAAGCTCGCGATAGGCATCTGCCTGCTCATCATTGATGCTGCTGTCCGTCGTTTTCAGTTCTACCAAATAAACCTTACTTCGAGCTGCCAGTACATAATCGACTTTCGACACTTTAACATCCTCGCCGCTGTTGTCCAGAATGGACATTTCCTTGGTCAGGAACGTCAGATCCTCGGTACTTCCGTCCATCTGCCCCTTGACAATGTCTACAATGCAGGGGGTAAGCAGCGTATCAAAAATGACCTCCGCCTTTATGTTGGGTGTAAAGTAGTCGTTGACTACTTGTTCACGAATGATTTTCTCCAATGTTTTTTCCGGCATATTACAATCTTCCCTCCTTTCTATTTGCTACGAAATATAACACAGAAATAAATTTCATGCAACCGAAAAGCGACGTAACGTTTATCTTTTTTCTTTTGGACAGCTGTGGTATACTGCCATCAGAAAAGACGGGCGGACACGCCGTAGAAGGAGATACAAAATGGGAAAGAAATGGGGCAGCAACGAGGACATCCGCATTGGCGATGTTTTTGAATGCTGGGACGGCCCTGATATGCTTCAGCCTGACTCCGACTATTACCAGGTGGTGGCTCTGCGGGGCAAGACACAGGTGGTACTTCGTCCCCTGCAAATGGAGACATACATCAACGAGGGCATTGCGGAGGACAGCCCCTTGCATTGGCGCAGAGAACGGAAACGGCCTCTGCCTGGGCGTTTTATGACAGCGGAGCATCTGACAGCCCTGGTTCGCTATGAACGCGGCAAGGAAATCCGGAGAACCGGCGAGGAGGTGACGGCCTGGGTTCTTCCAGACCATACCATAGAGGGCAGGTCCCGACTCCAGGAAGTCCGCTGGAACGCCATATACAGCCTTGCGCTGCCGGAGGATTGGGAGCCTTGGGACGCGGAAACCATCAAACAATTGGAGAAAGAGGCCCTCCAAGCGGGGAAGGATTTGGCCCAACGCTGGCTGGGAGAACAGAGCGGGTTGGAGCTATGGAACAAATACAATTAACAGAAAGCAGGTGTCAGTATGATTGGTGCAATAATCGGAGATATTGTCGGCTCCCGGTTTGAGTGGAACAACCATCGTTCCAAGGAATTTGAGTTGCTGCCGCCGCAGTGTTTCTTTACCGATGATACCGTCATGTCTCTGGCGGTATGCGATGCACTGCTGCGGTGCAGGCCAGACTTCAGCGGCCTTGGCGGGCAGGCAGTCCGCTCCATGCGCGAGATTGGACGGCCCTATCCGGACTGCGGTTACGGTACTTCGTTCCAGCAATGGATGTACTCGGACAATCCCCAACCATATAACAGCTTCGGGAATGGGGCCGCCATGCGGGTGAGCGGCTGCGGCTATGCAGCAAGGTCTCTTGAGGAGGCGAAGGTCCTCTCAAAAGCGGTAACGGCGGTTACCCACAATCATCCGGAGGGGCTCAAAGGGGCTGAGGCAACGGCTGTAGCGGTTTTTCTCGCCCGTACAGGAAAAAGTCTGGTGGAAATTCGGGAGTATATTACAAAACACTATTACCCGATTGATTTTACGCTGGACTCAATTCGCGACAGCTATCAATTCAATGAAACCTGTCAGGATACCGTGCCCCAGGCATTGGAGGCTTTTTTTGAATCGACCGGGTTTGAGGAGGCAATCCGGAACGCAATCTCCATCGGCGGCGACAGTGATACGCTGGCCGCCATCACCGGCTCGGTCGCAGAAGCGTATTACGGAACGCCCGGCCATATACGACAAAAAGCCCTGACCTTCCTGGACGAACGGCTCTTGAAAATCCTGATGGATTTTGAGCGCGTGTATCCTGCCAATGGGTAAAGCATCCAAATCCATAACGAAAACCTCCCGGCTGCTGGTGATATTCCATCTGTTCCAACATTGTCAGGAGGTCTCGTTTAAAGAGATTACCGATATGCTCCCAGTCAGCCAAAAAACCGCCTACCGGGACATTCGGCTGTTAAAACAGGCGGGGGTCCTGCAAATCCGCTACGCAAAAAGCCGGGAGGCATTTGTCCCGACAGGACTGGATTTCACGCAGCCGGAGTGGCCGGAAAATCAGACGCAGAAGCGGTATCTGGAAAAGCTCAGACGCCTCTGCACGCTGATGGTTCAAATCGAAGGGGCCGAGGACCCTATCGCATGGTATCGGACACAATACCCCGGCCTGTCTGACCGGACCCGTCAGCGGGATTTTAAGGAGCTGGACAAAATCGGCTATCAAATCAGCTACAACCCAATCCGCAACCCGGACCGGGACTGGGACCCGCATTACGAACCAGGCTGGTACTATGAATTCCCCAACGGCGCTTACGATATTACATTATGAGGGGGAACCGACTATGGAAAACATGGAATATTACACCCAGCGGCTGCAATGCAGTGATGAGGAAAAAGTCGACTGTCTGGAGACAGTGGCGAAGCTGTATCGTTTGCGCTGGTATCTGCGCGAGAATGGGGCCTTGGCGGCGGGAGTGCTGGCGGAGGAGGAAGCGGACCCCTTTTTCCGCGCCTGCCTGATGGAGATTGGTGATGTTTTCCTGCATCCGGAGGAGTTGGAGCGCCGGTACACGCGGTATCTGATGGCCGGGGACTATCGGGGCGGCGCGTTTTTGAACGCGGTGCTGATTTCCGAGGGGCTGGTGCTGCTGGCCCGGTACGACGGAGAAACGGATGCGCGGGACGAGATTTTTTGCAGCAAAGACTGGGGCGAACTGCTTGGCGAAACCTTGCGGGGCTATTTGGGAGCGGGGCATATAGAACAGGTAATGGAGGTCATCCGGAGGGAAGAACAGGCCAGAGAGGACCCAAAGGAGTACAGTTCCCTGCTTCCGGAATTCGATGACCTGTTGGAGCTGCCCCCTGGGCAGCGGGACTGGCTGGTCCGGCACGTCTCAAGCCGCACTCTCTGCTATGCGATGAAGCTGGGGGGAAGTGTGGTGAGTAAATTTCTCATGGAGGGGGCGGAGGACCGGGAAGCCCTGGAGCGTGACTTTGCCGCAACAACCAATGTGCGGGAGATGGATGTGATGGCGGCGCAGCGGACCATTTTGCTAAAGGCGGAGGAGGCAAAAAAATGTATGTAACCGTACATAGGGGCACACAGCAAATCGGCGGGAATCTGGTTGAAATCGGCACCGCGCACACCCGGCTGCTCTTTGACGCGGGGGCCAATCTGCCGCCTCTGGACGGTCCGAAAACAGAGGACCCCTTTGAGCTGGAGGGACTGACCTCCGGGGAGCCCGCTTTCGACTGGGTATTCCTCAGCCACCATCACAATGACCACTGCGGCCTGCTGGGGAAGCTCCTGCCGGGCATTCCGGTTTTTGCTGGAGAGGAGACCAGGCGTATTTTGAATGTCATCGCCGATTTTACCAGCCAGCCCCGCCCTGAGATCCATTTCGGCTTTCGGGACGGTCAGCCGGTTCAGCTGGACGATGTTCGGGTGACACCCATCGGCGTGGAGCACTCCGCCAGGGACGCCTATATGTTTTTGGTGCAGGCGGAGGGGCAAAACGTGCTGTACACCGGAGATTTCCGGACCTCCGAAAAGGCGCTGGCCGCCGTTCGGGAACGGCTGGGAGAGGATGGACAACTGGACCTGCTGATTACCGAGGGGACCAATATCCGCCCTGGGAAACAGGAGATGACCGGGAAATTCCAAGGGGAAGCGTGGATTGAGCACCGGCTCACCGGGCGGCTGCGGGTGCATCAGGGACAGGGAACGGTGTTCGTCCTGTGCTCCTCCGCCAATGAGGACCGCATTCAGGCCTTCACCAGAGTGGCGGAACGATTCTGCCGGACGGTCTGCGAGGACCTGTTCCAGGCGGCGGTGCGGGGCCATATGGACGAGAATGTCCAGCGGTTTGTGGCCAATCCAGTCCAAAAGGACAGCCGGGCCTGGCCTTACTTTGAAACGCTCTACCAACAAAAGGCCCTGGTGGGCGCTGAGACGCTGGCCAGGCTCCCAGGACAAAAACTTATCTTTGTCCGCACCTCCATGCTGTCCTTTATGGAAAAATACATGGCCGTGCGTCTTCCGGAGGAGGAGCAGCACCCGCTGCTTTTCTATTCCATGTGGAAAGGCTATAAACAGACGGCGGCGGTACAGAGAGTTCTGGAGTTTTGCCGGGAACGAAAGATTACCGTGGTGGACCTCCATACCAGCGGCCATGCCAGCCGAGACGCCGTCAAGGCTCTGATTGGCGGCCTGCGCCCCGCCGCCCTGCTGCCCATCCACTGCGAGGCGGAGGACCGGGAGGAGTTTTTGTCCCTGCATGGCAGCTGCCTGATGTTGAACGACGGCCAGCGCTGGGAGGTGGGATCATGCTTGAACTGCTGACCGGGCCATTGGGTTTGGTTTTGACCGCCGCCGTGCTCTGGTGGGGCATCACCTTCAACAGCCGTTTGGAGAAACGGTATCACTGTACCGCCTGCGCCCCTTGGGGGATAGCCGGCGGCATTGCGGGAGTATTTTGCTGGATGCTGTTCTGGGGACAACCGCTGACGTTAGAAACGGCGGCGGTTGGAGCGGTTGCGGCCGCCATAACGCTGGGGCTGTTTTTCAGCAACCGGGCAAAATCCGGCAGCGTCTTACAGGGCGTTTTGATGACGGTGTGGCAGCTTTTTTTAGGGCTGGTCGTGTTTGGAATTCTCGAAATGCTCGATAACTGGAGGAAGAGGCGTAAATAACGGAGGAGCCATATGATGGAAATGAAAGGGCAGGTCAGCACAGCTGTGTGCTATGCCCAAACGATTGACGCAGACGCCGTGGAACAAATCCGCAGGCTTTGCGATCAGGAATTTACCCGCGGGAGCCGTATCCGCATCATGCCGGATGCCCACTGGGGAAAGGGCTGTACCATTGGTACGACCATGACCGTAACAGACAAGGCGGTCCCCAATCTGGTGGGCGTAGACATTGGATGCGGCATGTATACCGTCCGCCTGGAGAACCGGGAGATTGACATGGAGCGGCTGGATGAAGCGGCACATTTTATCCCCTCCGGCCGGGAGGTTTGGGAAGGGCGGCAGACCCGTTTTGATCTCCAGCCCTTGCGGTGTTATCGCTCCATTCAGGACAGCAGGAAAATGGTGCGAAGCCTGGGCACGCTGGGCGGAGGCAACCATTTTATCGAGGTGGACTGTGCGGCGGACGGGACTCTTTATCTGGTGATTCACTCGGGAAGCCGGAACCTGGGGAAGCAGGTGGCGGAGTATTATCAAAAGCTGGCGGTAGACCTGCATAGCGGAAAAGAGGAGTATTTTCAGAAAAAAGCGGCTTTGATCGCCGAGTACAAGGCGGCGGGAAGGCGGGATGAATTGCAGCAGGCTGTCAAGGGGCTGCGATGGACCAGAAAGGAACTGACGATTCCGGAAGATCTGTGCTATGTGTATGGCAGTTATTTTTCGGATTACCTGGCAGATGTGGAGATTTGCCAGCAGTTCGCAGAAAAGAACCGGGAACTGATTGCGGAAATTTTGATGGACCGTGCGGGGTTAAAGGGCGGAGATGCCTTTCATACAGTACATAACTATATTGATGTGGAGGAGAAAATCTTGCGGAAAGGGGCTGTGTCGGCCAAGAGGGGGGAGCGGCTGCTGATTCCGGTTAATATGCGGGATGGAAGCATCCTGGCAGCAGGGCGGGGAAATCCGGAGTGGAATGATTCCGCGCCTCACGGGGCGGGGCGGCTGCTGTCCAGAACGGAGGCCCGGCGTACGTTGGATTTGGAAACGTACCGGAGGGCGATGGAGGGAATCTATACCACATCCGTAAACGAGCATACCCTGGATGAAGCGCCGATGGTGTACAAATCCCTGGAGGAAATTCTTGAGACAGTAGGTGAAGCGGTGGATATTATTGATGTGATGAAGCCAATCTACAATTTCAAGTTCCATGGCTGGCATGGAAATACCGCGGATGAAAAAGCGGAGAATGTTCATGACTGATATTTATTCCTGGATTTTATCTCCGGAGATACGCGACTACCTCCGGGGAAATTACCGGCCAACTCTGATGGAGCGGCAGGCGATGATTCGCGGCGCTTACAAACCCATTGAGGAAAAGCTGTCCGCTCTCCAGGAGCTTCTCGGCGAGGCGGAGACGGAGGGGGACCGGATATTTCTGGAAAAGGTAATAGGGGTTCTACCAGTTTGCGGTCCGGGAAATTCGGGAGTGCCGCCGGGACGAATTTTATTTCTATCGTACCGCAGTACAATTCGGCGGAGACAGCGGCCTGTTCGCGTTTCCATTTACTTACCTGGGCGGCACGGAGGCTGGGATTTGCCGTTCCTATCAATGGAACTCAGGTGGAAACGAGTCCTTTGACTGTCCGGCTTCCTGCGGCTATACGGTGCAAAAATGGCGGCGGAGGGGGGCGTGGAGACCGGTACTCAGCTTTGACCTAAAGCCGATAAACGAGGAATATCGAACAACCCGCTTTCATCTGTATGATACTTTGATGAAGCAAACAAAAATGACCCGGGAGGAATGGGAGAAAAGCTGTGACCCGGAAAGGCCCCATCCCTATTTGCTCCCCTTTTCTACCGGAGACTTGGTGTACCTTGACGCACCCTTGTTTGAACGGCCAGTATTCGGCGTTCTGTGCTGTTGGACCAGTGACTATCCCGATTGCAGCGGTGAGCGGTATATGCTTATGGGCTATATTGAAAACGGGCGGTTTCGGCCCATGGATTTGTCTGGGCATGACGTTGCTTTTGGCGGTTCCGAATACCGCGTGGTTGATTGGCTGCACAGTGTTTCTATGGAGGAGCTGCCCGCCGGGCAGGAGATTCTGGGGGAGATCGGGGCGTATCTCCGGCGAACAAACCATCAAGACTGGGTCGCGGCCAAGTACCAGTTCATGCATATTTTTGTGCGCAGCCAGAATAAAGCCGGTTATCTGCCGTATCGTGTGCGACAAGCGGCGTTAGCTAAACTCGTGGGAAATTATTGTCCAAATCATCCTAAAGGTCCATCCGGTCAGAAATCAAATCATGTCCCGGGCGAAATTTCCGCATGGCATCGTTGTTGTCCTTGACGGGCGACAGCCCACCTGCGTCCGCCGCCTTGCCCTGCGAAAATTCTGCTCCGGCCTCTGATTCACTTTTTGACAGGATACACCACTAGATAGCGTCTACTCGAGTTAAGTATGGATAGCCGCCCAAATAGCGATACAACGAACATGTACCGCGGCGATAAAAGCATCGGAGGTCTTGGCATAGCGGGTGGCAATGCCTCTCCAGCTTTCTCTCTCCTGCCTTTTTAGATATTTCCATTCTATCACGATCCCAACTTCTTGTGTAGACACTATCTGGCTTTTTTCTCGAAGATAATATACCGCATTTGCTTATTTGCAGATAGGCTCTAAGCCCGGTTTTACCAGCGGTGATTTCCTGCGCCGGATGCTTTATCTGGCCGCACAGCGCATCACGAAGCGCTGGCGGACCAGGTGTCAAAACTGGGACCTGGTCCTCAGCCTGCTCCAGCTCATATCCGGGGATCGGGCCGCTGGCTGAACCTTCTCTTTAGAATATCTTGGCGTACCGGACGGCATTCACGCCTCCGGTGCGCATACCGCCCTGACCGCCGGGATGATGAGTCAGGAAGGGCTTCAGCCTACACCTCTGCACGGTTTCCGCTGCTCCATCCTTCGGCTTTGTTGATTTTCGCTTACACAGAATTTTACGGAGTGCTTATTAGCAACACTTGCCCAGTACAGCGAAGCCTCGGTATTCTGACACCTGCGGAGAAGCATACGCTTTATCTCGCCGCCTGATAAAGCCGAAGATTCTGGCGGCCTGCACTGCGGACTGCCAGAATCTTCTGTTACCACAGCACGGCATATCTGCCGGGCTGTGTAATTCTTTATATTTCTCCCTCCGCTTGACGGGATGCGGTTCAGTTCCCTCCGCGTCCTCTTTACCGCGCTTCACTCATATTTCCGCCCCAACACGTATACCGGGAGGAACAGTCCCCCCAGGATGGCCGCCAGGCTGAGAAACAGGAGGACGAGCCCCGCGGCCTTCTCCGGAAACCGCAGCCGCTCCATGCCCAGCCACAGCAGGGCGAACACCGGAACCCAGCCGGCCATGGCGGCGCAGCACCAGGTCCGGGCGGCCCGCAGGATGTGGGGCCAGTTGCGGTTGTTGAAGTGTACGCCCGCCACGTTCATACGCAGGATGCCGTCGCTGTAGAAGTTGATCTTGTACTGGTCATAGAAGGAGGGCAGCTTCTCCTTGGCCAAAAAGATGAAGTAGACCCCAAAGCCCGCGCCAAACAGGGGCGGAAACCACAGCATCACCGCGCTGTCCGCGAAGATGGCGATCACATTCCGCAGAAAAAACACCTCCAGGGCAAGGGCCAGGGCCGCCAGGACATACCGCCCGCCCCACATCTGGCGGTGCTCCCGCTGCCGGGCCTGCTCCTCCGCCGTCAGGTGCAGCGCGCCGCCCACCAGAGCCTCCACATCCCTCATGGGCAGGGACTGGTCCCGGGGGAGCCGCTGGCCGCTGAGGAGCTCCGTCACCGTCACGCCCAGCTCCCCCGCCAGGGGCTGCAGCAGGGCGATATCCGGCAGGCTGAGGCCCCGCTCCCACTTGCTCACCGCCTTGTCGCTGACGTACAGCCGCTCCGCCAGCTCCCTCTGGGTCAGTTCCTTCTCCCGCCGCAGCTGGAGGAGGAACTGTCCGAATTGTTCGTTGTCAATCTCGTGCATCTGAAAGCACCTCCTTGCCGCCATGGTAGCACAGCCCCCGCGCCTCTGGCAACCGACTGGCAGTAGAGTCCTGTATTTGCAAGGCTCTCCGGCCTCACTCCACCTCCAGGTAGGGCCGGGCCAGACCGATGGTCACCCGGGTGCCCCGGCCGGGCTCGGAGTCCACGGCGATGGTGTGGCCCAGCCGGCGGCAGATCTGGCGGCACAGATAGAGACCAATGCCCGTGGCCCGCTTGTCCATGCGGCCGTTGCAGCCGGTGAAGCCCCGATCGAAGATCCGGGGCAGGTCCTCCGGCGCGATGCCCACCCCGTTGTCCTCCACCATGAGCCAGCTCCCCTCGGTCCAGACCGTGACGCGGCCCCCGGGGGTGTACTTCACCGCGTTGGAGAGCACCTGCTCCACCACCAGCTGGAGCCACTTCTCGTCCGTCAGCACCCGCAGCTCCGTCTCCCGCAGCTCCAGGGACACCTTCCCCCGGATGAAGAGGGGGGCGTACCGCCGGACCGCCTGACGGAGGATAGGGTCCAGGGGCTGCTCCCGGATGAGGTAGTCCGTGGCGCTGCCGCCCAGGCGGAGATAGCTGAGCACCAGCTCCACGTACCGCTCCACCCGGAACAGCTCCGCCTCCAGCTCCCGGCCCCGCTGGGAGGGGTCCTCCTGGAGCATGAGACCCATGGCGGCAATGGGGGTCTTGATCTGGTGGACCCACATGGTGTAGTAGTCCGCCGCCTCCCGGGCCCGGGCGTCGGAGGCGGAGGCAATGGTCCGGCGGGTCTCGTCCAGCTCCAGCAGCAGCGCGTGGAAGGCCTCCTCCTTCATCCCCTCCGGCTCCGGCAGCCGGTCCATGGTCAGGGCGGCCCGGCCCCGCAGCGCCTCCAGGGCCCGGACCTTCCGGGACCAGCGGAGGAGGTCCGCCAGACCGAAGGCCAGCACCGCCGCCAGAGACAGCCCGCCGCCGTACCACGCCGCCTCCGCAGGCAGGTCATAGAGCCACAGCACGGCGGCGAACAGCCCCGTACACAGACCCAGCAGGACCAGAAGCCATATTTTCTCCTTCAAATATCCCCAGAAAAATCTCATAAGCGCCTCGTTTTTCCGCGTCTTCACGCCCTTGCTTTGAAAAAGGAAAGCCTTAACCGCGTCACTCGATCTGATAGCCCAGGCCCTTCCGGGTGCGGATGAACTCCGTCAGCCCCAGCCCCTCCAGCTTCCGCCGCAGCCGGGTCATATTCACGGTCAGGGTGTTCTCGTCCACAAAGCTGTCCGTCTCCCACAGCTTGCGCATGAGGGTGTCCCGGGACACGGTGCGCCCCTTCTGCTCCAGCAGCACCTGGAGGATGCGGTACTCGTTGCGGGTCAGCTCCAGCTTCTGCCCCTGGTAGGTCAGGGTGTTGTCCCCCGTGTCCAGCACCGCCCCCCGGCTCTCCAGCAGGGGCGATGCGCCGCCGAAATCGTAGGTCCGCCGCAGCAGGGCCTGGACCTTGGCGGAGAGCACCTCCAGGTCAAAGGGCTTGGGGATGAAGTCGTCCCCGCCCATGTTCATGGCCATGACAATGTTCATGTTGTCGGAGGCGGAGGAGAGGAAGATAATAGGGATGCGGCTGAGCTTGCGGATCTCCGCGCACCAGTGGTAGCCGTTGCGGTAGGGCAGGCCGATGTCCAGCAGGACCAGATGGGGCGCGAAGGCGGTAAACTCCTCTATCACACGGGTCAGGTCCCCGGCCCGCCGCGCCTCCCAGCCCCAGGAGCTGATATGCTTGGCCACCGCGCCGGCAATGGCGTCGTCGTCCTCCACCAGGAAAATCTTGTACATGGCAGCGCCTCCGTTCGTTGGGTTGTGGGGTGCAAAAGAGCATCCTCCGCCGTTCGGCCGAGGGGGAGCGGGGCGGGCCGCCTTTGCAGCCGCCGGTCTCCGCCGTGATTTCTGCGCCTCTATCATACCTCTTTCAGCGGCGGATGGCAAGGGGCTTGCGGGCGGACGCGGGAATCTTACAGCATTGTAAGGTTCCCGCCTGTTTTGTAAGGTAAAACGATGGAACGGCGGCGGGCGATGGGGTATAATGGGACCTGCAAACAAGCCCAAGGAGGTAACAAGATATGCCAATCCTGCAAGTCAGCGACCTCAAGAAGGTCTACACCACCCGCTTCGGGGGCCAGCAGGTCCATGCCCTGGTCAATGTCAACTTCGCGGTGGAGGCCGGGGAATACGTGGCCATCATGGGGGAGTCCGGCTCCGGCAAGACCACCCTGCTCAACATCCTGGCCGCTCTGGACAAGCCCACCAGCGGGGAGGTGCTGCTGGACGGAAAGAATATAGTCACCATCCGGGAGCGGGAGCTCGCCGCCTTCCGCCGGGATCATCTGGGGTTCGTGTTCCAGGACTTCAACCTCCTGGACACCTTCTCCATCCAGGACAACATCCTCCTGCCCCTGGTGCTGGCGGGGAAGCGGTTCCAGGAGATGGAGCGGCTGCTGCTGCCCCTGGCCCGCCGCCTGGGTCTCCAGGACCTGCTGAAAAAATACCCCTACGAGGTCTCCGGCGGCCAGAAGCAGCGCACGGCGGTGGCCCGGGCCCTCATCACCGAGCCCCGCATCGTCCTGGCCGATGAGCCCACCGGGGCCCTGGACAGCAAGGCCACGGACAGCCTCCTGGGCCTCTTTGACCAGGTGAACGCCGAGGGCCAGACCATCCTCATGGTCACCCACTCCACCAAGGCCGCCAGCCACGCCAAGCGGGTCATGTTCATCCGGGACGGCGAGGTGTTCCACCAGATCTACAAGGGCGTCAGCTCCACGGAGGAGATGTATCAGAAGATCTCCGACACCCTGACGCTCCTGGCCGCGGGAGGGAACGACAATGGGTAATTCCTCTCTTTTCCCCAAGCTGGCCTTCCAGAGCATCCGCAACAACCGGAAGTTCTACCTCCCCTATATCCTGGCCCTCATCGGGAACGTGGCGGCGGTGTATATCATGACCGCCCTGGTGAGCGATCCGGGCGTGAAGGATATCGTCCCTGGCCGGCCCAACGCGTATATGTACGTGGAGGCCTTCATGTCCATCGGCATGGTCATCGCCTTCTTGTTCTCCTTCATCTTTGTGAACTACATCAACGGCTTTCTCATGAAGCAGCGGAAAAAGGAGCTGGGATTGTACAACATCCTGGGCATGGGCAAGCGCCATATCGCCCTGGTGCTGGTGTACGAGACCCTGTACGTGGGCGCGGCGGGCATCCTGGGCGGACTGGCCGCGGGGCTGGTCCTTCACAAGCTGGTGAACCTGTGCCTGCACAAGATGCTTTTCATGCCCGCGCCCTTTGGGTTCTATATCTCCTGGTCCGGCATGGCCCTCACAGCGGGCATGTTCTCCGGGATGCTGCTGCTGGTGCTGCTGGGCAACCTGAACAAGGTCCGCCTGTCCAAGCCCATCGAGCTGCTCCACAGCGCCAGCGCCGGGGAGCGGGAGCCCAAGACCCGGTGGCTCATGACCCTTCTGGGCGTCCTCGCCCTGGGGACCGGCTACTATATCGCCATCTCCACCCGCACCGGCGTGGACGCGCTCATGCTCTACTTTGTGGCGGTGTTTCTGGTGATCGTGGGCACCTACTGCCTGTTCACGGCGGTGAGCATCTTTGTGCTCAAGGCCCTGCGGCGCAGCAAGCGGTTTTACTATCAGACCAGCCACTTCATCGGCGTGTCCGGTATGCTCCACCGCATGAAGCAGAACGCCATGGGCCTGGCCAACATCTGCATCCTGTGCACCATGGTGATGGTCATGCTCTCCGGCACCCTGTCCCTGTACCTGGGCACGGAGGATATTGTCCGTGCCCAGTATCCCGGGGACGTCAATGTGGCCGTGCGCTACTTCCCCCGGCCCACGGCGGACAGCGGGGAGGACTGGACCCTCTTTGACCCGGAGGCCATGCTGTCCCTCCAGACGGGCTTTATTGAGAGCCAGGGCCTGGCCGTCACTAATGTGGACACGTACACCCGGTTCACCTTTGGCGCAGGGCTGCTGAAGGACGGAACCTACTCCACGGACAGATTCGCCCAGGACGCCGCGGGGGCCGTCGTCTCCATCACCTGCATCACCCAGGAGCAGTACAACAAAACCGCCGGGGATTCGCTCTCCCTTGAGGAGGGGGAGATTGCCGCCTACGGCGTGGAGGGCGACGAGATAACCATCCGCTGGGTCATCCCCGGGGAGGGACGGGAGGTGGACCGCTCCACCCTGCCCATTGTCCGGAAGCTCCGGCGCAACCCCACCCAGGACCCGCAGATCGCCCAGATGGTGACCATCGTGGTGCGGGACGAGGCGGCGGTGGCCGCGCTGTGGGAGAAGCAGGCGGCGGCCTATGTGGACGACTGGTCCACCCTGCACTGGTGCGCCGCGATTGACGTGGACGGCAGCGAGGAGGCGCTCTACCAGATGCAGAGCCGGTACATGGAGGCCATCGAGGACAGCAGCTTCTACAACGGCACGGGCAGCTGGCACGCCTGCGCCTGGAACCTGCGCTCCGACGGCGCGGCGGAGAGCCGCGCCATGGCGGGCGGATTCCTGTTCCTGGGCGTCTTCCTAGGGTTCATCTTCCTGATGGCCACGGTGCTGATTATTTACTACAAGCAAATCAGCGAGGGCTACGAGGACAAGGCGCGATTCGAGATCATGCAGAAGGTGGGCCTGAGCCGCAGCGAGGTCAAGAGGGCCATCCACAGCCAGATCCTCATGGTGTTCTTCCTGCCCATCGCCGTGGCGGCCATCCATATTGTCTTTGACTTCAACATGGTGGAGAAGCTGCTGACCCTGCTCTTCCTCAACAACACAGCCCTCACGGCCCTGTGTACCCTGGGCACGGTGCTGGTGTTCTTCCTGGTGTACGGCGTGGTGTACCTGCTGACGGCCCGGACCTACTACAAGATCGTGGAGAGGTGAGGGCATGAAAAAACGGACCGTGCTCCTCCTGGCGGCGGCCCTGCTGCTGGGGAGCTTGCTCAACCGGTTCCGGAGGGGCCGGCGGAGCGCCCGGAGGGCCTCCGTCCCGGCGCACCGGACAAATGACAGATAAAAAGGAGGGTTCAGAATGGACCGCGTGGATTTCCTGCTAGTCTTTGGAATGCTGTGCCTCATCGCCGGCACGCTGCTCCTGGGGTTCAGCCGTCCCCTGTGGTGGATGCTCCACCAGCGCCGGCCTGACGGCGGCCGGGACGCGCCCCGGTACCAGTGGGCCCTGCGGGCCCCGGG
>OFGB01001044.1_pt1 | contig 17952 bp, 21 predicted proteins | sample 1521491 | NCBI WGS metagenome assembly OFGB01 (sample SAMEA3504095, study PRJEB24116) | mouse gut metagenome | biome: mouse gut; feature: mouse-associated habitat; material: faeces | place: Denmark | collected 2011
TCCTTTGCAGTACGGTAAACGCCCGCAAGACTTGAGTTAATCGCCGCTGTCGGTCCCCCAGACTGCCCTACAATAACATTTCTCTTCATAGTCCCATATTCCTTTCTCTCTTATAAATTCTGACGATATTACCATCTTAATATATTCTGATGTAATTGTCCACAAAAAATCAAAGCTAAAATTGCCAAAACCGCATTACTGCTGCTCTTTAACCGCATTCTGCGCAAAAATATACCCTTTCATACATCCATTGCCCGTAACCTCGGCTACCTCGCCGTCTTCCATCTCGACTTCCATCTCGCACTGGTTGCGACAGACTTCACATGCAATCTTTCTCTTCTCCATCCACGGACTCCTCCTTTCAGGAAGTGTATAAATCAGGCTTCATCATCCCCGATACATCAAGCCCCATATCGTCATTGTACGATAAAAGTCCTTACAGAGAAACTGCAAGGACTTTTAACGTGGGCGAGAGGATTCGAACCCCCGACCTTCTGGTCCGTAGCCAGACGCTCTATCCAGCTGAGCTACGCCCACATATTAACAATCTGTTTACAACGATATTTATTATATATCAGTTGTCCCAGATTGTCAATAGGCTTTTCGCATTTATTTTACAGCGTGTCTATAAATCTCAGGAATGCCTGACGCCCTTCCTCCGTACACTTATAAACGCCTGCGTCCTCCAGCACATGGGTAAATGTAATGCCGATTTCTTCTTTCAGCACATCCATCACATTCTCCCTGTTGATGCCGTCATACTTAGGCAGGAATGCTTCCGCCCAATCCGCATGCTTTTCAATCTTCTCATTGCTTCGGATATCCTTGCCATCCACCAGATAATCTGCCAGAATCTCCATCTCTTCCTTCAGCCTTGCAGGAAGCACCGCAAGCCCCATGACCTCAATCAGCCCGATATTCTCTTTCTTGATGTTATGGTACTGGGCATGAGGATGATAAACCCCCAGCGGATGCTCTTCTGTCGTGATATTATTCCTAAGCGTCAGGTCAAGCTCGTATGTATCTCCTACTTTCCTTGCAATCGGCGTAATCGTATTGTGGGGTTCCCCGTCCGTCTCTGCGAAAATGAATGCGTCCTCGTCCGTATATCCCCTCCAGGCGCCCAGAACATGGTCTGCAAGATCTATCAGCCGCTTCTCATCCTGATTCCTAATTCGCAGCACAGACAGCGGCCATTTCACGATTCCTGCCTCCACGTCCTCGTATCCCGGAATCGTCACAGACTTCTCAATAGGCGCCTTTGCCATGGCAAACGTATAGTTTCCGCCCTGGAAATGGTCATGGCTTAAAATAGAGCCTCCCACAATTGGAAGATCCGCATTGGATCCAAGGAAGTAATGCGGGAACTGCTTAATAAAATCAAACAGCTTGATAAACGCCGCCCGGTCTATCTTCATCGGGACATGCTGCCCGTTAAATACGATACAGTGTTCATTATAGTACACATACGGAGAATACTGGAATCCCCATTTGCTGTCGTTAATCGTGACAGGGATAATCCGGTGGTTCTCCCTCGCCGGATGGTTCAGGCGTCCGGCGTATCCTTCGTTCTCCATGCACAAAAGACACTTAGGGTAACTGCTCGCCTTGGCATGTTTCGCCGCCGCGATTGCTTTAGGGTCCTTCTCCGGCTTTGACAGGTTGATGGTAATATCAATCTCGCCGTAAGGGGAATCCACTTTCCATTTCATATCTTTTTTTACGCGGTAACGGCGGATATAGTCGCTGTCCTGGCTCAGTTTGTAATAGTAATCCGTCGCCTCCTTAGGGGACGCCTTATATTTTTCCGCAAATGCCGCCTGTACCTGTGCCGGCCTTGGGACAAGGCAGTTCATTAACTTCGTGTCAAATAAATCCCTGTATCCGATGCTGTCCTCGATAATGCCGCGCTTTACCGCTTCATCCAGAAGCTCCTTTAACACAGATTCCAACTCGATCTCGTCCGTGTCTAACGCAGCATCTTCATAGTCGTCTTCATGGAACATTTCCAGCAGGAGATTCGTCGTATAGATTCGCTCCTCCTCAGGGGTTAAGCCAGTCTGAATACCGTATTCTACTAATTTTTTGATATTTTCACTTAACATTTTCTCTTCTCCTTATGCTGCCAAAATCTAAATTACACTTGCGCCGTCCCCGATATCTACAACATAGAACTCCGCGTCATGCCCTACCTTCTCTCTGTATGCCTTCCCAATCTCGCTGACAAATGTATCCACAGCGTCATTCTTCACGATGCTGACGGTACAGCCGCCAAAACCGCCGCCCGTGATACGGGAGCCAAGCACACCCGGCATCGCCTGGGCAAGATCCACAAGGATGTCAATCTCTTCACAGGAAACCTCATAGTCATACCGCAGGGATTCATGGGATGCGTTCATCAGCTTTCCGAACAGCTCTACATCCTGGTTCTTCAAAGCCTCAACGGCGCGGATCGTCCTCTGGTTCTCATAGACGGCATGTTTTGCCCGTCTCTGCCGAACAGCATCCTTAATTGCGTCCTTATGCTCCTCGTACGCTTCCTCTGACAATTCTCCAAGGGAAGAAATATTTGTCACGGCCTTTAGCTCTTTCAGAGCCGTCTCACATTCATTTCTCCGGTCATTATACGCAGAGTCCACCAAACTGTGCTTTACCTTGCTGTTGGTAATTACAATCTTCGCGTCTTCAAGCGCTACCGGCGCATACTCATAATGAAGCGTATTGGTATCCAGGAAAATGGCGTGGTCCTTCTTGCCCATTGCGCTGGCAAACTGATCCATAATCCCGCAGTTGCAGCCATTGAAATTATTCTCCGAATCCTGGCCGATCAGCGCGATATCCACCATGGACACATTATCAAACCCAAAAGTATCCTTCAATATGATTCCTGTCAGCACCTCTAGGGACGCGGAAGAAGACAGTCCGGAACCGTTGGGGATATTTCCGTAAATCAGGATATCCAGGCCGTGCGCCAGCTTATATCCCCGTTTCTCGAACGCCCACATCACGCCTTTGGGATAATTCGTCCAATTTGCCTTCGGATCCGAAACCAGCTCGTCAAGGCTCGTCTCAATGACGCCCAGCTTGTCAAAATTCGCAGAGTAGAACCTGAGTTTCCTGTCCTCTCTGTTCCTTACGATTCCATATGTCCCTAATGTCAACGCACAGGGAAATACATGCCCCCCGTTATAATCTGTGTGCTCTCCGATCAGATTCACACGCCCCGGCGCAAAGTAAGCCCTGATTTCACCTTCCCCTTTGTATAGATCTTGGAACTGCTGAATTAATTTCTCCTTCATCATCGTATCCTCCGTTTTGTTATTTACCAATCCGTAGTGCAGACGGATTGCATATCTGCCCTATTTGTTTTATAATTATAATGAGATTTGCCAAGGGATACAATAAGAATATTTGATAATATTATCAATATATTGAGGAAATGAGGTTTTGCTATGAAGCTGCAAACAGAAAAAGACCAGAAAGAAATCAAAAAACACGGGAACTATGAATTTCCGGTCCACGTAAGCCTCGAGAAGATTCAGGCATACGAACAGAATTCATTTCCCTGGCACTGGCATCCGGAAATCGAGCTTACATGGGTCATGTCCGGGCAAATCGAATATTTTGTGAATAATGAGAAGAACCTGCTTTCTCAGGGGGAAGGCTTATTCTGCAACAGCAACGCCCTCCATTCCGGCTATATGGTAGAGCAGAAGGACTGTAACTATCTGTCCGTCACCTTCCATCCCAGATTCATTTACGGGTACGAGAACAGCCTGCTCCAGACGAAATATGTGGATTTTATCACTGCCAACGAGAGTTGGCATTCCTTAAAACTCCAAAAAGACGTGGAATGGCATCAGAATGTGATTGGACAGCTCCAAAAGATTTACCGAATGTCGCAGAATCCGCCGGCGGACTATGAATTGCAGGTGCATCTCATCCTCGCCGGCATCTGGCAAAGCCTATACCGATATTACTGTTCCCTTCCCGTCAGCGAACAGCAGCCCCAGAAGCATCTGGCAAGGCTGAAAGAAATCCTTTCCTATATTCAGGCTCATTATACACAGGAGTTGACGTTAGATGAAATCTCGGAGCATGTGAACATCTGCAAAAGCGAATGCTGCCGTTTTTTTAAGAAATATATGAAAATGACGATCTTTGACTATATCCTGTTCCTGCGTGTGCAGAGCAGCCTTTCGCTTCTGCGGGAGGGGGAGAGCGTTACGAAGACTTCCGTCATGACAGGATTCTCCACCCCCGCGTATTACGGGCAGATATTTAAGCGGTACATGGGATGCTCCCCCAGCCGTTACCGGAAGGAGCATATGCGTATCCCCTCTTAAATGCTTTTAATAATTGTCAATGTATTCTCCCTGGCAAAAGAGAGAGGATAATCCTCTCTCTAATATTCATCGCTCTGTTACCATTAATCTATTTAATAGATCTATACATCACTCAAATCAATCTCTATCTTTTCGACCGATATTTCCTCCAGATACTCCACAAGCTGATCCTGAAATGACTCGTCGTTTAATTTTTCCTGTATCTCCATATATGCCTCGTCTGTCTCGGCGCGGAAATAGTAAATCGTAATTTTCGACACATTGTACTGCTCTGCCGAAAATGTCCACACTTTATCAATGATGTGCCTGCCGTCCGCATCCAGCATGACGCTCTGGAGTTCTTCATAACTCCCAATCTCCCGGCTGTCGTCATGGACGGCGTCCACATATACCTCTGTAGGCGTCATAGTCACTGATTTGATGATCTCGCCGTTCGGCGCGCTTTTATTGACCTCAACCACTTTCATCTGTGACCGGTCAACCGTCACGTCCGTCTTGAATTCCCATGTTCCTGCCTTGGAATAATACTGATTCCGTATCCCGCTCACTTTTAATTTCCACTGAAATGTATCCGGAACCGTATATCTTGCTATCGGGCTGACCCAAAAAGGAATATAGATTGCCCCGACGAAGGTATGCTCATCCACATATTCTCCCCTCATCTCAACAGGCGTCCATTCCCATTCATCCTCACTGCCAGAAGGCGTCATAAAATCAAAATCCTGCTCCACGTCAAGCTCCATTCGATATCCGATGTCATCCCCATATAGGATGTTGGATTCTTTGACTTTGTCCGGGAACGGCTCTTTCGTCTCAATTACTGCGGAAACCTGCATCGCCCTTGGGTCGCAGTAGATTTCCGACAATGTGATTGTAACGCCTTGGGATTCGCTGACATTTCCTTCCGTTACCGGTTCCGCTACCTCGTCAAAATCCCCTGGGAACATCATCTCATCCTGAACCTTCTCGAAAATATGGCCAATCAAGGGCAGCTTCGCCGCAAGCGCCGGATTGGTAAAACAGACTCCTGCTGCAAACAGAATGGCTGCCGCCGCCATCCCCCTGAACAAATGATTCCGTTGCCGCCTTTTCTTATACTGGATTTTTATATCATAGAGATTCTGTGCGACTACCTGATTCAGTTTCTCTGTCGGGACGCTGATATCGTCAAATTTAATTTGCATATAGATAATCCTCCTTCAATATTCGTTTTAATTCCTCTCTCGCGCGGCTTAAATATGCTTTTACCGAACCTTCCGGCGCGTCCATGGCAAATGCGATTTCTTTTATCGTGAACTCGCTGAAATATTTCAGATAGATGACCGTGCGATATTTTTCGGACAACTGCCCGATGGCAGAATTTAAATCGCATTTTTCTTCCAACGATACTCCCGTATACCGCTGCGAAATCACTACATTGTCCAATTCACTGTAATAGACCACTTTCTTCTGCTCGTTTAACGCCGTGCGGATAAGAATCCTGGTAAGCCAAGTCTTAAAATACTCCGGTTCCTTCAATGTGCGTATGCTTTGGTATGCGCTCAGTATTGCAGAACCCACCACGTCCAGGGCGGCTTCCTCATTGCGTACATATAAATACGCCATTTTATACAAATACTCCTGATGCTCTGCAATCAATGTACCATATGCGTCCGGATTTCCCTTTACTGCTTTTTTCACAAGCCGTATCTGTTCCTCTGCACTCATTACACTTCTCCTTTATTTACTTTTCTCAAAAAGACGTCTTTTTCCGTACATCTATTAGTGGGGAAAATTTCAGAAAAAGTTACAAAAAATCCACTGTACCGGATAAAAACCGATACGGTGGATTCCTATGTGCCACTTGTGTTTTTGAATCTTCATCGTCCATCCTCCCATATGCCGTTAATTATCTCTTGTACTTATCTATGTGTTCATTATGCGGCAGGCGATTCTTGACATCCCCAATGAACTGCTGGAATCTGCCCGGATTGACGGAGCTTCCAACCGAAGGATTCTGTGGTCTGTCATTCTGCCTCTGGTGATGCGCACACTGCCATGAAGGCACAGTATGATGTGGATGTGGGACTTTCGATGGCATGTGCGGTGATACGTTTATGCCGCCGTTTCTGTTCTATTTGCTGCTCCAGTAAAAATTCGAGGCGGGGGTCGCGCTGAATGGGTTGAAGGGATGATATGGAGAAGTAAGACACCGTGAGGGCGTGCGGTCTCTCACTTCTTATTCTGTAAGATACGGGCAGCTCCTCTAAGAAACCCAGTCTTTAAATCCTCTTCTGAAAAATGCTTTTTACATTCTGTAAGATCATCTGTACTTTTTCAATGCTCGAATTACATACTGCTGCAATTTCCTCGACAGATTTTCCCTGTGCATGCAAATTCAATACATTGCATACTAAATGAATACCGGCATTCTCTCCTATCTCTTCTCCAATCTTCTGCCCCTGCCTTAGCGCACTGCTCATCTGTGTATTATAATCTTTCAACGCCTTATCCCGTTCTTCATATTCCAATCGTCTCCGTTCATCCGCACTTAATCGCTGCAACGCTTCATATGCTTCTCCAAAATATACGCTTGTTTCTGCCATCCGCTCAAACTCCTCCCTGCTTTTTCCTTTCAAGAAACGCATCCAATCCACAATGTCCTCCCCTGTCCGCACTTCCTCCGGCAACTTCCTAAGTTCCAGAATCTGAATCTCCATCTTATCATTATAAAGCTCACTACTCTCATCATCTCTAAAATGCAGGGTACGGTAACACTTCTCATCCTCTGGGAAGCGTACAAAATCCAAAATACTGACATGGATACATTTCCCTAATTTTTCATAAGAATCCCCGTATTCTAACTGCCCGGAAAACATCCTGCTGAGATAAAACAGCGCCCTCTCATCCCAGAACTCAAAATATCTCACCTGCATCTCCAGATTGATATGTGTCCCATCTTTTAATTTTACCAGAACATCCAAAATTCCCAGTTTATCCTGGGCATTCTCTCTGCGCAGATGTGTAGGAACAAGCATTGTCTCACCAATCAGGTCCGGCGGAACCCGCATAACAGCCGCACAGAATCCTTTCCGTACAACAGGATTTTCCATTAATCCGGCAAAACATACATCAACGGTCGGGGACATAATAAAATCTGTCTGTGTCTGCATTCCATTTTGTGTCTTATTCATAAAAAGTCTCCTTTCATCTGCAGAATACTCGGATTCTCTTAGGAAGACTTTTACTGTATAGATTCATCATATCATGAAACATACACATAGAGAAGCAGGATTTCAAAAGAAATCATTGATGTCTGATAACAAAATCTTCAATATTAAGAATCTCATAATCTGCATACTTAAAATAATGATTGAATAATCCGGCGAACTGTCGGATAGAAAATAAAAGGTGAACACCTTTTAAGATTCTTATGTAAGAAGTATACCATATAAAAAGGCAGGACGCAATGGACTTTCACGATTCCTGCCAGAATCTTTTCAGACTTCGTCTGTCTGTTCCCTATCTTTCTATATTCTCCGGGCAATCTCACGGTTCACACGGTTGCGCAGGGTAATCAAGTACATATCTGACTTAGGATACCTCTTAAACGTCAGCGGCTCCGAAAGTTCGCCCTCCACCAAATCCATCACATACTCCTTGCCAGCCAGAGATTCCAGCAGGCGAAGCGCCCTCAAATCCGTCAGCGCCTCATAATGAACCATCATACGGATAGATTCTTCCGGATGCCCATCGCTTCCCGGATAGACCAGGAACGGGTCGCCCGACGGGAATGCATTGCCCGAGTCCGTCACTTCATAGGGGTTGATATGTTCGATGGAGAACTGGCTGTTGTAGAAATTATATCCCCAATGCAGGATTCCGATAATGTCATACTTAAACAACTGTACCCCGTAAATCCGGTTCCTTGCAGACGGCATGGACATAAACCGGTTGCTCACTTCATAAAACTGCCCGGTGCAGTAATAAGTCCACATCTCTGTAAGCCCGTGCCCCAGGAACTCTTCTATCTCGTTATTCCCAGGAATCGGCTTGTCAATCAGCCCATGGCGGTAGAACTCATAGCTTGACAGCGCGTCAAAAGTATGGAAACCATAAAGCAGGTCCCCAAGCGACTCTTTCGCGGCTTTAAAACTCTCCAGATGCGCTTCCCGCGGCTCGTCGGAGATATGGAAGTATGTTACTTCTGCAATCTCCCACTCCCGCAGCTTGTTGGTGAGCTTAGGCAGGAAACATTGCAGGAATTTTGTGTACTCGCCCACAGCTGGCGTATGCCACCCGAAAATCTTCTCTTCCTTCCCATCTACCATTGCCACAACCTTAGGCGCATATTTCGCTCCCCACTGGGAGAAGAGGTGGGACATCTCAAAATATTCAATCCCGCAGTCTTTACACAAATCTATCCAGCGTTTTAACTTGTCAAACCCGAACCGGTACTCTTCGTCTTTTACTTCCACCTCAATCAGCTGGGTCGTCGTCCGCTCAAGTCCCACAGCAGTATCCAACGGCAATGTGAACAGCGGGACAAGCATCATGTTGCAGCCTCTCTGCACATATTCATGAAAATAATTTTCCAGAAGTTTCCAGTGTTCCTCCGAAAATACCTCCACATGGTAATAGTCTGCAAGACAGTCCACGTGAAGCCACTCCGTGTGCATGATTCCAAGTTTCGGAAGGGTAACGCCGATTACCGACAGCTTCATGACAGATGAACACACGTTTTCTCCTTCCTTTTGTAACTGAATTTCAATCTCATAATCTCCGGCTTCGATTTCTTCCGTCACATCCACATCAATCCAAAGGCTCCTCTACTGATGGGAACATACGATAGCCTTTCCGTCTTTTAAGTCCCGCAGAAGATCCGGGTACAGCCCGGAAGTGGTTTTCAGATAGTTATCATCCACAATCCCGTTGGTCGCCCGTCCCACCGGGACCTGTTCCACAGTCCTTACGCGAATCCATTTTTCAATCGGAGACACGACCTTAACGTCCAGGCGCTCCCGCATAAAATAATCTCCTGTGTATGCCGCCTGAAAAGATACCGTCTCTCCCCACAAGGCGCTGAGTTTCAGGCATTCCGGCTGGTATACCGGAGTCTCGTCCTGAAACACCTTGACCAGAGAGCTTAATAATTTCATCTCATACTTAACTTCTTTCTGTTTAAACATATGCATCTTACCTCCGTATCCTCTGCGCTATTGACATTTTAACCATAATCTTCCCCGTTATTAAATTGATAATATAAATATATGGAATTAACCTATCGAATATATCTATACATTACTGAGACGTCTTTTTCCATACATCTGTTAGTGTGAGAAAATTCTCAAAAGGTTACAAAAAATCCCGCGCCGATTCCAAGATCACGTCCGGCGAGCACATACGCTTTCGCCCTTTGCCTAAGGGATGTATCCTCCGGATACTGCCGCTTATCTTCAAGTACATCTCCAAAAATCCTCTGTTCCGCCTGCGGATACGCATAGCTGACCTCTGTCACCTCGAAGAGATTCTGGAAACGAATGATATTGCTTGATTCCGGCAGTATCTCTTTCAGGTGCGGGGACAACAGCCAGGAGTCACAGACGAACACCCCATATTCCCCACCGAAGAATGCTCTCGCCTCTGCGAAAGACTTTTGGCACTCCTCATATACTAACGGCTCCCCTGCAGGAATATGTACGCTTAACGCCTTCGTTCCCGCAGGAATAAGCTGATTCTTCCCCTTCCTATCCTTCTCGGTACGAATTGGCTCAAACTGTAATCTTCCAAGCCGGAACAGTTCCATCTTCACGGACTGCCCAAGCCACATAAGTTCTTCCAGACCGTAGACGCCGTGCTTCCGGTAACATTCGCCGCACCAGATTGTAATATCATAAAAGGTCTGGTCAAATATCTTGTCTGCATACCCTTTCTTTTGGTATTCTTCATAGGTATCCATTGCCAGTTTCAGATAAAATTCCAACGCCCATGAGAAACGTGCGTCCATTTTCTCCCATTCGCCGATAAAGCGCCGGCTATCCTGATACAACTTCTCCTTCCAGACGCCATATTCATTCTCGTCTATCCGCTCTTTACGTACCAGCCCGCGTGCTTCTTCGGGTAAATGAATCCGTTCCATTATTTCTTCTATCTTCATCTCATTCTTTCTCCTTTGGGGGACAAACTATGTTTCCCTCCATACACTCAAAATGTTACTCGCAAATCCCCTGTCTCTATTCTATAATTTTAAACGTATGATAGCCATCCATTTTTCAGGAAAACCCATAATATTCATTATCTTCTCATTCGGACGATATTTTTTGAAGCAACGTATCAGTTCATAATAAAAATTATGAAAATCTTCTTTATCTAAAAGATATTTTAAAATAATCACCTCAGAGAAAATGTCTGTCTTCCCCTTCTGATAACGTCCTTTTTCCCGTGATATCTCTATCTTTTTATGAAGCAACGTATCTGTAATACTATCTTTTGTAACATAATTATAAAAACGCTCTCCATGAGCACAGACATTTCGATGTTTTGTCATAACAGATAAGAAAGAGTGCATATCTTTCCGTCCAACATCATGATAACTACAACACATTTTAATGGGCACATTTGCTTTTAGCAGATCAAACATATGCGAAAGCTGTCCAAGCGTCAATACTTGAATCATAATCCACAACGGCACGTTTTTGTGCTGATTTTTGTAATGTGTTATAAACGTATAGTCACTTCTATGTGTAATATTGTAAGAAAGAATATTTATCATCCTCCGTACATCGCACTGTGTTGATTTTGTCACCATATAATGCTCCATCGATAAATATTCTTTTTGATCTTCTCCATATGCTTCCGTAAAATAATATGCTAATGAAGATTTTATACCATGCTCGGCGATGAGTATATATTTCAAAAATATACTTCTCAATTCATTGTCAAATAAATAGAGCCTATATATGTCTTCAAAAGTAGTACCATCTTTAAATTTTCCGGTAGTTGGATTTTTAAAAATAGATTTATAACCAGAAATCAGAGAAAAATAGCCCGTCTTCGCTAGAATACGTCTTGCATAACTTATATCATCGATTATCAGATTTTTATCTTTTTGTAAGATTTCTAACAAATCTTCATATGATTTAAAGGTCTTTGACGTTCCGATTCCCTCCTGTCCTATCCATATTACACCAAGGATTGCATTATCAAAATATAACGAAAGGCTCCCTCAGGAGCCTTCCGGACTGAGGGCTTCACAAGTTTCCCCAGTACGATCACTAAGCTTATTTTACAATGACTTTTTACAGAAGTCAAGCAAAATGAAGCTTATACTCAGTATATGCTATTTTAGCGGCAGTATTCCCTGACCGCCTCCATCATCCAGTCAATCTGCACAGGTTTCGCTGTTTCCGGCACATCGCACCCGGTGGCCAACCCATACCCTTTCTCTGCCTTTTGTCCAATCTCAATACATCTTAGCGCCTCCCTATGGATTTCCTCCCTGCTGCCATTCATCACCACTTCCACGGGATCTATATTTCCCGCAATCGGAATCTGATTCCCCAGTTCCTCAACGGCACGCCCAAGGTCGATGATGTTGTCAAGGCTCAGCTCATTTAACTTATGTTTCTGGCAATTATCAGCTCCATGCAGGTGTTCGATATCGTGTGTACCATGACCGGCGGCGGACCTTTCATGTCAACGACTACCATGGTCATGTATGCTTATCAGCTCACCTTTAAGGGTGGCAAAGAATTCTCTTAGGAAGACTTTTACTGTATAGATTCATCATATCATGAAACATACACATAGAGAAGCAGGATTTCAAAAGAAATCATTGATGTCTGATAACAAAATCTTCAATATTAAGAATCTCATAATCTGCATACTTAAAATAATGATTGAATAATCCGGCGAACTGTCGGATAGAAAATAAAAGGTGAACACCTTTTAAGATTCTTATGTAAGAAGTATACCATATAAAAAGGCAGGACGCAATGGACTTTCGCGATTCCTGCCAAAATCTTTTCAGACTTCGTCTGTCTGTTCCCTGCTCATCACCAGACAGTACACAGTCCCTTGCGGCGTGCCAAGCCAAACCTCCGCCGTCTCCCGGCATGCCGGTTCCCATCTCCTCTATTACCTCACATCCCTATACAGCTCTGCAATCTTCTCAATATCCACGCCTCTTCTGTACATCGCGCGCAGACGGTTCATTTTCCACATTACCCGAAGCCTTCCGCCTCTGGCGAACCGCCTGTCAGAAGTATAGATCCGCTTCCCGGCAATCCCGAGCCTGACCCCCATCTCTTTGAGCGTAAGGGAAAACTGGTAATCTTCCATGATGGGCAGATCCGGAAACCCGCCTATCTCAAAGAATAGTTTCCGCCGGATAAAGATTCCCTGATCCCCGAACATGATCTTCCGGTCCTTAATTCTTTGATTGGAAATGAGCTGGCAGCATTTCATCCAGATATTTTTAGAATGAAACGCAATCCCAAAACACCCTGCACGGTATTGCTCCATGACCGCCTCAATCTGCTCTATGGCATCTGCCGGAAGTTCGCTGTCGCAATGGAGAAAGAACAACACATCCCCACTGCTCTTATTTGCACCGAGGTTCATCTGCCTTGCCCGCCCCTTCGCTCCTTGAAGCACCGTATATCCTTCCGGTATCATTTGCAATGTCCTGTCCGTACTCCCGCCGTCCACGAAAAGAATCTCCGCTTTTTCTTTCACCGGCTCAAGAGATCCAAGCAGTTTTCGGATTGTCGTTTCTTCGTTATAGATTGGAATAATAATTGAAACCTTCATCTACAATAATTTTCTCCTTGCACGATTCATGAATGGCTGTATCCCAAGAGGCACCTTTTCCTCAATCCCCAAAATCAACGGCAGGATATGGTGCGCATCTTCCATGCCCTTTCTCCTGAAATTACTGATACAGGAAGCACAATAAGTATACAGCTCATCGCCGTAATCCTTCGCCGACTCCGCCATTTCCCGTGAAAGCTCAGGTTCCTTCACGCCTGCGCAGCCACCCAGCCCACAGCACTGAACCTTCCAAAACGGCTCCGTTACCTCCCCTTCCAAAAACTGGCAGACATCCTGGAACATTTCCTTCTGATCTCTGTCCGGACATGGATAGTAAATGGGAATCCTGTCTTTTTTCACAGGCTTTCCTTCGCCCAGTTCTCTGAGCTTCTGATAGACTGTCACCATCAAAACCTCAAGCCTGTCCTTAAAAAAATGGTAACAGTTGGGACACAGCACGATCAACTCCTCCACTCCCTGTTCTTTCAGACGGGCGGCAATCCGGTCAAGGCCATCTTCCGAATCTTCCCTAAGCCCAAGCTCATAGACCGGTTTCCCGCAGCAGTCATAGACTGTCCCTATCCCATGCTTTTTCATGAGACGTTCCAGATATTTCGTGGTCTTGGGATAAAATGCGGTAAAATTACATCCCGGGAAAAAAACAGACTTTTTCCATCCCTTCCGGTAATTGGCGAATTTATAGGGGCTTTTCTCCCACAAAAGACCTTGATAGGAAGCTCTGTCCTCACGCATCTGCCGCATAAGGACTGCCATACGCGCGCCGTCAATATCCTTAGGGCATACCGCCTTACACCTGCCGCACAGGAAGCAGGAATATGCAAGCTCGGGCCGTTTCGCAAACCCTTCCAGATCGATCCCATACTTCTCAAGAAAACGGCAGCTCCTTGTACATGCCCCGCAGTGGATACAGCGGTCAGCCCCATACCATGCCATCAGATCTTCCTTTGTATCAATATCTCTCAATGTCTGCCCGACGCAGACACGAAGCCCTGCCTTTTCAAGCTGGCAGAGAGTATCCTCAAATACGGTATTCGTGCCATAATGAGGCACGTTCCAGATATCGTCCCTGGCGCTTTTCAGTCCAATCAGATAATAACCGCCGTCTTCCGTGGGGTTCACTACGGCGTCGTATTCCTCAAGCTCCCGGAAGGACTGTCGGAAAATATCGGCCGTTATCTGGGGAATATCCGTCCCAGTAAGCAGCACACGCTCATATCCCAGCGCAAAAACTTCCGCAAAGGCCTGTGACATCCGCTCCCCCAGTCCTTCCCCCTTCTGGGGATAAAAACCCTTAGAGCCTTTGGTCAACTTCGCAAGCGTTCCAATACACGCCCCGTCATTCTTTCTCGCCCCAGACGGGCACACTGCCTCCGGCAAAGCGTAATACACCAGAAGATCCGCATCCACGCCCTGGCATGCCCGTGCAGCGCTTCGGATGAACTCGCTGTGCAGCGCCGCACAATCCTCCCCTGATAAAAATGGCATCAGCCTTGTCTTTGTCTGTCCAGCCACAGGGACTCTTGTAAATAAAATGATTGCCTGTTTCATCTAATTTCCTTTTGTTTCCTCCTTTACATTCCCAAGAAACTTTCTCTGGATCAGAATCCCGGCTGCCGTCACCAGTACTGCAAGGATTCCGGCAGTCAGGAAGTATTTCCACTTGTCCCCTTCTGCCGTAAGCCCCGCCGAACCAATGGTAAAAAAGGACACTCCTGGCAGCATGAAGATAAACGTGAATATGGAATATTTCCAGAATCCGATATCCGTGATCCCATAGGCAAAATTTTGCAGATTATAGGGAAAGAGCGGAACCATCCTCGTGATCATAAGTACGATCATGTCGCTCTTCCCGTCCTCTGAGAACAAAAGCCGCTTCAACAGCCTGTTCTTTTCAAGCATAGGCTTTACGGATTCCTTGAGAAAGAACCTTCCCACAAGGAACGCGAACATGGCGCCAAGGGTCGTAGCGGTCAGGCACGCAAAGATACCCATGAACGGCCCGAAAAGTATGCCTGCCGCAACGGCAAAGGTAATTCCCGGAAGCGCAAGCACGACGCAGCCGATGATGGTAAGGACAATATAGATGCACAGCGCCCACAGGAAGTGCTCTTCCACCGTTTCCTTCAGGAACATCAGATTATCCGCATCCGACAGATAGTCTGACCAGCCGAAGTAATGGTTCAACACCAGTATCAGTACGATAATGAATGCAAACGTTATGATTTTGATATATTTCTTCATGGCTCATTGACCTTACAGAGCTTCATCGCAGTAAAAGTCTTTGCCAACTGCACCACATTTGCCAGACCGATCAACGGCAGCATCAGATAATAGGCGCGGACTCGCTCCTGTGAAAAATATAGCGTAAACCCAAGATAACCTGCCGCAAGCACAATCGTCACGATTACCATTGGAAGAACGATTTTCTGGTATGCCTTCCTGTTCCTTCCATACAGGAGCAAAACCAGGACTGCCAGCGCAAGCACTGCCGCCACGGCCACGTAGCGCAGCATCTCGATCGGCAGCGCTTCTTTTACTTTTGAAATCTTGAACACGATCCAGCGGTTCATCCCCAGCTTACGTTTCGCAAAATACTGGACGATATATGCTCCCGCCAGCAATGCGGCTATCAATAGATCTGAGATGATATATAGTACTTTTTTCATAGATTCTCCATACCTCAATAAAAATTACGAAAGGGACTGCCGCATTAAGCATAAAATATACAATATATGACAGCCATATCTTGTAATTATCTTGCTTAGTACAACAGCCCCCGACATAATACTGTTCTGTCCGATTATTCTGCAGCCGCTTTATCCGTCGGCAGCTCCTTTACCGTCGTATGCTCACAGTCGTCGCTTGCCGGATCTCCTACCTGTACCGGATAGTCGGACTTCATCTGCCACTCATACCAACCGCCGTCATAAACGGAAATATCATCATACCCATTTTCATAAAGCACTAAAAACGGAACCGTTGCCCGCCAGCCTGTGCCGCAGTAGAAGGAAAGATGGTTGTCCAGGGTAAAGTCACAGTCTTCCCATACTTTCTTAAATCCCTCTAAATCCTTGACAACTCCGTCTGCGTCTGTAAAATCAGCCACGTCGAACGCAGTCTGCGCGCCTTTGCCCCACACAGCGCCTTCCGGCTCGCCGCCCCGCTCAATGTAGTTATAGCCGCTTGTCTTTCCGAGCCACTCATCCTCGCTCCGAATACTTACCAGTTTAAAGTTGTCATCATTTTCAAGCCTGTCTTTTGCATCCTCAATGGATACCCAGAATTCCGGATGGGCCGGAACCGTTGTGCCGAAGCTATCTGCTTTCGTTCCTTCATTCACATCCGTTTCCAGGTCATAGCCGGCCTTCTCCCATGCCTTCAGGCCGCCATTCAAGATCTTGACATCCTCAACGCCTGCCCAGAGATAAGCGTATGCCACACGGCCTACACCAGAAACATCCTCACCATACAAGATGACCTTAGTATCCTTGGTAATGCCGTGGGAAAGCATATAAGACTCAACTTCTTCCGGCGTAAGAAGATTATAGGGCTTCTCTTCCGTTCCTTCTGCATCCTCCACTTCCGTATCTCCCACGAGGATTGCCCCCGGGACATGTCCTTTCTTATAAGACTCGCTGTCATCCAGCACGCCTGTATATGTGACCTCTGCAATCACGGCGTCCTCATAGCCCGCCTGGTTTCCGTCAATGACGCTTTTCACCCACTCCGGCGTAACATACACGGTCCGCTGCTCCACAGGTTCTACGTCTGCGGTATCGTCTGATGTATCATCCGCTGCATCGGTATCCTCTTTCTGCTCATCCGCGGTATTCTCCGGAGCTTTCTCTGCGTCGTCCGGATTGGAACTGCATCCCACAGCAAGAGCCGCTGCTACTGTCACACTTAATAATACGCTTAATAGTTTCTTTTTCATAATGGAATACTCTCCTTCACTCATAAAAATGATTCTTCTTTTTTCTTTTGTCGTTCCACATAAAGCTGTCTGAAAAGTACAATCAACGCTGACAAAGCAAAAAGTATCATCAACGCCGTCACAAGCATCTGCGCCCCTCCGGTCAGCATACCGCCTACATAAGAATAAATAATCGTTGCCGGGAGCTGCCCGATTCCTGTCGCGACAAAAAAGCTCCAGAAGGACATGGACGTAAGTCCCGCCGCATAGCTTACGATGTCAAAGGAAATGAACGGGAGCAGCCTTGCAATCAAAATGCTCAACCTCCCGTGCTTCTCAAAGAAAACGTCAATCTGTTTTAACCCTGCCTTGCTGGTAATCTTCTCCACCACGTCGCGGCCTAAAATCCGCGCAATGAAAAAGCAGACCGTCGCCCCTGCCATTGCGCTGGACCATGAAAGAATCGCTCCCTGCCACCATCCGAAAAGGTTCGCATTGGCAAATGTCAGCAAAAATGCCGGGAGAGGCGCTGCGATAGACTGTAAGATCATCAGTGCGAATGACACTGCCGCCGCATACCCGCCGTAAGATTCCACAAAGTTTCGTACCACGGTAAAATCACCGCTGGCAAACATCCGGGCAATCTCATTGTATAAGTCATGCACGGATGGGATCCACATGTATGCAAGTATTGCCGCGGCGAACAGCAATACGATGATTGCTTTCCCTATCCAGCTCTTTTTTTTCTGCTCTGTTATTCACAACTTCTTCATAAGATATTTCCCCTCTTTCTGTAAATAAATACATATAGAATTTTTGCTTTTTTATATTATCATGGGAAAATATACGCGTCTAATTGAAAAAAAATATATGTTAATTCAA
>OFGB01001048.1_pt1 | contig 17904 bp, 18 predicted proteins | sample 1521491 | NCBI WGS metagenome assembly OFGB01 (sample SAMEA3504095, study PRJEB24116) | mouse gut metagenome | biome: mouse gut; feature: mouse-associated habitat; material: faeces | place: Denmark | collected 2011
GATCCTCCTCTACCTCTTTAGGCAATTTTCTCGGTCTACCCTTACTGCTGCGCCCTCGACGCTCAAGAGTAAATCCCTCTGGACCTTCTTCCAGATATATTCTCTCCCACGCTTTGATTCGGGTGTCTGAATTTACCTCAAATCGCCTCGCTGTTTCGCAATAACCCAGTTTCTCCTTGTGCATTGTTTCTACAACCAACTGTTTGAATTCTGGTGTGTAGCGTTTATTCGGTATCCCCTTTGGCATAATGAAACACCCCCCACTTGTTAGATAGTATACCACACTGTCTAACAAATGGGGGGCAGTTCATTCCAGGCCTTTTCTTTCTTATCTTTTCTTCTCTTGCTTTTTGTCTGTTTTTATTGCTTTTCTACTATTGATTGCCATTATAAAAAGTCTGACAATTTCTTGTTCCCATCATATTACTAAATGTACAAGAAATTTGATTGTATAAAATTGCTTTTTATTTTGCAGTGAGAGGGCATCAAGTCAATCAACGCAACAGCGGCATACTCCCAGTCAGCTTATTGACCTTTTTCTTCGGGCCGCAGATGGCAACCCAAAAATATTGCAGGGTACTTTCTGGAACGTGGCCCATCTTTTCAATAAATTCGCCATTGGTCTTGCAGCCCTGGGCCAGATCGGAGAAGTCCACCACCATTAAATCTTGAAAATCAGGCTGGTAGAGTTTTTCCCGTATCTGTTTGCTAATAATGCTATTGATGGAACACTGGATATTATGAAAGCCGCACGTTTGGTGGGGGAAAATCTGGCGATTGCTTCAAAAGATTTCCTATTACTGTACCGGGCGGTTCCATCAATAGTGGTGTCAGTGTCAAGTCGTAGATTCATGGTTAGGTCCATTTGCCTCGGGCGCAGGATATCTACAGTAAATTCAAAATATCGGTCGATTTAGTGTACACAAGCCGGACAAACAGTGCAATTTTAATAAAAACTTTTAGTGTCGGAAGATCCGTGCCCCCTCCGGTCGCCAGCTAGAGGGTGGACACTGTACCCACTGTCTGGCGAACTGTACCACAGTGTCCACCAGCGGGGAGGCCAGGTCCCTGCGCCAGACGATACCCACCTCTTTGATAATCCGTTCCTTCAGCTTCAATTCCTTCACACTGCTCAGCGGGCGTACACTGAATTCCTCAGAGGGGAGCAGAGCCACACCCAAACCGCCCTGGACCATATACAAGCTTGTGGTGGGGTTGGCGGAGCGGCAGACGATATTCGGCTCAAACCCCGCCTTCTGGCAGGCGGCCAGGCACAGCTCTGCGGCCACCTGGCCTGTCTGGTGGAAAATGAAATGATCCCCGCTTAATTCCTTCAAGCTGACCCGCTCCCGATTTGCCAGGGGGTGCAGAGCGGAGACGGCCAGAGAATATACATCCTCTCCCAGCTTGACAAATTCCAGCCCGGGAGGAATCCCGAGGGTGGGGCGATTTAAAAAGGCTGCGTCAATTTTTCGCTCCACCAGCCATTCCAGCAGACGATGGGTGCCGTCCTGAACAATGTTTACCGAGATATCCGGGTAACTGCCGCAGAAGGCGGACAGCAGGCCGCCGAAGTCGATACACTGAAGGCTGGTAATAATCCCCAGGTTCAGCGTGCCTCGGCGCAGGCCGGCATACAGGGCCATCTCTGCCTGAAGGGCGTCGGAACGCTGAATAATCTCCTGAGCCCGGCGGACAAAGGCGTGTCCCGCCTCAGTCAGGGAGGCTCCGCGGGAGTTGCGGGTAAACAGTGCGACGCCAAGTTCCTTTTCCAGCCTGGATACCTGTTGGGACAGTGCGGACTGACTCACATGGCAGGCCTGAGCCGCAAGGGAAAAGCTTTCGTGCTCGGCTATCGCCAGTACATAGCGTATTGTGTAGAGCTCCATTCGGTACACCTCCGGACGAGATTGTCAGATTCGACAAAAAAGAGACGCGGCTTTGTGTGAATTTGTCCGTCCTGTTCCGGGCTGTCCCGTATTTTCTCCAGGACGGGGACAGGAACTGCGCTATTCTATTAGTTTTTCTAATAGTAGCTGCCATAAATCCGAATTGGACTTTTTGCCCCTCCTGAGATAAGGTATTTTTATCAAAAGGAGCGAAAATGCGCAGAAAGGACTGATTATAATGACGCCTTTTTACTTTACGGAAAAAGATGTAAGCCGCCTGGAAGGACAGGCAGTCCAGCTTCGGCAGGATATTGTGGCCATGATCCATGCCGCAGGAGCGGGACATCCCGGCGGTTCCCTGTCTGCTGTGGACATGATTACCGCCCTCTACTTCCATGTGATGAATCTGGACCCCCAGAACCCCGCCTGGCCCGACCGGGACCGGTTTATCCTCTCCAAGGGGCACTCATGCCCGGCACTGTACGCGGCTCTGGCCCGCAGAGGCTATTTCGACCCGGCGCTGCTGTCCACACTGCGCCAGTACCACTCCATCCTCCAGGGGCATCCTGACATGAACAAGGTGCCGGGGGTGGATATGACCGCCGGCTCTCTGGGTAATGGCCTGTCCATCGGCGTGGGGATGGCACTGTCGGGTAAGCTCCACTGCCAAAGCTACATGACCTATGTGATGCTGGGCGACGGCGAGATTCAGGAGGGCATGGTGTGGGAGGCGGCTATGGCCGCCAGCCACCACGACCTGAAAAACCTGGTGGCTGTTGTGGACTGCAATGGTGTACAGATCAACGGCTGGACCAACGAGGTCATGACGGTGGAGCCCATCGCCGACAAGTGGCGCGCCTTCGGCTGGAAAACGGTGGAGGTCAACGGCCATAACATGAAGGACCTGCTCACTGCGCTCCATACCGCCAAAACCATGCGGCACCCCACGGCCATTTTGATGCGCACGGTAAAGGGCAGAGGGGTATCCTTTATGGAGGATGAGAGCAAGTGGCACGGCGTGGCCCCCAGCGATGAGGAGCTGGTGAAGGCAATTGGTGAAATTCAGGAAGGCGGTGTAGTATAATGGGAACCATTGCGACCAGAATGGCCTTTGGGCAGGAGTTGATTGAAATTGCCAAAACCAACCCCGATTTTGTCGTGTGCAACGCCGACACCAAGACCTGCGGCCTGGAAAAATTCGGCAAGCTGTTCCCGGAGCGGGAATTTTCCTTCGGAATTGCGGAGCAGAATCTGGTGGGAGCCTCCGCCGGCCTGGCCGCCTGCGGCAACAAGGTGTTTCTGGCCACCTTTGCGGTGTTCGCCTCTATGCGGGCCTGCGAGCAGGTGCGCACCTTCGTGTGCTACCCCAACCTGAATGTTACCATCATCGGCACCCATGCCGGCCTGCAGGTGGGCGGCGACGGGGCCACCCACGCCGCGATTGAGGATGTGGCTATTATGCGCTCCTTTCCCAATATGACGGTGGTCCAGCCCGCTGACGCGGTGGCTGCCAGGGCCCTGGCCCACGCCGCTGTGGACTTTACCGGCCCGCTGTATGTCCGCCTGCACCGCAATCCGGTGGCCGACCTCTACAACCCGGATACCTACAGATTTGAGTGGGGCAAGGCCAGCACTGTGGTGGACTACGGCACAGATATGACCATGATTGTATCCGGTATTTTACTGAAAAAGGCGGTGGATGCCGCCGCCGCCCTGAAAGAGCAGGGAATCCGCGTCCGGGTGCTGGACATGGCCACCATCAAGCCCCTGGACCGCGAGGCGGTCCTCAAAGCCGCTGCGGAGACCGGAGCCATTATGACCATTGAGGATCACACCGTCCTCGGCGGCCTGGGCAGCGCGGTGTCGGAGGTGGTGGTGCAGAGCTGCCCTGTGCCCATGGAAATTGTGGGGATTCAGGACAGGTTCGGTGAATCCGGCGATCCGGAGCTGCTCTACCGGGACCACGGGATGGACACAGAGACGATAATTGCCAGGGCGAAGGCCTTGACAGAAAAGAAAAACTGATTTGTGAAAGGATGTGCTTGTATGCCCCATGTGTGTGTTCTTCAGACCAGCTTTGCCAAGCGGGAGGACACGGTCGCCTTTTTGAAGGAGAAGGTACCCGGCGTCCGCGTCGAGTTCATCACCGACAGCACCCTGCTTAGCGACGTCCGGGCCAACGGCGGCCCCACCCAGGCGGTTATCGACCGGATGACCCTGTACGCCAAAGCGGCGGAAATTTCCGGTGCCGACCTGATTGTCAACTCCTGCTCCACCGTGGGCGAGGTGGCGGACATCTATGAAAAAGAGGTCAGCATCCCCGTTATGAAGGTGGACCTGCCTATGGCCAGGGAGGCGGTTTCTCTGGGGACAAAAATCGCCCTGATTGCCACTGTGGAGACCACCCTGGGCCCCAGCCAGCGGCTCATTGAGAAGGTGGGCGCGGAACAGGGCAAGAAGATGGAGTGCACCCAGTTTTTACAGAATCCCGCCTGGGATGCCCTCCAGGCCGGCCGCCCCGAGGAACATAACCGCATCCTGATGGAGAGCATCCGGGAGCTGGACCAACAGGGATATGACGCCATTGTTATGGCTCAAGTGTCCATGCGGGCGCTGCTCCCCGACCTGAAGGATGTGAAAACGCCGCTGCTGTGCAGCTTTTTCTCCGGCTATAGCGCCGTTGCGGAGCGGCTCAACGAGATCGCGGCCCGGAAGGGGTAAAGGGGGGCGGCACCGTCAGGGCGAGGGATCTTTCAGGGAATAGTTCCTGATAATGTGTTCCCTCACCCTCTGCGCGGCCGGAGATAAGGGACGCCCCCTGCGGAAGGTAAAATAGACCGTGCGCACAAACTCCTTGTCCTGGTCGGAAATGGGCAGAACAAAGACCTTGTCTGAGTCCATGGCCGGAACCTGGGGCAGAACGGACACGCCAAACCCCAGGCCCACGTATTGAAGGGCGGCGTTGCACTCCCGCACCTCAAACACAATGTTGGGGATGACGCCGCGCATGGCAAAAATCTGGTCCAGGTTGGACCGGAGGTTGCTTCCCTGCTCCAGCATAATCTGCGGCTCGTGGGAAAAATCCGCGAAGGAGACGCAGCTGCGGCTGGACAGGGGGTGATTGGCGGGAACTGTCAAATAGAGCGGCTGCCGGATAATCCCCACAGACTCGGCCCAATCCGCCTGGTGAAGGCTGAAGCCCAGGTCCAGCTTTCCCGCCTGAATCTGGCTGAGGATATCGTAGGAGCTGCTCTCCACAAACTGAAAGCGGATATTCCGCGCTTCCTCCTGCTGATAAAAGCTCTCCACAAGGGCGGGGATGAAGGAGGCGGAGACGCTGTGAAAATAGCCCAGACGCACAATCTGAGGGACCTTTCCCAGCATCTCCTGGAGGGAGTCGGTGCCGTCCTGAAGGAGGGCCAGCGCCTTGGAGACATAGGGCAGAAACTGCTGGCCGTAGATGGTCAGTGCAACCTTGCGGTTTTCCTTGTGGAACAGCTTGACATTCAACTCCTTTTCCAGCTCGCTGATGGCGTAGCTCAAGCTGGGTTGGGAGATGTGCAACTGCTCCGAGGTGCGGGTATAGTGGAGCGTCTGAGCCAGGACAAGAAAGTAGCGCAGTTGAAGAAGGGTCATGACAGTTCTCCTTTCTACTGTTCTCTTAGCATATTCGATGAAAATGGGAATGTCAAGGCAGATTTCCGGATGTAAGGCCGGCGAAACACAGAAAAGAACGAGAACTGATAGAGTTTTCTCTATAAATTTAATCCATAACAAGTATTAGACGTATTTTGTGGGAAGTGATAAAGTAAGATTGTAATTTAATTTGTCCTTTGGGCAAAAAATATGCAATTGAGGAGTGTATCTGTTATGGCTAGAGAAGTTACCGCAGAGCAAATCACCATGCTGGAGGAAATGGTAGCCCGGGCCCGCAAGGCGGCGGCTGTGATTGAGACCTACGACCAGGCCAGAGTAGATCACCTGTGCCAGGCAGTGGCGGCGGCCCTCTACGATTTGAAGGTATGGGCCCGGCTCAGTGACGAGGCGGTGGACGAAACCGGTCTGGGCGACAAGGCGACCAAGCGGAATAAGCGCAACAAGCTGAAGCTGATCCTCCGCGACTGCCTGCGGACCAAGAGCGTGGGCGCTATTGAGGAGATCCCGGAGAAGGGACTTGTCAAATATGCCAAGCCGGTGGGAGTGATTGCCTCCCTGGTCCCCACCACCAACCCCTGCCTGACCCCCGCAGGCCAAATTATTTATGCCATCAAGGCCCGGGACGTGATTATTTGCAGTCCCCATCCCAGAGCCAAGAATGTGACCAACCAGTGCATCGACATCATCCGTGAGACTCTGGTGCGGGAGGGCGCCCCGGCCGATATCATCCAGGGCATCCAGGACCCCTCCATCGCCCTGACCCAGGAGCTGATGAAGCGCTGCGACCTGGTAATCGCCACCGGCGGCCGGCCCATGGTCAAGTCCGCCTACTCCTCCGGCACCCCCGCCTACGGCTCCGGCGCCGGTAACGCCACCGTCATTATCGACGACACCGCCGATACCCTGGAGCGCCAGCGTGAGGCCGCCCAGAACACCCGCATCTCCAAGACCTCCGACTTCGGCTCCGGCTGCTCCTGCGACGGAAACCTGGTCATTCACGCCTCCGTCTACGACCAGATGGTGGAGGCCCTGAAGGCTGAGGGCGGCTATCTGGCCAGTGAGGAGGAGGCCGAGCTGCTCAAGAGCGTTATGTGGGACGAGATGGGCCACCGCCTGCCTGGCACGGTTGCCATCAGCCCCCAGAAGCTGGCTGAGGCCGCCGGTTTCCAGATTCCCGCCGACCGCAGGTTTATCATGGTCACCGGCGGCGGACTGGGACAGATCGGGAAGGAGCACTTCTTCTCCTCGGAGAAGCTGACCACCCTGCTGGCCCTGTTCAAGTATGAGGGGGAGTTTGAAAACGCTCTGGATATGATGCGCGCCATCTTCGAGGTGGGCGGCAAGGGCCATTCCTGCGGCATTTACTCCTGGAACGACGACCATATCGACCGCCTGGGCAAGGCGGCGCCCGTCTCCCGCATTATGGTGCGCCAGCCCAACAACAAGGGCAATGCCGGCTCCGCCACCAATGGGATGCCTCCCACGTCCTCCATGGGCTGCGGCACCTGGGGCGGCAACATCGTGTCGGAGAACATCGCCCTGAAGCACTACATGAATACCACCTGGGTGGCCCGGCCCATCCCCGAGGATATGCCCTCCCTTCAGGAGCTGTTCGGCACATTCTACAAGGACGGCATGGACACGGAGTAACCCCCGGGATTTGATAAGGAAAGGAGTTTCGTGATGCGGCACAGTATACAAGAGTTGACCGACCTAGCAAAGGAGGCGCGGCGTATCACCATGCGGATGATCGCCGGCATTGGCAAGGGCCATGTGGGCGGTGCGCTGGACATTGTGGACATACTTACCGTCCTCTACTATGAGGAGATGAATGTGGACCCCAAAAATCCTCAGCGGGAGGGCCGGGACCGGTTTGTCCTCTCCAAGGGGCACGGCGGCCCGGGGCTCTACGCCATCCTGGCCATGAAGGGCTACTTCGACAAGAAGGAGATTGATACTCTGAACAAGCCGGGCACCATCCTTCCCAGCCACTGTGACCGGCTGCTGACGCCGGGGGTGGACATGACCGCCGGCTCGCTGGGACAGGGGCTGTCTGCGGCAGTGGGCATGGCGCTGGCCGACCGGATCGACCGGAACGGCGCCCGGGTCTACTGCATCATCGGCGACGGCGAGAGCCAGGAGGGACAAATCTGGGAGGCCGGCATGTTCGCCGCCCAGCAGAAGCTGGGTTCGCTGACCTGCTTCCTGGATCTCAACGGACAGCAGATCGACGCCCCGGTGGACGAGGTGAACTCCATGCGGGACCCGGCCGCAAAATGGAGCGCCTTCGGCTGGAATGTTCAGGAGATCGACGGACATGACATGCAGGCCATTTTCGACGCAGTGGAGAAGGCCAAGACCTGTACCGACAAGCCCAACATGATTGTGTGCCGCACGGTTAAGGGCAAAGGCTGGAAGAAGGTGGAGGGGACGACCAAGTCCCACAGTCTGTCCGTTACAGCGGAGGACCTGGAAGACGCGCTGCGTGATTTGCAGTAAACGCAGTTGGGAGGTGAAATGATGGAAAACAAGCAGGAAATGAGAAAGGTGTTCTGTGATACACTGGTGGAGCTTGCCAAAACGGATAGCCGCATCTGTATCATCAACTCCGATTCCCGGAATATTTCAGGCACCCTGCCCTTCGAGCAGGCCTACCCGGAACGCTCCTTTAATGTAGGCATCGCGGAAGCCAACATGGTAGGGGTGGCTGCCGGTCTGGCGGTGAGTGGAAAGCGACCTGTCTGCCATGCCTTTGGACCCTTTATGAGCCGCCGGGTTCTGGATCAGGCCACTATATCACTGGCTTACAGCGGGTTGAGCGCAATCCTGGTGGGCATGTCCCCCGGATTTGTCACCGAAATTAACGGTGGAACCCATCAGGGGTATGAGGACGTCGCGGCCATGCGGGGCGTGGCCGGCATGACCATTGTGGAGCCCTATGACGGTGTGCAGCTGCGGCAGATGATTCCGGCCCTGCTGGAACTGGACGGGCCCGTCTATCTCCGGTACGACCGGGTGCCGACCCCGGATTTTTACGGACCTGACTACCGGTATCAGCTGGGCAAGGCGGATGTGCTGCGGGAGGGGAACGACGTCACCCTGATTTCCTCCGGTGTCCTGCTCACCCAGTGTCTGGCGGCGGCGGATATCCTGAAGGAAAAGGGTGTCGAGGCCCGGGTGCTGAATATGCACACCATCAAGCCAGTGGACCGGGAGGCAGTGGAAAAGGCCGCCCGGGAGACGGGCCGCATTGTAACGGTGGAAAACCACAACGTCATCGGCGGCTTGGGCAGTGCGGTGGCCGAGGCCGTGGTGGAGACCTGCCCCGTGCCTATGCGCCGGATTGGTATTCAGGACCGCTTTGGCGAGGTGGGCGACCGGGCCTATCTGCGCAAGTGCCTGCATATCGACACACCGGACATCGTAGCAGCTGCCTGTGAACTGCTTTGACCTGTTTGACCAGAAGAAAGGAGAATAATTATGAAAAAGATGATTAGCGCAACCCTGGCAGCGGCTATGCTGTTGGCTCTGGCCTCCTGCGGCGGGGGAGGTACCACGTCTAACCCCGGAACCACCAGCGGCAGCAAGTCTGGGACCTCCGACCCCGCAAACGGGGCCCGGGAGACCTACCTGACCTTTAAGGCCGGCACCAGCTACAACGTCGGTACCGCCTTCTACTCCGGGCTGGAGGAGTTTGAACGTCTGGTGGAGGAGAATACACAGGGCGCAGTACAGGTGGAGATCTTCGGCGGCGAGGCTCTTGGCTCTGAAGGCGAGATGGCCGAGGGCGTTGCCATGGGCACTGTAGATGTCTGCCTGGTAGGCTCCAGCTCGGTTGCCAAGCTGGATTCCAACTTTACCGTGTTCAGCCTGCCTTATCTGTTTATTGACAACGACCACGTAGATGCTGTTTTTGCCGGCGAGCCGGGGCAGTTGTTCCGGGACAACATTTGGAACAGCAACCACGTGATGATGCTGGACTACTGGGACTCCGGCTTCCGGCACTACTCCACCAACAAGTGTGAGATCAACAGCCCTGAGGATATGAAGGGCCAGCTGATCCGGATTCCGGACAATCCCATTCAGGCCGCTACTGCCGCCGCGCTGGGCGCTTCCACCTCTACTCTTGGCTTTAAGGAAGTCTACCTGGCCTGTTCCAACGGTACCGTGGACGGACAGGAGGGGCCTGTGTTCTCCTTTGTAGATAACAACTTTGAGGAAGTTCAGAAGTACATGGTCCTAGATGGCCACATCTATGCGGTTATGGGCCTGATGATGAACGGAAATGTGTGGGAGAAGCTGACTGAGGAGGACCAGAAGATTGTGATGCAGGCGGCCAAGGATGCCGGCGTCGTGGAAAAGACTGCCATCCGGGACAGCGAGGCCTCTCAGGTTGCCGAGCTGAAGGAAAAGGGCATGATTATCAATGAGAACCCCGATAAGGAGGCGTGGCGCGCGGCGACCGCCAGCGTATACGACCAGTTTTCCGATACCTATGGGGCTGATTTGATTAACCAGATCAAGAATTACTCCTATTAACGCATTCTCCTTTCAACACGGGCCGCAGGGCTTTCATCTAAAATGCAAAGCCCTGCGGCCCCAAACTACTGACTGGACAGCAGACAAAAAACAGAAAGGAGTACTTCTATGCATTCCCTCAACCGGATTCTGCAAAAAATATCCTATGGGATTTATAGGGCCTTTTTCGTCTTTGCCACAGTGACCTTTGCGGCCCTGCTCATCATGCTCCTGGCCAACGTGTTCTCCCGGAACTTTTTAACCGGCAGCATCACCGAGGTTGAGGAGTTCAGCAAGTTTGTCTTCACCTGGATGATGTTTATGGGAATCTCCATCGGCGTTTACCATAAAAAACACCTGGGCGTGGAATTTGTGGTGGAGAAATATCCGAAAAAGGTAAGACGGGCGTTTGTTCTGATGAGTGACATTCTTACCATGGTCCTGTTTCTGGTTCTGACCGTCTATGGCTTTAAATACTCAGCCAGCACAATGCGGATGTTCTCCCCCATCCTGCACATACCCTACGGTATGGTCTACCTCTGTATTCCCCTGTGCGGCATTTTCAGCCTGTTCTACTGTGTTGTCCGGATTGTGGACGACTCTTGCCAGGCGACAGAGAAAGGTGGGGAGGAAACATGACAGTAGCGTTTCTGCTTATCCTGATGATCGTTTTATTCCTGCTGCTGGTTATCTTCACTGGCATTCCCATCGCGGTAGCGTTGGGCCTGTCCTCTGTGGCGGAGCTGGTGCTACAGGGGCAGGTCCCGCTGATGGTAGCGCCCCAGCGTATTTTTAACGGCGTAAACAGTGTGACCCTAATGGGAATCCCCTTCTTCATGCTGGTGGGCTCTATTATGGAGCGTAGCGGCATCACCCAGAAGTTGATCGACTTTGCCAACGCCCTGGTGGGCTGGCTCCGGGGCGGACTGTGCTATGTGGGCGTGCTTACCGGCATCCTCATGGGCGGCATTTCCGGCTCTGCGCCTGCTGATACCGCCGCGCTGAGTTCGATTATGGTTCCCAGTATGGAGCGCAGCGGCTATCCGAAGGAATTTTCCGCCGCCCTGATGGCCAGCTCCGGAACGCTGGGCATTATTATCCCGCCCAGCATGCCCATGATTGTTCTGGCCAGTATCACCGGCATCTCGGTGGGAAAGCTCTTTATGGGCGGCATTATCCCCGGCATCATGATCGGCGTTACCTTTATGGCAATCTGCGGCATTGTCTGTCATGTGCGCGGCTACGATAAGGACAACGACAAGCGCTTTTCCATGGGGCTGATTATGAAGACTTTGCCCCGTGCCATTCTGCCCATACTGGCCCCGGTGATTATCGTGGGTGGTATTCTCACCGGTGTTGTGACCGCGACGGAGTCCGCCATCACAGCGGTGGCCTACACGCTGATTCTTGGCCTGTTTGTCTACCGCACCATCTCCATCAAAGACCTGCCCGAGCTGTTTGTGGAGTCGGTGATTGGCGCTTCCAACGTCATGTTTATCATTGGCACCTCCAGCCTCTTTGCGTGGATTTTGCAGAGCAACAATTTCCAGCAGGTGATTGAGAACATGTTCGGCGGAGCGGTGCATAACAAGCTGTGGGTTATGTTTGTGGTCAATGTGGTGTTTTTCATCGGCGGCTTCTTCCTGGAGGGCACCGCCATGCAGATCATGTTCATTCCGGTGCTCCAGCCCATTATTGAGCTGGCCGGCATTGATCCCATTGCCTTTGGCGTAACGGTTATCTGCAATATCGCCATCGGCAACCTGACCCCGCCGGTGGGCGTGTGCCTCTATGTGGCGGCTAATTCCGCCCGGGCCAAGGTGGACGGCATTATCCGCGAAATTATGCCGTTTGTCCTGATGGCGCTGGTGGACGTTGCCATTCTGGTGGTGTTCCCGCAGCTGATTACCTTTATTCCCAGCATGATGAAATAACTGCTTGAAAGCATAAGAGGGTGTGTCGAAATGCCGCTGCATTTGGTTGATCGTGTGATTCTGTGTGAGGTGGGGCCCCGGGATGGGCTCCAGAATGAAAAACGCATCTTGACAACGGAGGAGAAGCTGGAGCTGATAGAAGGGGCTGCGGAGGCCGGTTTCTCCGTCATTGAGGCAGGGTCCTTTTTCAGCCCCAAAGCCGTTCCCCAGATGGCGGACACCGATGAGGTATTTCGGCGGCTCAGACCCAGGACCGGAGTGGAGTACCGCGCCCTGGCCGGAAATCTCAAGGGGGTGGAGCGGGCGGCCGCTTGTGGCTGTAAAAAGCTGAAATTGAACGTATCCGCCAGCAGGGCCCACAATCTGGCCAACCTGAACCGCACGCCGGCGGAAACTGTGGCGGGATTTGCGCCCTGCTCCCAGGCGGCCAGGGCGGCCGGGATGGAGATATCCGGTTCCATTTCCATGGCCTTCGGCTCCCCCTGGGACAGGGAGATATCCCAGTCCGATGTGAAGGAAATCGTGGATGCCTACCTGTCAGTGGGCATCCGGGAGATTTCCCTGTCCGATACCTCTGGACAGGCAAATCCTGTCCAGGTGTTTCGGCTGTGCAGCGAGATGGCCAGGACCTACCCCCAGGTAACCTGGTGGCTCCATTTCCACAATACCAGGGGGCTGGGCATTGCCAATATTCTGGCGGGAATGCAGGCAGGCTTTGCCCGATATGACACCGCGTTCGCGGGAGCGGGCGGGTGTCCCTTCGTTCCCGGCGCCGCCGGCAATGTGTCAACCGAGGATGTGGTGCATATGTGTGAGGAGTCCGGCGTGGAGACAGGGGTCGATCTGGACCGGGCGATGGAGCTGGGCCGCCGGCTGGTCCAGCTGGCAGGGCATCCGGCCAATAGCTGCTTGCTTCAGGCGGGAAAGGCAAGCGATCTGATTCGGGAGCTTCCGTCCAGACGGAGCTGAAGCCAAAGAAGGAGGATAGGCGCGTGAAAAGACAGAATGTGAGAATAAAACTGTCACCCAAAGCAAGAGCCTTTGCCGGCTGCGTCATTGGCGCGGCTGGGATCAGCGTGGGATTGTTCTATATCCTGCCGCTTCATGAGACCTTTGGCACGCTGTGGACCATGCTAAGCGCAATGGTGACTGGAATTTTTTACACGCAACTGGCCCAGACTAAGAAATAATGTACACAGTAATACAAAAAGCCTCTAAATACTTTTACCTCTGTTTTTCCCTGTCTGCATGGAAATCTCGGTTGAGAAGGTTTTCATATCTATGGACATGCTGCCCCATATTGATCCACTGCTTGGGAGGGCGGGTTTCTGCCAACAGGTCATATTTCTTCATGATTCGCAGCACTGTTTTAGTTTATGATGGATTCTCTATTTCCCCAACCATATCTGCCAATAATCACAGGTCTGCCGACAATTTATTTGAAAATATTCGGCTAACTAATTGATTTTATTCTTATCTTTTTTGTGCCATTTGCCTTTATTTTTCTTCGTTTTCTACTATTGATTCAAAACCGCCTATTTAAACGCAGTGGATTTGATACATTCCGTAATGTCCATCCCCCGTTTTTCCGGTATACTGCGTACTTGACAGAGGCGGCGAGCGGACATGAATGTGCTCCGGGTATTCCATTGTTGTGATAGTTTTCCATTATCGAATGCTGAAAGAAAAAGAGCAGAAATATTTTGCAGGATACTTGTGGACAATACAGTGTTTAATATCACAATTCGATATGTGTGGGACTGTTTTACGGTACCAATTTCGGTCCATCTTCTATTGGTTTTTAGTGAATGTGAATTTCTGCCTACATAAATTATGTCAGCTCTTTTTTCAGTTCCTCACAGTCGTCGCTGTACATCACCACCCGCAAGGGTCGATTTCAGATCCACGCTGTAGATCCCCAGCAGAGATTTTGCGTTATGGTGTGCCGTCCAGACACCATATCTACATCGTAGGGGGACCTTGCTTACCAACTTGACAAAATGCTGAACCCGGTTGACCTGAGCAAGAAAAATGGTCACTGCCTCCATCACTGTACCTCCTTTCTTGTAACAAGCTCCGCAATGATGAAGAACATGTGGTGTATGCCAGACTGGACCGCTGCACCTGTAGTGGGTCACGCCAAACCGGCCGAATTACCTGTGTGCGGTAACCGGCCGGTTCTGTTTAAAAATTACCGTTTAATGTCATAGCTCATATCCATCAGGTTGCGGATGGACTGCACGTCGTCGGTGATGTTGCCATCGCCATGGATGGTGTGCTTAATAACGCTGCTGGCCACGGCAAAGTTTACCATGTCCATAGGCTTGTAGCGATTCATCATCGCGTAGATCAGGCCGCTGGCGAAGGCGTCGCCCCCGCCCACCCGGTCCAGGATATGGAAGGTAAACCGCTTGCTTTCAAAGGTGTGGCCCTGATACCACATGTAGGCCATCAGACTGTTTTCGCTGCCGCTGTGGGCATAGCGGACATGGCGGGCGATGCACTTCAAATTCGGATAGCGGCTTACAAACCGCTGGAACACCTCGTCCTGCTGTTCGTAGCTGGGTTGGAGGGGGACGCCGTCCTTCCAGTCGCCCTGGCTGTGGTCCTCCTCGTCCCTCCACAGGTGGTAGGGCTCGATGCCCAGCAGCACATCCACATAGGGCAGGCACTGGGTGCAGTAGTCCCGAGCCTGCTCCCAGGTCCACAGCTTGGAACGGAAATTTCCGTCAAAGCTGACGGTGAGGCCCTTTTCCCTGGCCTTGACCAGGCAGTCCAGGATAAACCGGGCGCAGCTGGGGGACAGGGCCGGGGTGATTCCGCTGAGGTGCAGCCAGTCGAAGCCCTCCAGCAGGGCATCCAGGTCCACCCTGGAAAAATCGTACTCGGTGATGGCGCTGTGCCGGCGGTCGTAGGTCACCTTGCTGGGGCGGATGCCGTAGCCGGTCTCCAGGTAATAGGTGCCCAGCCGGTGGGTGGGGGTCTCCTCGGAAGTGGACAGGATGACCGGGGTGCAGTGGACGTCGTTGGCCCGGAGCATCCGCACCGCACTTTTTCCCAGGGAATTGTTGGGGACGACGGAGAAAAAGGTGCTGTCCACCCCCAGGTTGGCCAGCGCAAGGGCGATATTGGCCTCGCTGCCGCCGTAGCTGGCCTCGAAGCTGTTTGCCACCCGGATTTTGCCGTAGTTGGGCGGGGTGAGACGGAGCATGATCTCTCCGAAGGTAATAAATTTCTGTCCGCTCTGCCCCTGGAGCAGCGGGTTGGAATGTACCATGCGCCAATTCCCCCTTATATGCTCCGCGCGGTGTCGGTGGAGGCCTCCGTGTACTGTCCGGGAGAGACCCCCTCGCCCGAGGCGGGCACGGTTATGGGGATGTCCTTCACGGCGCTGCCCAGCCGGGCCGCGTCCACAATTTCACGGGACTTTCTGCACAGCCTGGTGATTTCGTCCCACCGCTGATTTTCGATCAGGTCGGCGGTCACCATGTACGACCCGCCGCAGGCGGCGATGACCGGGGCGCTGATATACTCGCTGAGGTTCTTCAGGGAGATGCCGCCGGTGGGCATCACCTTAAACTGCGGGAAGGGGGCGCTCATGGCCTTGATTTTGGCCAGGCCGCCGGATTGCTCCGCGGGGAAGAATTTCAGCACCTCCAGACCGAACTTCAGGGCGGCGTGGTAATCGGTAGGGGTGGTGCAGCCGGGGAAGATGGGGATGTTCTTCTTCTGGGCGTAGGCCACCAGCTCCGGGTCGAAGCCAGGGGTGACGATAAACTGTCCGCCGGCGGCGAGGGTGGCGTCGATGTGCTCCGTGGCGGTGACGGTGCCCGCCCCCACAATCATCTCGGGGCAGGCCTCCTTCATCAGCCGGATAGCCGTATCGGCCCCGGCGGCCCGGAAGGTGACCTCTGCCACTGGTACGCCGCCGGCGCACAGGGCCCTTGCCAGGGGAGCAGCGTCCCGCTCCGGATGGCTCAGCTTGATAACCGGAACAATGCCTATGTTGGAAATGGCCTGATTCAGCGTGTTCATATCCGTGCCTCCTTTGAAGCTTTCCTATTTGCTGGCATAACCGCCGTCCACCGGGATCACTGCGCCGTTGAGATAGTCGGAGGCGTGGCTGGCCAGAAAGAGGCAGGGCCCCTTCATATCCTCGCCCCTGGCGCCCCCCCAGCGGTGGGCGGGGATGCGGTCGGTAATCTCCTTATACCGGGGGTTGGCCGGGTCCAGCAGGGCGGTGTTCATCTCGGTGGCCATGTAGCCGGGGGCGATGGCGTTTACGTTGATACCCCGGCCGGCCCACTCGTTGCACAGGGCCTTGGTCAGCAGGGCGATGCCCCCCTTGGCAGAGGCGTAGGCGGGGATGGTGAAGCCGCCGAAGAAGGACTGCATGGAAGCGATGTTGATGATCTTGCCATACCCCTCCTTCAGCATCTCCCGGCCGGCCAGCTGGCACAGCTCAAAGGGGGCGGTGAGGTTGACCTCCAGAACCGCGTCCCAGTCCTCCATGGGGAACTCCTCGCTGGGGTGGCGGCGCTGGATGCCGGCACAGTTGACCAGAATGTCAATCTTGCCCCCCAGCAGCTCCAGGGAGCGGGCGAAGCCGGCCCGCAGGCTGGCCCGGTCGGTGAGGTTGGCGGTAACCCCGTGGCAGGCAAAGCCCCGGTCCTGGAACTCCTTGGCTACGTCGTTGACCTTCTCGGAGGAGCCCCAGATGACCACCTCGGCCCCGGCCTCCATCAGGCCCTCGGCCATGCCCCATCCCAGGCCCCGGGTAGCGCCGGTCACAATGGCCTTGCGGCCCTGAATATCAAATAAACTGGTCATAACTCAGCCCTCCTTGTGGAACAGGCCCACAACCTTCAGATAGTCGCCGGGGTGCCGGTCCAGCTCGCCCAGCATGTGGGGCAGCTGGTCATAGGAAACCACCTTGGAGATGATCTTCTCCGCCGGCACCCTGCCGGTGTAAATCAGCTGGATAGCCTCCTCAAATTCCCCCGCGCCGTTGCGGGAGCCCCGGATTTGCAGCTCCTTCTTGGTAATCAGGTTGGTGGGCAGGGTGATCTCGTGCTTGGGCCAGCCGGTGAGGGCGATGCGCCCGGTGTAGGCGGCATAGTCGATGGCGCTGCGCACCCCGGCATCAGAGCCGGAGGCCTCCATCACGCACTCCACCCCCCGGTTTTTGGTAATCTCCATGATTCTGGCCACCGCGTCCTCTTTGGCGGGGTTGACGGTGTAGGGGATGCCGAAGGACCGGGCCAGCTCCAGGCGCTCGTCCACCACGTCCACCAGGATGGGGGTGGCGTCGTAGGCCAGAGCGCCCATGCCGGCCAGCAGGCCGATGGCCCCCGCACCGATGATGGCGATGTGCTCCCCCGCCTTCAGCTGGCAGGTGTGCAGGCCGTGCATGCTGATCACCAGGGGCTCGGCCAGGGGCACCCGCTCCCAGGGCATATCCTGGGGCACCTTGCGCAGCATGTGGACAGGGTGGGCGAAGTACTCGCACATGGAGCCGTCGCAGTGGACGCCCAGGCAGTGGAGGGTCTCGCAGCAGTTGGTCTTCCCCTGGGAGCAGGGGTAGCACGCCCCGCAGTAGAGGTAGGGGTCCAGAACCACATGGTCCCCCTTTTTGATGCCGCAGGGGTTATTTTCGTCCACATCTTCCACGATGCCGGCGGTCTCGTGGCCGATGACAATGGGGTAGGAGGACACATTCACGTTGGTCCCCCGATAGGTGGACACATCCGTCCCGCAGATGCTGGCCGCCATCACCTTAACAATGGCATAGCCTTCCTTTCGCTCCGGCTGGGGCAGCTCTACCACCGCCGCCTGACCGGCGCCCTGAACTTGAATACCTTTCATATCAATTTCTCCTTACTATTGGTATGTAGGGGCGGCCTGTG
>OFGB01001069.1_pt1 | contig 17713 bp, 12 predicted proteins | sample 1521491 | NCBI WGS metagenome assembly OFGB01 (sample SAMEA3504095, study PRJEB24116) | mouse gut metagenome | biome: mouse gut; feature: mouse-associated habitat; material: faeces | place: Denmark | collected 2011
ATGATGATGGGCCTGCCGTGAAAGTGCAGGATGTTGTTCCGGAGCATTAAAATCAAATGGTCATGAAATATCTTTTTATAGTTCAGGGTGAGGGCAGGGGACACCTTACTCAGGCGATTACGCTTGAGAAACTGCTGATTTCCCGCGGTCATGAAGTCGTGGGGATTATGGTAGGGAAAAGTCCGGGCCGCAAGCTTCCGGATTTTTTCGGACGGGAAGTGCATGCGCCGGTGACGCAGTTCGAAAGCATGAATTTTCTGCCGTCTGCTTCAAACAGGCGTCCGAGCATGCTGAAGACAGTTGCTGTGAATGCCATCAGTCTGCACAAGTATATTCCGTCCATACGCTTGATACGTGATACGATACGTTCCAGCGGTGCCGATGCTGTCGTGAATTTCTATGAATTGATGACCGGATTGACCTATATGTTCTGCAGGATTGACGTTCCTGTCGTCTGTATCGGGCACCAGTATCTTTTCCGCCATAGTGATTTCGGGATGCCGTATAAGAAATATCCTGGAAGCAGGGCGCTTAATTTTTTTACGAAGCTTACTTGTGCCGGAGCTGTGAAATGTCTCGCTCTTTCTTTCAGGAAGATGGATGCTGATTATGCTCACGGGATAGCTGTGGTGCCTCCTCTTCTGAGGCGTGAGGTGATGGATATGGAGGTTACGGAGGGGGACTATGTGCATGGCTATATGCTGAACAAGGGATTTTCTAAGGATGTGCTGGAGTGGCATCGTGAGCATCCGGAAGTGGAGCTGCGGTTCTTTTGGGACAATTGGGAGGCCGGAAAGGTGATGAAGGTTGACGAGACTCTCAGTTTTTATCTTATTGATGACCATGAGTTCCTGAAACAGATGGCCGGATGCCGGGCTTATGCAAGCACGGCCGGGTTTGAGTCTGTGTGCGAGGCCATTTGGATGGGCAAGCCTATTCTGATGGTACCGTCTCATATTGAGCAGGAAATCAATGCATTCGATGCTTCAAGGTCTGGTGCTGGCGTGAGCTGCGATAAGTTTGACCTTAGCCTCCTTCTTGATTTTGCAGAGGGATTCAAAGCGGAGCCTGGATTCAGGGATTGGGCCCGTTCTGCTCAGGATATTTTTATCCGGGAGTTGGAGAATTTGGACAAAATCGCATAAAAATGCATTTTTTTTGAAAAAAGTTGCGAAAAAGTTTGCAAGTTCAAAATTAAACGCTACCTTTGCAATCCCAATTCGAAAGGAACTCACTTGAGACACCGACGAAACGGATACGGATTGATTCGTTAGCTCAGCTGGTAGAGCACAACACTTTTAATGTTGGGGTCTTGGGTTCGAGCCCCAAACGGATCACAAGTTCTTAAAATTATTGCTTCCCTAGCTCAGTTGGTAGAGCACGACACTCTTAATGTTGGGGTCCAGGGTTCGAGCCCCTGGGGGAGCACGAAAGGCGAAGATTACACAAATCTTCGCCTTTTTTGTATTCCATGGTTGGGGCGATGATTGCTCAATTTGCATGGTGGGCTATCCAATTTTTCTTATAATAGGTATCAGTCTGGGATTTCAGAAAAATTTGGGAGTAAACTGGGGGTAGATGGGATAGTTGAATATTGCGTCGGGCGCTCGTAAGCATGGCTATGGAAACATGGCGGCATGCCTGCATTGGTTTTTACGCAGAATGTTTCGCTTGTGCTGGATTTTCAATGGTATTTGAGGGATGAAGTAAAAAGAAAACTGTCAGAAAACACATGCATTACCGTGTTGCGCTACGTTATGCATAAACTATGGACTCTAAAAATTTTCTGACAGTTTATATGTCATCTTATTGCCGTAAACAAAAAAGGCATACACCAAAACCACGACACACAGGCGTTTCGAGGGCCCTGACGACAATGGCAAGGTGCATGCCAAATTTTTGGCATCCCTATCTGTCGAACCTGTCATCTAATTGGTAATTCGAAACTTTGTGTGTCAGAGACAGGTAAAGGAAAATTATTGTTCTTAGTTTATGATATTTGCCTTACGCCGACAAAGATAGTCATTATTTTTAATAATAGTAAGCTGCTCTCTGATTTTATTTGTTTGCCTGTGTTTTTGCGGCTCACGTCAGTTCAGCTTGCCTTGCGGCAGTTCTTTTTCAATAGATGTGCCATTGGCCTTATCTCGGCCTGTCATTGTCTGACATTATTGTGGTATGATTGCTTTGTTCCGGAAAATGGGTTAAATTTGCAGGATATGCTTGGGCGGACAGGTGGGCTTGCGGTTTTTGTTTGTCTATTGCGCCTTCGCGGAAATCTTATTTAAAGTGATTATGGAAAAGAAATTATATCCTTTCAAATTCATCCCTGTGGCTTCACGCAGGCCTTGGGGAGGAGATGCTCTTGCAAAAAAGCTCGGAAAGCGTTTTGTGGAATGTGATGACGAGGGAAATGAGACGGAGATTGCTCCGGACGCGGTTATCGGTGAGAGCTGGGAGCTTGCTGACATGGGATTCGTGGATTCTGTCATCAGTGAAGGGTGGCTTGCCGGCAATACCATAGGCGAAATCATGGAGACTTACCTTGAGCGTGTGACGGGGGAGGATGTATATAATTATTATGGCCGTCAGTTTCCTCTTCTTGTCAAGTTCCTGGACATAAACGGCAAGCTGTCTGTGCAGGTGCATCCTGATGATGAGATTGCGGCGCAGAGATATGATGCCCTTGGCAAGGCTGAAATCTGGTATGTGATGGATGCAAAGCCGGATGCTAAGATTTATATGGGATTCAATCGTGAGATGACGGCTCAGGAGTTCTATGACAGGTGCAAGAACGGTACTGTTGAGCAGGTGCTGAACGTGATTTCACCGAAGAAGGGCGATGTTATATTCATTACTCCGGGAACAGTGCATGCCGCAGAGGGAGGCTTGCTGATAGCTGAGGTCCAGGAGTCGTCTGACATGACTTTCCGTCTATATGACTGGGGAAGGGAATTCGAGCCGTCTTCTGCCAGGCAGATGCATCTTGAAGAGGCTATTGACTTGATTGATTACCGTCCTTTTGATGAGGGTCTTTACCGGAAAGGCGCTCTTTGGGGCGATGAGGCTTCGCATGAGCCTTGTTCTGCGCATTCGTGTGGTTGTGGAAATCATGAGTGTTCTTGCGGAGACGGCCATGATTGCTCTTGCGGTGATGGGCATGATTGCTCCTGCGGAGACGGCCATGATGACGGAGAGTGCCACTGCGGATGTTGCCATGATGCTGAACGTGGCCATGGGGCGCATCATGGTGCCGGGCATATTCATGACGCGGCTGACGCACGGATTGCGGAAACGCTTGTGGAATGTCCGCAGTTCTGCGTCACGAGGCTTGCCCTGTCTGATCCGTTGCATATCTATACCGAGAAATTCGGAAGCTTTATAGTGTATGTCTGCATTGAGGGGGCGGCTTCCATACAGGTGCCTTCTGTTGATGAGAATGGGGGTGCGCGCATGGACAATTATGAAATCAAGGCCGGTGAGACTGTGCTTGTCCCGGCTGAGATGCCTGACTTTTTCCTTGTGCCACGTGACCGTTCTACTGTATTGCTTGAGGCGGTTACAAGGCCTGTGGATGAGGTGGATGCATATATTGACCCTGAGACTGAGGCATTTCTGGAGGATGAGTATTATGAAGGTCTGGAGGATGAGCAGGAAGAGGAGACTGAAAATGAGTCAGGTGCGAGTCCGCTGGGATTTTTCGGGGCCGGACGTGGCCCTCTGTCTTAGAGGCGGTGTTTTTTCTTCATAGCGTGAACGTGGTATGGATGAGGTCAGAATAGACAAATATTTGTGGGCCATACGTGTCTATAAGACGCGGAGTGAGGCTACTGACGCATGCAAGGGAGGCAAGATACGTTTGAATGGCGCTGATGTGAAGCCTTCCAAGATGATACGCCGCGGAGATGTCCTTACGGCAAGGAAAGGTGCGGTCACATATACTTTCAGGGTTATTGAATTGGTTGAGAAGCGTCAGGGGGCAGCTCTTGTGCCAGGATTTGCGGAGAACCTTACTCCGGCTGATGAACTTGCCAAATTGCGTGCTCCGGTGGAGACATTTTTCCTGAGGCGTGACAGGGGGACGGGGCGTCCGACCAAGAAGGACCGCAGGCAGATGGACTCTTTGTGGGGTGAGCTTGATTTTGAGGGGCCGGATGATGTTTCAGATGGCGCTTTTGCCGAGGATTTGGATTAGCTGAAAGCCAGGTCTGTGCCGGAGGATAATATAGTATTAAAAAAGGGCCTGCGTAATTGCGCAAGCCCTTTTTTGTCGGTAACTCAAGATTACTTCTTGAAATATCTGTTGTAAAGTCCCTGGAATCCAGAGCCGTGGCGTGCCTCGTCCTTGCACATCTCGTGTACAGTGTCGTGGATTGCGTCAAGGTTGTGCTGCTTAGCAAGCCTTGCGATGCGGAGTTTGTCTTCGCATGCGCCGTGCTCAGCATACATTCTCTTCTCAACGTTGGTCTTGGTGTCCCATACGCACTCTCCGAGGAGCTCAGCGAATTTTGCAGCATGCTCAGCCTCTTCCCATGCATATCTCTTGAAGGCCTCTGCAATCTCAGGATATCCTTCCCTGTCTGCCTGGCGGCTCATGGCAAGATACATTCCCACTTCTCCGCACTCGCCGTTGAAGTGGTCGCGGAGTCCCTGGAGGATTTCCGGGTCAACATCTTTGGCAACGCCGATCTTGTGCTCGTCAGCCCATGCGAGGGCACCCTCTGTCTCAACGAGTTCCTCGAATTTCTCTGCGCCTACGTGGCATATCGGGCACTCCTGTGGTGCAGTCTCACCCTCGTGGATGTAGCCGCATACCATGCATCTGAATTTCTTTACCATAATAGTTTACTTTTTAAAAGTTTATAATATCTAAATTTGAATTATTCAATTTTAAATCCGTTTGCAAAGTTAAAGAAAAAACTGTTATCTGCAAATATTCCTGCATTAAAATCGGCAGAAAGATTCTCGTATTGCAGGTTGTGGCGGGTTTGCTGGCAATTTGTCCGGAAATGTGATATATTTGACTATCTTTGTTATTTATGCTCCGGTTTCGGGCGGGTGCGGAGGCGCTGTGCCCGGAAGTTTGGCGGGGCAATGGAGAAAACGAAAAAATTATCATATGATACCGTTCCTGAAACAGGTTGCAGACCATTTCTATAAGATGGGGGACATAAGCGGGAGGTGCTTTGTCTTTCCTAACCGTCGTTCGATGGTGTTTTTCCGGAAATATCTTTGTGATGCGGTTGCAGCCGCGCCGGACAGCGGGCCAATGGTTGCTCCGCGGATGATTACAATCAATGATTTGTTCTTCAGTGTGGCTGGAGTGCAGGCTGCCGACAGGGTGCGTCTGCTGCTGGAACTGTATGAATGTTACAGGAACATTAATCCCAAGGCAGAGCCGCTGGATGAGTTTGTCTTCTGGGGGGACGTCATATTGGGGGATTTCGATGACGTGGACAAGTATCTTGTCGATCCGGGACAGCTTTTCGCCAATGTTTCCGATTACCGTCAGCTGCAGGACACTTTCAGTTATCTGACACCGGTGCAGAGGGCGGCGATAGAAGGTTTCCTGAGCCATTTCAATGACATGTCAGGAAAGCTGACTGTAAATCTGGATACCGACAATCCGGATGTGAAGGGCCGTTTCCTTCTTATATGGAACATGCTTTATCCTCTGTATGTGGATTTCAACAGGGTGCTGGAGGAAAAGGGGCTTGCCTATGAAGGAAAGGTTTACCGCAGCCTTGCCGGACGCCTGGCTTCAAGTGCTGTTGAGGATGTGCTCGGAGGGTGTTTCGGCGAGTCTCCTCAATTTGTGTTCGTGGGGCTTAATGCGTTGAATGAGTGTGAGAAAACTCTTTTGAGGAAGCTTCGTGACGCCGGGGCGGCGCAATTCTGCTGGGACTATTCCGGCAGGATAATCAGTGACCCTCAGAACCGCTCGTCTGTTTTCATGTCTGAAAATGTCAGGGAGTTTCCTCAGGCTGCCATATGGGATGCTGCCGGGGAGCTTCCGCTGCCGAATGTGAATGTAGTGAGCGTCGCTTCCTCCACAGGACAGGCCAAGAGGCTGCCGGACATTTTGGGGCAGATAGGTGATGTGCCTTCTGACGGGACAGGATGCGCGGTCGTGCTTCCGGATGAGGGGCTTCTGGTGCCTGTGCTCAATTCCATTCCGGAGGATATACGCGACATCAATGTGACGATGGGACTTCCGATGGGCGGGAGCCGTCTGTATTCAATGATGACGGATATTTCTGCGATACAGCTGCATGTGATTTCAAGGAAGGGCAAATGGTATTTCTATCATAAGCAGGTGTGGAGCCTTTTTTCCAATACATTGTTCAGGGCGGCTGCGGACAGGGATTCGCTTGATGCGGTTGCTTCTGTCAAGTCGCAGGCAAAATACTACATACCGCAGGAGGAACTCGCCGTAACTCCTTTCCTGGGAACTGTTTTCCGTGTGGCTGTCACTGACCCTAAGGCACGCTCTGCAGAGCAGATAGCGCTTTTCTCGGAATATCTTAAGGATGTGATAAAAGCAGTCGCCTCTCATGTGCCATCTGACGGAAAGTCAATTCTTGAACTTGAATATGCGAAAGAATATTACAGGTGTGTGAATATGCTGCAGGAAAAAAGGCTGGAGGTTCTCCCTGTGACTTTTGTGCGCCTGCTTGCCCAGTTGCTCGGTCCGGTGTCGGTTCCGTTCCGCGGAGAGCCTCTCAAGGGACTTCAGATTATGGGCCCGCTTGAGACGCGTGCCCTGGATTTCCGCAATCTTATAATATTGTCGTCCAATGAAGGCATTTTCCCGCGCAGGAGCGTCAGTTCTTCATTTGTGCCTCCTGAGCTGCGCAAGGGATTCGGGCTTCCCACTTATGAGTATCAGGATGCCGTGTGGGCGTACTATTTCTACAGGATGATTTCGCGTGCGGAGAATGTTTGGATGCTTGTCGATTCCAGGACGGAGGGCTTGAAGTCCGGTGAGGAAAGCAGGTATATCAAGCAGCTGGAATATCATTTCGGGGTGCCTGTAAAGCGCTATGTCGTCAAATACGGCAGCATGAAGGCCGCGGCACTTCCTGAGATATGCAAAACAGATGCGGATGTGCGGAAGATACGTGAGACGGTGCTTTCCGCGACCGCGCTGCAGAATTACCTTGCGTGTCCGGCAAAATTCTATTACAGCACTGTCCAGGGGTTGCAGGCTGAGGATGAGGTTTCAGAGTCTCTGGACTACGGAATGTTCGGTACTGTCTATCATGATACGATGAGGTCTGTATATACTTCTGAGGAGGCTATGGATGAGCACTTCTTCTTTGGCCGTGAGAAAGAAGGGATGGTTCTTTCAGGGCCATGTCTTGGACGCATAAGCAAGGATTACATAAAGAGCTGGCTTGCGCGTGAGGATATGATAAGGCGAAAGGTCAAGGCTTTGATAGTCAGTCAGCTGAATGCAATGGAGGTAAGCGGGCGCAATCTTGTGGTTACGGATGTCATCGTGAAATATGTGATGAAGACCCTCAGGCGTGATCTTGAGCTTCTTGAAGCCGGGGGCACTGATGCGTTTGAAATTCTCGGCCGTGAGATAAAGGTTACAGGAGAGCTGCACGGGCAGCGTTTCAAAGGCTTCATAGACCGTCTGGACAGCTTCAGGCCGGACCAGGCGCGTGTGGTCGATTATAAGACCGGAAGGGTGCTGGAGGATGATGAGAATATCCATGACGGGAATGCGGCAGTCATTGCGGACAAGATTTTCGCCCCGGACGTGAAGGACAGGCCGAAGATTGCGCTTCAGTTCTTCATTTATGATATGCTTGTGCAGTCGCGTCCGGAAGTTGCGGGAAGAACCCTTGTGAATAGTGTGTATTCTACGGCCCGCCTGTTCAAGAATCCTCCGGTCAGTGTCCCGTGCAACAAAGCGTTCTGCGAGGCTGTGTCGGGGCATCTGAAAACGGTGCTTGACCAGATGTATGATCTTGAAGTGCCGTTCAGGCGGACTGACGACAGGACCGTTTGCGGCTATTGTGATTTCAGGACGATATGCGGCCGTTAGTGTCCGGCATGAGATATAAAAGGAATTGATATGCTCAAGATAATGAAAGCTTCGGCCGGCTCGGGAAAGACCTACAGCCTTGCCAGAAAATATATTTCCATATTGCTAAAAAGCAGTGACAGGTATGCCTATAGGCATATACTTGCGGTGACATTCACCAATAAGGCGACGGATGAGATGAAAAGCCGTATCCTAAGGCAGCTGCACATTCTTGCCGTTTGTCCGGAAAAATCCGGATATCATGATTATTTTGTTCCCTCATGTTTTGCCGGTGATGCGGAGCTGCAGAAGAAGGCAAGGGAGGTGCTGAATGACATACTTCATGATTACAGCGCTTTCGCCGTGAGTACCATTGACAGATTTTTCCAGCAGACGCTCAAAGCATTCTCGAGGGAGATAGGACAGTTTGCCTCGTATCAGGTGGAGCTGGACAAGCGGTCCCTTGTTGCCGAGAGTGTGGACCGTATCCTGGATTCGCTTGATGAGGGAGACGGGAGCCTTTTGCCTTGGCTGACGGACAATGTGCTCGAGAAGATTGAGCAGGGGGAGCGTTACAGCATGGATGCCAATCTGCTTGAGATGGCAATGAGGCTGAAGTCCGTGCAGAGACAGGAGGCCCTGGAGCATTGCGGGATAAATGAGGAGGAAGCATATTCGAAGGAGACACTGATGAATATAAGGCGGGCCTGCCGTGATGTAATCTCACTTTTCCGGCGTGATGTCAAGTTCAAGGCAAGGGCAGCGCTGGACATTCTGGAGCAGGCGGGTGTCAATCCGGCAGACAGCAACAGAGGATTCATGAAAGCGCTCTATGCATATGATGCTCCTGAGGATGACGGAGACCTGTGCGCTCCGACGGCATCATTCATGTCAAAGGCCGCAGACAGCGGGCAGTGGTTCGCAAAGAGCAAGGCAAAGACCTTGTTGCCGAAAGTATATCCTTTCCTTGAGGCTCCTCTGGAGGATTTCTGTGCCTTGTGGGGAGAAGGATATGCGGTTTATAATACTGCCTGCATTCTGGACGGGCAGATATATGGTCTTGGGGTGGCCGGAGAGCTTCACAAGACTTTCGGTGAACTGATGCGTGAAAAGAATGTCCTGTGCATTGATGATTCCAATACCTTGCTGCGCAACATAATAGACGGTTCGGATGCTCCTTTCGTGTATGAGAAGCTCGGTGTCCGGTATGAGCATTTTCTTCTTGACGAGTTCCAGGACACGGCAAAGGTACAGTGGACGAATTTCAGTCCGCTTCTGCACAACAGCGACTCCCAAGGAGGTGAGAATCTTATCGTCGGAGATGTCAAGCAGAGCATATACCGGTGGCGGGGCTCGGATTGGAATCTTCTGGAGAGCGAGGTGCCCGGGGAGTTTCCGGGATATGTTGAGGAGGTTCTTGATACCAACTACAGAAGCCTTCCAGATGTGGTCGGCTTCAACAATGCATTTTTCAAGGCAGCTGCAGTGGTTGTTGACGGAACCGGGAAGCCTGATGCAGAGGGTAAGCCTTTGGCAAGCATATATTCTGATGTGGAACAGAACGTGGCCAGGAAGTCCGGCCCGTCAGGTTGCGTAAATGTGACGTTCTGCGGCAAGGAGGATGAACTCCAGGCGGTTCTGGACAGCATAGGGGAGGCGCGTGCGTCCGGGGCTGTGCTGTCGGACATTGCTGTGCTTGTCCGCAGCAATGCTATCGGGGAGGCGGTGTCGTCATTTTTGATAGAAAACGGAATAACTGTGGTGACCGATGATTCGCTCAAGGTACGCAGCTCTATAACTGTACGCAGGATAGTGTCGCTGATGTCTTATGCCGACAATCCTGAGGATACCGTGAACGGATATCTTGCAAAGTCCCTTGACATTGCGGTTCCGGACGGGAGCAGTTCTCTTGTGGATATGGCGGAAAGCTTGTTGAGGAGCTTGCAGAAAAATGATGCTGAGCAGCTGTGGAAAGGAGAGGTGCTGCATATCCAGTCGTTCATGGATTGTCTTCAGGACTATGTGGGGCTTAATGGCAACAGCCTCAGGGGCTTCCTTAAGTATTGGGAGGGAGAGGACCCGTCCATAAGCTCTCCTTCATCCGGAGACAGCGTGCGCGTCATGACGATACATAAGTCCAAGGGACTTGATTTCCAATATGTCATATTGCCTTTTATGGAAAGCATTCCGCTGTTCAAGGCCGGAAACAGGTGGTGTGCTCCTGAGCTTGAGGGGACTCCTCTGGGGGGCATAGCTGAGGGCGTGTATGACGTAACCCTGTCAAAGTCTTCTCAGGATACGCTTTTTGCCAGGGATTATGAGAAGGAAAGCTTTCTTCAGAAAGTCGATAACATGAATACTGTGTATGTGGCAATGACCAGGGCAGCGGCCGGAATGCATATTATTGCAAAGATGCCATCGGGGAAATGTCTTGATGCGGTCCAGGGAGGGGATATTTCCGGCCTGTCGGATTTCTCGCAGATTCTGTGGTGGTTCGTGTCCGCGTCGGATTTTGCGGCGCGCATGAAACGGAGTTCGGATGAATCTTCGGTAAGTTTCCGTTTCGGTGACATGCCTGACTTTTCGGCAGTCAGGAAGGATGAGGGACATTCCGATGAGGAGTTTCCTGTGTCTGAGGGCGGGGAGTATCCGTCCGTGCCTCTGAATCCGGAATGTGCGGATGATGGAGATATGCTTGAGAGAGGCCGTCTGAGGCTGTCTGCAGATGCTGCGGATTTCTTTTCGGAAGACGGAGAGGCCGGCATTTCTGCTTCAGGCAGAATCCGTGGCGTTGTTTTGCATGACATTCTTTCTCGTGTGGTTGTTCCTTCAGATCTGGATGCGGCTGTGGATGTCTCTGTATCGTCCGGTGAGCTGACGCCTGCGGAGGCGGACGAAATAAGGAAGCTTCTTTCAGAGCGCATCCGGGAGGCTTCAGGATATGGATGGTTTCCGGATGACCGCAGCCGCGTGCTCAATGAGACTACGCTGATAGATTCGGACGGAAGCATGCACAGGCCGGACAGGGTGGTGCTCGGTGAAGGCAAGGTGGTAATCATAGACTATAAGTCCGGTGAACATGATGCGCGTTACAGCAGGCAGCTTCTGAGATATGCGGGAATATGGTCGGCGATGGGCTATGCTGATGTGACTGCCGTATTGTGGTATGTGCGGGACGGAGAGGTCGTGAAGGTGTGTTGAGGGTGTGGTAGGGCGTCTGAAATTTTATGTTGAATTTTATGGGCATGCGTGGTGATTCCTTTGCCACAAATGATTATATTTGTCTTGACGGACATATATACGTTTGGTCTCTGCATAGTGAAAATAAATTTCCCTCTGCTCTCGACTTTCTGTATATTTGCGCTTTGCGCACATATACTGATGCGCTTCGGCAAAATCAAAGTAAACTTTGCTTCAGCTCTCAGCTTTTAGTATATTTGTCCTGACGGACATATATACCGATGCGTCTCGGCAAAGTCAAAATAAATTTTGCCTCTGCTCTCGACTTTCTGTATATTTGCAGGTTGTGAAAAATGAAAACTTATTGATATGGAAAATAATGAAGTAGATACATGCAAGCTTCTGTACAATACGGAACGTGTAAGGCTTTATATACCGGAATACGGGAGGAATGTACAGAAGATGGTGGATTATCTTAAGACTATAGAGGACAGGGAGAAGCGCAATGAGCAGGCGAGGGCCGTGGTCAAGGTTATGGAGATTCTCAATCCTGCGGTCCATCTTCAGGAGGACTATGAGCACAAGCTTTGGGACCATTTGCACATAATATCCGGGTTCGGCCTTGATGTGGATTCGCCGTATCCGAAGCCTGAGCCGGAGAGCCTCAATGACAGGCCTGCGGCGGTGCCGATAAAGAAGAAACCCATAAAGGCCAATCATTACGGCCGCAATATCGAGAGCATAATAGACCTTATCGCTGAAACTGAGGACGGGGAAAACAAGACTGCCATGATACGGTCGCTGGCGATTTATATGAGGCAGCAGTATCTGATATGGAACAAGGACAGCGTTTCTGACGAGACCATATTCCAGGATATCGAGAAATTGTCGGATTACAGGATAAAGGTTCCTGAGGGAATCCATCTGTCACGCATTGATTCCGGAGCCAATTTCAACAGGCCTGGCATCGGTTATGTCAAAACCGGAAAGAACATGAACCAGCGTCAGAAGAACAACCAGAAAATAAGAAAGCAGCATAAATAGTCATGGCCGCCAAGAAGACAAAAAAGAGTGATGACATGAAAGAAGAGAAGCGTCCGCGCTTCTCGTTCTTTTCTGATATGGACCCGGACAAGAAGTCAAACATGCTCAAGTGCGCGGGCGTGGCTGTCTTCGTCTTTGTGATTTTCACTTTACTTTCCATAGTTTCCTATCTGTTCACCTGGAAGGCTGACCAGAGTCTGCTTTCGCAGGAGGACATGATGTCGGCAGGAGTTGAAGTCGGGAACTGGGGCGGGAAGATAGGCTACAAATGGAGCCGTTTCCTTGTGTCCGGTTTTCTCGGTCTCGGCAGCTTTGCCTTTGTCTTTCTGCTGGGTGCCGTGGCGTACAGGCTGTTTTTCTGGCAGAGGAGCATAGGGCTGCTGAAAACATCGCTCATAACTGTGAGCGGTGCCTTTCTTGCCTCTCTCATATTGTCTGTTTTCGGCTCGGGAAATGTTTTCGGCGGAGGGCTTGGCGGAGATGCCGGCTATGCCGTCGTGAGCGGTATGAAGAATCTGTTGGGAAGCGTCGTGACGGTATGCATCCTGCTCGCCTTGTCAGTCGTGTGGCTTCTTTTTGTCAGCGGAAGATTTTCCGCATGGTTTGCCAGGACAGGGGAGAGTTCGCGTCCATGTGCGTGTCCGGCTGCGGAGCCTGGACAGGAAGAGGAGACGGCTGCAATGCCTCAGGATGATGTGGAATCTTCTTCGGATGCGGATGAAACTGTTGAGGCAGTTCCTGATGCAGACGACTTTGACCTGCCTTTTGAACCTGAGGAGGAAAAAGCACCTTGGGAGAATGAAGGGGACGGGCCTCATTATGTGTCTTCAAATGACGGCTTTGTTGCGGACGGAGATGTACAGGTTGTTGCGGATGAAAATCCTGAAACTGCAGTTGGAGAAATCTCGCTTGGAGCAACGGCGCCGGCGGGAACGATTGCCGGGAAAGCTGCCGGTGGTGAAACTGCATCGGGTGGGGCTTCCGGCAATGCGGCAGGGGCATCCGAGATGGAGGTTGTTGTGGATTATGACTTCAGTGCGAAGGTCACCAAGGAACTGCCTCGCATAGACAACAGGGAAGAGCTGGAGAGGTTCACTTTCCCTCCTCTTGACCTTTTGGACGATTATGCCGGCGGGCAGCATCAGGTGAGCCAGCAGGAGCTTGACACCAACAACAATATGATACGTGCGACCCTCCAGAACTACAGGGTCGAGGTTACAAAGGTCACTGCGGTTGTAGGGCCTACCGTTACGCTTTACAAGGTTGTCCCGGCTCCGGGGGTAAAGGTTTCTTCAATCGAGAATCTGCACAGGGAGATAGCCATGGCATTGAATGCCAAGGGAGTGCGTATAGTGACACTGCCTGATTGCGTCGGAATCGAGGTCGCCAACAGCACGCCTTCCATTGTGCCGCTCAAGGCGATGTTCAATGATGCCGCTTTCCGTGAGAGCAAGGCGGAGCTTCCTGTAGCCATAGGATATACGATTACCAAGAGGGTCAAGATTTTTGACCTTGCTGATGCGCCTCACCTACTTATCGCCGGAGCGACAAAGCAGGGCAAGTCCGTAGGATTGAATGTGATAGTGTCTTCTCTCCTGTATGCCAAGCATCCTTCTGAGCTTAAATTCGTTTTCATCGACCCGAAGATGGTGGAGTTCACTGCATATGAGTCTCTCATAAAGCATTATCTTGCCGTTCTTCCTCTTGCGGCGAGCGAGCAGGACGAAAGGTCGCATGCCATTGTCAAGGACCCGAAGTCTGCGGAGGAAATCCTCAATTCCCTCTGTATGGAGATGGATGAGCGTTATAAGCTCCTCGCTCTTGCCGGAGTGAACAATCTCAAGCTATATAATGAGAAATACAAGGACCGTCACCTGCTGCCTACGGACGGACACAAGTATCTGCCTTATCTGGTAGTGGTCATAGACGAGTATGCCGACCTTACAATGGCAGGCGGAACTGGTCCTGAGGCGAGAAAGGCGGCCAAGAGCATAGAGGCTTCCATTGTGCGTCTTGCACAGAAGGGTAGGGCTGCCGGCATTCATGTCATAATAGCTACGCAGCGTCCTTCGGTCAACGTGATTACAGGTCTCATCAAGACTAACTTCCCGACCAGAATCGCTTTCAGGGTGGTTTCGAGGATTGACTCTTCCACTATTCTTGATACGAGCGGAGCGGAGAATCTTATCGGACGCGGAGACATGCTGTATTATGCCGGTGTCGATATGGAGCGTGTGCAGTGCGCCCTTGTGGAGATGAAGGAGATAAACAGGATAACAAGCTTCATCGAGAAGCAGACAGGATACAAGCAATGTTACAATACTCCATATTATCTTCCTGTTCCTGTGTCCCAGGACGGTGAGTCAGGAGGCGGCATGATTGACATGCAGAATCTCGACCCTCTGTTCGAGGATGCGGCCCGTCTTGTAGTTCAGACACAAAAAGGCTCTACTTCCGATTTGCAGAGGAAGATGGGAATGGGATATGCGCGTGCGGGACGTGTGATGGACCAGCTCGAGTCAGCCGGAATCGTAGGCCCTCAGGAAGGTTCGAAGCCTCGTCAGGTGCTTGTCGCTGACCTTATTGAGCTTGAAGAGGTTATGGCTCCATTCCTGCAGCAATGACGGTTATGGCGGCAATTGCGGAAAAAATTGTGCTGACGGCTTTTGTGGCGGTGCTGTCTTGTGCCGCTGCTCTTGCCCAGTCGCCATTGGACAGGCTGTACCATGCTTTTTCATCATCCTGCGTGGAGCTTGCGCTCAGCTATGAAGGTAAGCTCGGAAAGACCTTGCTGAAGGGGGAGGCCACTTTGCTTGTGCAGGGGGACTCTTATCTCATGTCAGGGAACGGGCTGGATGTTTTCTGTGACGGGGAATCAGTCTGGACTGTTGACCATGATGCACTTGAGGCTGTGGTGGAGACTGCTGAAAACGGGACTGGTGCGGCTTGGGGGAATCCTGCGCTGCTGATTGTACGGCTTGATGAACTGTTTTATGTCCGGAACGCATCTTCATCCGGAAACAGGTACAGATATGAACTGTCTGCAAAAGAAGACTGCGGAATAAAAAAGGAGAAAATATGACTACATATATAAAGGATTACCCGCGTCCTCAGTTTATCCGAAAGGAGTGGACGAATCTGAATGGGGAATGGGAATTTCGGATGGACGACCAAAACGAAGGGGAAAAGGAGAGATGGTTCGAGGGATTGAAGCAAAGCCGTAAGATACAGGTTCCTTTTACCTGCGAGACGCAAATGAGCGGGATTGGGGAGGAAGAATTTCATCCTTATGTCTGGTATGAGAGAGAAATCACCGTTGAGAAGGAAAAAAGAAAAGGGCATAAAACAGTCCTTCATTTTGAAGGCAGCGACTTTTTGACAAAGGTGTGGGTGAACGGCCGTCTGGCCGGAAGCCATAAGGGCGGTTACAGCCGTTTTTCTTTTGATATTACGGATTTGGCTGTGGACGGCGTTAACAGAATCTGCGTGAAGGTGGAAGACGTGCCGGACAGACAGATTCCCCGGGGAAAACAGCGGTGGATAAAAAATAATTTCGGCTGTTGGTATGTGCAGACTACCGGAATATGGAAAACCGTGTGGATGGAGTATGTTCCTTTGATAAGCCTGGCCTCCGTGAAAATGACGCCTGATTTGGCAGGCGGGTGCCTTAGGGTGGAGTGCGCGGTGGACGGCGTGGATTTTATGACTGCCTTTGAGGAAAAAGAGTTGAGCCTTCAGGCGGAAGTTACCTTTGAAGGGCGTCTGATTGCAAGGGCATCGGCGGCCGTTATGAAGAAATCTTTTGAGCTGAAGCTGGACCTTGATATGCCGCGGGGAGACGAGCCTTGGGGAGTTTACACGTGGAGCCCCGAAAATCCACGGCTTTACGATATCTGCTTTTTCCTGCATGACGGGAACGGGGCTTCGGATGAAGTGCGTTCGTATTTCGGCATGAGGGAAATCAAGGTTGAGGGAGAGCATATCCTGTTAAACGGACAGCCTCTTTACCAGAGGCTGATTTTGGACCAGGGTTACTGGGAGAAATCACATTTGACTCCGCCGGACGAGGAGGCTCTGATTGAAGACATAGACAAGATACACGCCCTGGGATACAATGGGGTCAGAAAGCATCAGAAGATTGAAGACGAGAGATTTCTCTACTGGTGCGATGTAAAAGGGATGCTGGTGTGGAGCGAAGCGCCCGCGGCCTATGAATTTTCGGACGAAGCGGTTTCGGAATTTGTAAAAGAGTGGACGGATATCGTTAGGCAGAATTATAATCATCCTTCCATTATTACCTGGGTTCCGTTCAATGAATCCTGGGGAATACCGCGGGTAAAAGATAACAGGGAGCAGCAGCATTTTACGGAAAGCGTCTATCATCTGACGAAAAGCATGGATAAATTCCGACCGGTAATTGTCAACGACGGGTGGGAACATACCGTATCGGATATCATAACTTTGCACGATTATGAGGAATTCGGCGAGATACTGAAAAACAGGTATGTCCGGTATGAAAAAGAAATTCTGGCCGGGGAAGTGTACCACTGCGGCTTCAAATCCGCTTTTGCCAACGGGTATTCTTACCGGGGGCAGCCGGTGATTATCAGCGAGTTTGGCGGAATCGCATTTGCCGGACAGGGCGGCGAATGGGGATACGGAAGCGCCGTGGAAACAAAAGAGGCGTTTCTGAAACGCTTTGACGCGGTTACCACGGCGATTAAAGAGATTCCTTATGTGTGCGGCTATTGCTATACCCAGGTGACGGACGTCCAGCAGGAAATCAACGGGCTTATGGATATCAGGCGGAATTTCAAGGTTTCACCCGAGAAAATAAAGGAAATTAACGAGCGTCAGGTGGGAGATTTAAGGAAAATGTGATACACGGAGTCAAAATCCGGGAATCTGAAAAACAGGTTCCCGGATTTTTTTACAGTATACTTTGAACATTATCTCTGTTAAAATAGTAATATTAGAGGAAATTAACGGAGGACGATTTGGATGAAAACGATATACATCTGCTTTCCGGGGGGGGAGCACAAGGCGCTGACCATGAGCTATGATGACGGGAAGCACGAGGACAGACGGCTTGTGGAAATATTCAACAGGTACGGCATCAAGGGAACGTTTAACTTGAACAGCGGGCTTGAGGGCGATCCGGTGCGGATCCCGCAGGCGGAGTACCGGGAGCTGTACAGGGGACATGAGGTGGCATGCCACACCGTATCGCATCCCACGATCGGGCGCTGCCCGCTTCCGAGCGTGGCGCAGGAGATCCTGGAGGACCGGAAAAAGCTTGAGGAGATCATGGGTTATCCGGTGCGCGGGCTGGCATATCCGAACGGCTCGTACACGCAGGAGATCTGTGACCTGCTTCCGGGACTCGGCATACGCTATGGCAGGATCGTCGGCAATTCGGACGGTTTTGCGCTGCCGGAGGATTTCCGGCAGTGG
>OFGB01001094.1_pt1 | contig 17473 bp, 26 predicted proteins | sample 1521491 | NCBI WGS metagenome assembly OFGB01 (sample SAMEA3504095, study PRJEB24116) | mouse gut metagenome | biome: mouse gut; feature: mouse-associated habitat; material: faeces | place: Denmark | collected 2011
GGAAATGTGTCCGCACTGCATGAGAGAGGTGACCATTCACTGGGATACCGCCACCATGGGCTTCAAAGCATTCTGCCCGGTATGTGGGAACTCCCTGATGCTCTGCGATGAGTGCCGCCGGTCAGGCGCGCCCTGTGACTATAACGGCGAGAAGAACTGCTGCAGGCTGAACCCGTCGAAGCCCGCCAGCACGGAGGTTCCTTCCGCCCTGCGAGTTGAGACTCCCTTGGGAGCCATCATTGTCCGCGCGGACATGGATGAGGATGGCGTTTGGGTCGACCTCCGACGCCCCGATGCTGACCAGGATATGTCCTTGGTGTATGTCTCCTGCTCTCCCATGACCGAAACCACTGAACCCCGCATCTCCGTTAGAGTCGATGGTGAAGGACGGAGGAATCACACAGATAAGGAAATCATCATGGACGGAATCGAGGAATATTTCCGGACGGAGGACTCTTCCATAATGAAGTTCAGATTCACCAGTAAACACAGACACCTTCTCTCTCTTCGCAGCCGGTCAGGACAGGATTGTGAGGTTCTTTACCAGGTATCTGGCTCCATATTCCGAGTCCAGTTTGAAGATGGCTTCAAAGCAGATGTTTTCACAAATGAACTCACTCTTGAGCAGCTTGGCGTAGGCTCCCCTGCGGCAACATTCATCTTTGACAGCCACGGTTGGGATAGTACCCTCAACTCAAGAACCGGAGAATCCGTCGAAATCCTTCTTCAGAGGACCAAGAGGGAGATAGACGAGGAGGCGGCTAGCCCTATGTTCCACGTTCGGTTTGGGGATGGATTTGCGTCCGATGTCCTCGCAGACGAGCTGATTCTGACTGCATGGAGGACCAAGTTGGTATGAAACTTTCCAACCATGACAAGCTGACCGCATCCATTGCGATGCTGCACGGCGACCAATTTACAAGGGGTAACGTTCTGATGTTTCCCCTACTCCCTGGCGAGTACTGCATCCAGAAAACGAGTGGGCCGGTGTCTGAGGAGAACCGAGTGATCACCACTTCCTGGGCCGAGGCGATTTCCGCCTTCGAGCGATTCTGGACGGAATAATCAGAAGAAGAAAATAAAAACCGTCTTCAGACAAAGGAGACGCAGTTCATCAGGGGCAGAGATTTGGTACACCCAGATCTCTGCCCTCTTTTTACTCTCCGTTACATCCCGAAATTTTATAATTTCAGAGTCATTTGCATACCATCGACCAACCCAAGGCGAAGTTTTGGACAAGAAAAGGAGATTATAAACATGGAAAAGGAAATTATCAACAGAACTCTTGAACTCACTATCCGCCTCAATGAGGACACCTTCGAGGTCGATGTATATGAGCCGGAGAGTCGAGAAGTCGCTCAGTTCCAGCATCCATACAGCCCTGATGAACACCCGGAGTTCGATAAGGACATTGGGGATAAGATCTATTCGTGGATCAGTCTGTGGGCCGAGGAAAGAGAGGAGAATAGCTGAAAATGGAAAAGAACACAATCACAAGTCAAGGACATACCTTTGATCTGGTGGATGAGATCCCACTCGGCTATATAATCTGGAACATCGGCAAGAACATGGTAGACGGGTACCTCCCCTTATGCCGGCTGCGTATGCGCCAGCCGTTCCCTGGAGGAAGATGCATCGAGCCAGACACTTTAAAGGCCATCAAGTGCGAGGGTGCGCAGATCATCCTTGCGGCAATCGGATATGGCCCGGATACTCCAGAGGAGATGGAAGAATATATTGCCGAGCATTCCGATGACCCTGTTTATGCCCGAAACATCCTGCGGATGAAAGATGCTCTGCCGCATATGCGGAAAATTAAAGGTTTTAAAAAATAATGGAGATGCAAGCACATGCATGACAACTTTAGCAAGGATACTCAACAAAGATTAAAAGGAGATTTATCATGAAGAAGTACAACATGACCCTGCATTTTCCCGATTTCAACAACACTCTCTCCGTTTCTATTCCCGCCGCCTCTACCGAAGAAGCCCTGGCGCAGATTTACACAGGAAATGGCACGACGCTGGAGACTATGGAAAAATGCCTACCCGATGGCTGTTATGATGTTTCCAGGGTCTACGTTGAGAGCATCCATGTCCCTGCAGAAAAACTGGGTAAAATTTACGCCTGTATCTTCGGCAAGAGCGACCGTGATGAGGTCATCTCTGAAACCGTTGTATTCCCTGATGGAATAGAGATGGATGTCAAATGCTGCGGTAAAGAGGACGGCCCTGGCTGGACCGAAGCGGTTCTGTTTCGTCATGGCTGCGAGTGCGGATGCACAGACTGCGGGGAGAAGTTTGAGGGCGTATGGAAAATCAGGGACGACGACGTCATGTACGTCACAGTTGTTATTCCGGAAGCCAGTCCCTGGCTCTCCCCTAATGTTGTTACCATCCCTGGCTCCTGCCTGGACAGCAATGCACGGGTAATTGCTCATCAGACGAACTGCCAGGGCGTGATGGGGGCTGGTGTTGCGCTGGCAATCCGGGAACGCTACCCGGAGATTATGCCTACATACCAGGAAGCATGCTCCGCAAAGAACATGCTGGGTAAATGCCAGTTCATCAGGACGAATGACGGGCATTTTATCGCCAATCTGTTCGGACAGGATGGAATTGGATGTGGAAGACAAACAGACTACAAGTGCCTACGTTCTGCCCTCTCCCTTCTTGTAGAAAAGATGAAAACACAGGGACTCACCTCTGTCTCCATGCCTTACAACCTCGGATGCGGCCTGGCGGGCGGCGACTGGGAAGTGGTAAGAGAGATGCTGAGGGAGGTATTCGAGGACACGAACATCCGGCTGGAGCTGTGGAAGCTGTAGACCTTACCTACTTCTCTGGCAAGGGCGTATCCTCGCCGTGATCTGATGAACAAAAAAGGGGGTTATTACAAATGCTTTCTAAACGCAGCCGGGTAAAGGCGTTTCTCTCTGTGCATCAGTATGGATTTTTTCGCCAAAAAAGAGTCTGTATGCGCAAGCTGGATTCTGGCGAATATCTTGTCCAGAAAGAAACATGGAATAGCATGCCGGTAATCACGAAATCTTGGCACGAAGCGCTGTCCGTCTTCAATCAGCTTTCAAGGGAAAGCCAGTCTCTTGGGCCGCCATGGCTTCAGTGTCCTAAAGGCTGAGATGTAGGGAGCCACATTCTTCCTGTTTGGAGACGGCTCCTGTCTTAGCGATTACAAATGTGCCCGGAAGTATCCTTGACTTTTTGCAACAATTGGCGTACAATAAGGTGGAGAAGAAAGCAAAATGGTTTCTATATTTTAATATGGGCTTGTCCCAAGTGTAAAAAGCAGGGGCAAGCAGCACTTTCCCTGTTTTTTCACGGAAAGTGAGGTAATAACTATGCCAAAGGCAAATCGCAAATACAAAGACTCCGTCTTCACAATGTACTTCAGCAATACGGAGCGTTTGATCGAGCTGTACAATTCTCTTGAGGGAACCAACCTTCCCAAGGACACCCCCATCGAAATCAACACTCTTGATGACGCACTTTTCAAGGATCGAATCAACGACATCTCATTCGTAATCAACGGGGAACTCGTAGTCTTAATTGAACACCAGTCAACCCTGAACGAGAACATGCCTGTACGTTTCCTCCTGTATGTTGCAAGAGTATACGAGAAGATTCTGGAGACAGAAAACGTATATCGGTCGTCTCGGATTCCGCTTCCTACCCCAAAGTTCGTTGTTCTATATAACGGCCTTGAGCCAAGTGACGAGTTTTCCGAAATGCGACTGTCAGACGCATTTATTTTACCAGAAAAGGCTCCGATGTTGGATTTGATGGTACGTTTTTTCAACATCAATTATGGCAAGTCCCCGTCCATTATGGAGAAATGTCATAGCCTAAACGAATACAGCACCTTCGTATTCTATGTTCGTAAAAATCAGGCAAGGGGACTCCCACTGAACAAGGCGATTGCTGAAGCCGTGAATCAAGCCATTCACAACAACGTTATGAAGGACTTTCTCTCACAACACGGAAGCGAGGTGGAGAACATGCTTTTCGAGGAATGGAAATGGGAAGAATATGCCGCAATGCAAAAAGCAGAGGGGCGCGAAGAAGGACACAAGGAAGGTCGCAAAGAAGGTCGCAAGGAAGGTCGCGCTCTTTCCACAATTAGAGAAGTGCTGGTGCCTGCGACAACTTAACGAACACATATCCCTCAGTAACGACAGCACGCGGCGAGGTAGAGAACATGCTTTTCGAGGAATGGAAATGGGAAGAATATGCCGCAATGCAAAAGGCAGAGGGGCGCGAAGAAGGGCACAAGGAAGGTCGCAAAGAGAGCCAAACAGAAATTATTCTGAATATGGCAAAGTCTCTTAGTCCCGAAGAAATTGCAAAACTGACCGGGATCGCTCTTTCCACGATTAGAGAAGTTCTGGTGCCTGCGACAACTTAACGAACACGCATCCCAGTAGCAATAACACGCAAAGTGCGGGAACTCTTCCGAGAGTCCCCGCACTTCTTTATCGCATACCCTTCGTCTTACCTGTTACACAATTTTCCGCTCCATGAACTCCTCAAACGTCTCCACGCCCACCTTTGCCTTTGAGAGAAACTTTCTGACGCGATGCTCCGCATTGTCGTTTATCTCAATTACATCCGCTCCGTATCTAAGGGCGTTAAACTTCAGAATTGCGGACACATTGGTGTAATAGGATGTCCCGACAACAAGGAAGGTATCTCCGGTGCGGAGACGGTCAACCCAAGAGTAGGCATCCTGGTAGTGAGGAGCGGGGTCGCCATAGAGGACGATGTCGGGGAGAGTGCCGTGGATGGGAAGCACATGCTTACTGCCGGCTCGCTGGTGGAGTCCGTCCACGTTCATAGTGATGACGGGGATGTCGTATTCGGCAATTGCCAGATGTGCATCATTGGGAGCTGCGGCTGCGCAGGTGTCCTGGAGCTTACGAATCACTTCTTTGTATTGATTTGGGTAAATTTCTGCAAAATCCCTCGTCAGGCAGCTCCGAATATCCGGTTGTTCTCCAAAGGTCGGTATTCCAGAGGCACGGGATATGCCAGCTCCAGTAAACGCAAGAATCATAGTATGAACCGCCTTTCCAAAAATATAGCATATACTATGCGGTTAGTTGAAAAAATATCGAAATAACTTATGACGGAAAGTATCTCTTGCCGGCATGAAAAGATGTGGGAGTGCCATATCTCCAAATGAAAAACTGGGATGACTCAATCATGCGGCTTGACTCCTTATCTTTCCCGCTCTGCTGTGGTGTACCAGAATGCGCCAAAAGCTAAATTTTCTGTACAAAAAATCAATATTTTGTTTTTTAACCGCATAGTATACCCCAGTCATTTAGAAGGAGGACATACTCATGCCCAAAGATAAACAAACCAGCACCACACGCCCTATTCCTCGGAACAGGTTCCGGAAGGAGCCGCTCCCTCTTCCTAAAGAACATCCCTCAAGTCTATTCGAGCAAGAACTCATACGAGAGTGTCGGGAGGAACTGGGCTTGTCCGACGAGGAAATCCAATCGTGGCTAAAGGAAATTTAAAACCGGCTTCATGGGCAGAGACCTGGAACTTTCGCGTCTCCACCCATTCACTTTATGTTAACAAAAAACAGGCATCTGGATGGACGGAGGGCAAGCTGATTTAAAGGACGAAAATGAAATGAAAGATTCCCTTGGAGCATTGAGAGAAAAGAAATAAGGGCCGGCAGAGAATATCCTGCTTTGCGGAGATTACAAGACACCCAGCAGTCCCTCCTATTATGGGGGGATTGCTGGGTGCTTTTTACTATATCATTTCTTTTTTTGCTGTGCCGCAAACCGCACCATGGCATTCTGGTTGATTTCAGCGGCCTTTTCCAGAACAGAAATTAGCCTGTCCTTCAAGATGGAGGCGGCCTCCGGCATCTTATCCGGATTCAGGCTGCAAAAGTGAACAGAATGAGCCTTCCAGAGGTAGATGAGTCCACAATCAATTGCTGTGTCAAAATCCTCGCCCAAAAACCTGGAGGTTTTCTCAGTGGTACTGGAGGGGAGGTTGTTGACATGGGGGACAATACTGCAAAGCTCTTCCATCGTTGCCCCAGCATAGCCGGTACATAGGAAATCCTTTGCACTGATTTCCTCCACAACCTCGTCCTTTTGATGATCATACAGGTCAAGCAAATTGAAGATTGTGAGTTCCCCATTGGAATCCTTGGAACAATAGGTTTCCACACTGCTATGCGGACTTTGAATTCGAATACAGCTTCCCCAGAGAGGATTATTGCGGAACTGAATTGTGACATCGAATTTGGAATTGTCCAGGAGCCAGATAGCTAGATCTTCTTCGCTGGGGGCTTCATATGGAACCATTTCCCCAGTGAAGAAGCCATACCGCCCCATGTCCTTGATACCGGTGATACGAACCTTGCCGGCACAAATCTTTTTTGCACATGAGCGGTCTGGGAAATAGACCTTCCTTCTTGTGCTGTGAGTTCCCACCTCATCAGGATTCAGGTTTGCAAAAACGACAAGCCCCCGCTCTCCCTCATTCGCAATTGTCTCAAAAGGCTCTTCTTGAGTGGGAATGATGGGGAAGAGCTTCTGCTGATGCAAGATCCCCTCCTCAATGGAAACACAGTCGCAGTTTTCGGCCTCGACATACTGCAATAACGCTGGATATTCATTGCTATCGAAGATATTCTGCAGGTCTGTGTACCAGGAGGTTTTCAGTTCACCAGCAACGAGCCGGTAAATGTAGCAACGATCCATGTGCTTGAATAAATCCGCAACAGTTCTGTGAAGGTAGAGCTGCCCCGTTGTAGGTGTCTGCGGCTGTTCACAGGAGTCGATAGCGTCTCCTCGGCACAAATAGCAGTGTGCAGTGAGTGTTCCTTCGACAACATGTATAGTAGCCTTAGCAGAAGCAGTTGTCCGAACAACTTGCTGAACATGAAGAGGAATATCGCCATCATCAGCCGTTCTCAGAATAACCGATTCCTTAATCCCTGTATATTGGCGCAGCTCTTTTTCATAATAAGTGTTTTTCGCCTTCACGGTTGCCAGAGAGCGATATGCCTCAATTTTAGGCATCAGTTCGCTTTTGAGTTCATCAATGAAGGACTGAGCCTCCGCTTCTGTGTCATAGAACTTGATGGGGTACATGCGGGCATCAGCTTTGTAGTAGCTGGGGCGGGCAATGCCAGCGACCGTAAGAGGGATGTTTCCGAGGAAGCCGCATTTCTCACATACGATCCATCCAAACTTCGCATCCTTCCATCCCTCAAGGGATTTCGCTCTCATTTCCTCACCGTATTCCCTATCCAGGAACCGGACGAGGTGTTCTGTGCGTACCATCAGGGTTCCCACTTCAATGCAGTCCCCCAGTCCATCCTTAATCGCCCTTACCATGTCGCCGGGGCGATGGAGAAAGGAGTGACGGCTGAGAATGTCGCCATCAGGGCGATAGACGTTGGGAACATAGATGTACTGTTTGCCATCCTTGTTTGTGCAAACGGGTTTGGTGTCGATGAGGGTACCGTCGACATACACCTCAACACTTTTGAAATTAGGGGTCTGCTCAAACTTCACATTCATTGTTCTTTCCTCCGTTTTTTGCCAAAAGGCATCCTTTTTTGTAGAATAATCACTTTTGTGAGAAAAGGGGACTCCAGAAGAAGCCCCCTTTTCTCCTGCCAGGTTAGGGGTTACGCAACAGCACAATACCCCTTCTCCATTGCCCAGGGGAGGGAATCATTTCCCTCCGTTTCCCGGCCGATTTCTTCCTTCATCAGAGAGAAGAACAGCTCCGCCTTGTTATAGTCGTCGAAGCCCCAGACGAAGGTGATGTAGTGGTTTTCGTCCTTGGCAGGGACGACCCAAACGCGCTCTCCGGTCGCCGTAACCCAGTTGCTGGAGATAGCCTCATCGGCATCCATCAGCCGGATGAAGTCCGGGGCCGGGCGCCGGTCATCATCAAACCTGGTATCCCTCGACAGAATCACGTAGTAGGGGTGCAGGACCTCATTGTTATTTTTGTTAGCCATTTTCTCATCCATCCTTTCATTTTTAGCCTTATAAAAACAGGTTGCTATCTTATATGCAAAATGAGGGAAAGATATAAAAAGGGCGCAGCTCTCAATTAGAAAGCTACGCCGGGAGGGACGCCGAAACGTTGCCCCCCAGTGGGTCGAGGAAAGTGGCGGCGCACTGCGCGGCCTGAGCCCGGCCCAAATGATGAAAGAGAGAAGGCTCTTTCGCCTCTTCTCCACCCTCCCCCGGCTTACCGAATTCACGGATTTACGGGAGGGGCAGAGGATGGGCGCCTCGGGGGGAGAGAGGAAACTCCTCTCATCCCCAGCGAACCCCAGGATCAATGTCTCCAGGATACGCCCATGTGGGAGGGGATAGGCAATGACAACAGTACAGTCTGATGCCCCATCCCGAGTCCTGTTCTGTGGCGGAGAACTCTCCGCCGTTGCACATCCCAGCATCCAAAAAAAGATACTTGGGAGCGCAAAGACTTGTGGAACCGCCACGCACCCCACGCAGGTCGGCGATAAACGCCATGCGGGAAGCCTATGCGGCCCGATACACGAGGGGAAACTTTCCCCTAGGGGCTCTTGGCGCAGATGCGCCGATGTCCATCCATCAACGCCCACGCCGTATAGCCCTAAAGCATCGGGGAGATTATTCCTTACAGGGCTGACACTCCCCTAGCCAACCCCAAATCCTCCGCCTTAGCATGCATATTACGGAGGACAATCCCCACACCCCTGGCCTAAGGGTACGGTTTTACAGATGGGGCATTATGCGCCCCCTTCGGGTCGGTCAGTCGCAATACAAATAGTCCGGACACCGGCCCAATGCTTCATTGTGGGGGAAGCGGCTGAAAGGCCCATCCTTCCCCCGTCGTTGCGGCGCTGCCGCAACGTCTGCCGCCTTTTAAAGTCATCCTTTCAAAAGGCTGATTCATTATATGCGGTTCCCCTAAAAAATATCAACCTATTTCAAAATATTTTTTCACTCCCTTCCCTCATGATCCTTCGTGTAAGAAACATTCAACCCATGGGGAGGATAAAATCCCCAATCCACCTTGCTGCAACAAAATGGATTGGGTAAAAATTTTTCGCCTACTTAGCGGGATCCCACATAGCAATTGTTCCGAGTGCCCTTGCAATCTTCACCGCACAGCATCTGGCGACATACTCAGGCTCCTCCTGAAACCCTGAGCTATCAGCCGGCGCTCCCAAGAACTCAAAGAATTGGTAACCCTTATCCGGATGATCCGATCCGCTCTGATAAAACCATCCATTACCCAAGCTCTTGTGGGCTTCCTCCACAAATTTCTCTGCGGAATTCTCCCAGAAGGGGCGGTTTCGATTGAACTCAATCCCCCAGGTGTGGAAGCCTGGGACTGGGTAGTGGACATTGACGGGGCTGACGTTGCCAATAAGTTCAAACAGCGCCAACTCGAAGCGTTCCGCCCACATATCGCAGTCCTCGTAGGGGCCGACGGTACGAACCGAAAACCAGGTGTAGCCGTTGAAAAACTCTACGGCTTCATCTTCGATTATTCCAACCATTCTCTCGTCAGTGCAACCGCCCAGGTTACGAATGGCAGTGCTGAACATTTCTGGTTCAATGAAATAGTCCGTTTTGTATCGCGTGTAGTGCTTTTTATCCACAATTTGCCGATCCTCGAGTACCAAATCTTCCGTAATGTGTTCATTCATGTCGAGAACTCCTTTCTGTTTGACCCTATGTAAAGATGTTACTCTGTAGTATGCGTTTGCCCCGAAAAATATAAATTCTCCCCAAACCACCCCCCAATAGGAGATGATTCGGGGAGAAAAATTATTTCCCTGCTTTGACCGGCTGCGACTTGATTACATGCCGCATCGCCGACTTCCGGTCATTCAACAGCGCCTGGATTGCCCAGGCTCTCATTGCAACACCTTTCATCTTGACCTCCTTGCTTCGGAATAGGCAATCTAGGTCTTCCCATAGTTAGAAAGCGCCCTGCTGTCCATAATCCCATCCTCGGTTAAAAAATACAGTGCGTTCGTCGAAAAATCATGAACCTGGACACGGAGAGCAGGTTTGGAGCGCCACACCCATTTGAGCCGAACCCACTTCCCTTTCATCCCCCGCAATTCCTACACAGACAGAGGCCCGTCAGGGGAATTGCCAGGATGCTGCCGATTGTAATCTGCTGCGAGCTTACGAATGGCGCTCAGGTCTGTACGCTTGTTGCGGAAAGCCCACCACACCTCTCCGTAATTTTCAAACCGGAAGTAGGAATGATTGCTCGCAACCCGTCCGAAATCGACATTGACGATACCCCACACCAGCTCAGGAGCCACGCAGGGGCGGTCATATACGACAAACACCGGCTCCTTGTGCATCTGCTTGAGTTCATCCAACGTCAGTATATCAGCGGAACCCAGGCTACGGCGATATGCCTGCCAAATTCCATAGTCCTCAAATTGTAGCCAAGAATCATCGTTTGCGGCCCTCCCCAGCTCTACACTGACGAGGCCCCACTCATTCACAGGATCTTTACCAGGGACGTCCTGTACCATATACACAGGCTCCCCATCCATCTTGCGAAGCTCCCCCAATGTCAGAGGAACACCGATTGCATTTGTGTCAACAGGTCTCATATGTACCCCCTTCTATTTCTTCTCTGCCGGCTCCGAAGGAACCCCTTCTACCCAGCTAATGCTGGATGGAAGGGCATTTTTTCGGAAAATTTATGACTCTTACTCAGAGTAATAGTCATTTTTCTTGTCTACTTCGGGTCTTCTGCGATATGCTACCCAAACCTTTCCATAGGCGGCAAAGTATGTGGATTCACTGACTGTAGCCACGAACCAATTCTCCAGTTCCCATTTGGGGCTGACCCAGACAACGCCATATCGACCGTTTTGAGGATCATAGGGAGAACAAACCCATACTGGCTCGCCATTCATCTCTTGAAGCTCCTCCAAAGTCAGGAGCTTATTGAGTGGAAAGACAATCTCTTTGCAGCGGTAAGCAACCCAGGCAAGCCCAAACGCCCCTCTCTCGCTGATTTCCAGACTGATTGGGGTTTGTTTTCCTGGTACATACCCAGTCACCACATTGCCATGTACAATGCCGTAAAAAGGCGGATTTCCTTTTGCCACTATCTCACACCGCACAGGCTGTCCATCCATCTTCCGGAGTTCTTCCTCGGTCAGGGGGTTATCATCAGGAGGAAGTATTGCCAACCGCCCCTCCTTCTCTGCATTTACCAGTTCACGCAGATGGTCAAGGCTCAAGCCGCCGATGTAACCGAGAACCTCCGAAAGTTGACTCCTCGCTTCTTTTTCGTTCTCCATGGCACCCTTCATAGTTGCATAATCGCACGGTTCCAGACCATGTTTTTCATATGCCGCAAGCCGAGCCGCCCCATCTTGAGAACGAATAGCGGAGATTGCCATTCGGCAGGCGTCCTGACACAAATCCGTGTAGCACTCATTGTCCACATATGATTCGAAGTGCCGGATTGCTTCTTCTCTGGTAATCATACCTTTCCCTCTCTTCCCGGCTCCTGGCGATATGCCACCCAGGATTCCCCATACTCATCTGCCCGAACCTCGACCGCACATTCACAGCCGACAGCCCACACCTTTGCGACCTCGCCATCTGCTTCAAAAGCCACGACTGCATATCCTTCGCTCATGCCACCAGTCCCAGGCCATGCGGTCTCTTTCAGCTTCACAAAGACTGGGCGCATATGAGAGATATCATAACCCAGGTCTATTGATCTCAGCACATCCAAGCCCAACGGCATATCAGGCTGGACAGCTTCTTTTCTGGAGTAAATTGCCTCAATATCCGGTGCAGCCTCCTCATAGCTCGAACATCCACCCAGGCTATTCCTCAAGTAAACCTCGCCATCCTCATCGATAGAAACCAGCGCCCAGAATTTGCATTGTTCGCCATCCGCATCGGGACGGTAGACAACCCATATAGGCTCCCCGTCCATCTTACACAGATCCGCATAGGCGAGAAAGTTCCCCTTCGGAAGCTCCTTCTTTGTAAGGGGGCATTCATCAGTCCGGCTTTTATAGGGCGGCTCTAAGTTCTCATTAAAGAACTTGTCAAGAATCCGGCACTTTGTCATTCCCCGACAGTTCCAGCCACCAAGCTTGCACTCCACGCAATTCTCGGGAATCGAATCCATCTCTGTTCTTGCAGAAATGGAAACTGAATCGTCACTACGCATCTCCACAAGGGGGCATTCGTCAGGACGCTCCTTACAAGGAATCCTGAGATAGGGCGGATTGCCAGTAAAGTAATCGCCCAGCACCTTACAATACACATCCCCAACACACCCATACGGCTTCCCGAGCGCACACTCTTGGCAACCCCTGGGCATCACTTCCATGTCCGTAGGGACGCAGACTGTCGATGAGCGTTCATCCTTCAGGCCCGACAGAGCCTGCGGATGTACTTCCGCCCATATAGAGCGCACCCAATTGGGGGCCTCCGTAAACACGAACTCACCCGGACGCACCCCAAGATATTCACCGTTAGCGCACAGTCCAGATATAGCCCCGTTCTTGTTGGATTTCGCCTCGTATTCCTCTCCAGCCCGCAGAATTGTTCCGGGTTTCGCAAGAGGCAGATCAGGGCGAACGTTTTCAAGCATCCTGATTTTCATTGTCAGTGTCCCCCTTTCCATGTTCAGCATTCTCTGTCTCACTGAGGTACGCCAGCCAGCGTTCTCCATAGTGGTAGTCCTGGATATTTTTTGCGATATTGTCCGGCAAGACTGCCCAGTGGGGCGGCTCCGATTCGGGCCGCAGCCCTACGTGCCAGTACGGCTTTCCCCCCATTCCCCGCAAAATCTCCAGAGAGAGGGGTTTGTCGGGAGTGGAATTGGGAGCAGACAGTTCTTCTCGAAGCTGCCAGTTATCCTTCAGTCCACATCCATTTGAATACCAAAGGCAATTCTGGCAAGGGACAGTCACTGTTAATGCGTTGTAATGTTCACATGCCGAGCATATCCCATGTATGGCTGACCTCAGCTGCTGGTTCTGAGCCATCAATGCCTCAATCGCCACAGCTCCCTTCTCGCAAATATCTGGATGAATCCATTTCTGATTCAATTCCACCACAAATTCCTTGAGCATCCGTACTATCAATTCATTTTCCATAAAGCTCTCCTTTCTTCAGAAACCCCTTTTAGAGGAAAGAACGTCCCCGTCGTGCGACAGGGACGTTCTGTAGTTAGAACCTGCATTCACAACCACTGAACGTTGCCCGGACAGTCTTTTTCCCGCCATGCTGTGCCGCTTTTCCTTGCATTCCGACGGGATTGCTACGGAAAACATCCTTGCCCGACGAGAAACTTCCCAACAACCTGTTCCATGTTTGTGGACAGGCTACTTTGCCTTCAGTTAAATCTGCGTCAGACCCTTTCCATCAGTTGTTCAATGATTTGCTTATCTCTCAGCAATGAGGCCAGATATTCCTTACCGGATTCATCCACTGGAATGCCACCCCCCATTACCAGATCTTCGTTTTGCTCCCAGCAGAACTCAATCGCATCCCTGATGCTATACGGTATATCACCCCTGTGATTGTTGTCGTATTGATCATCGTGGCGCATAGTGGCGCCACCGTCACCAGCCATCAGGCTATACTCATGACCTTCAAAATAACCAAGCACCAGCCCGGCTTCATCACCGTTTAATTTTACCCCCTGCATGGCTGACACCTCTACCAACATTTCAGGGGAGTCAATGTAGTCCCAGGCTTTTGCTACCTCTCCGACCTCAATTTCTCCCTGCAGCCAACGGATAGCCTGATCCTTTTGGGTGAATTCCTCCACCCAGAAATTATAGGTGGAGTTATCCAATGCCACCCATTTGTCCCCGTCTTTCGCCAGGAAACACCCTCGGGGCATATCCAGCATATTCATAAACGCCTTTGGGTTGACCATCTGAATTGTTCTCTTACTCATAATCATCCTCCTTCGGATATGCACAGGCAGTGAAATGCCGCCATTTGTTTTCAACGTAGTGATCCTTGTTAAGCCGGGACATACTGAAAGTTGTCAACCGCTCCAGCACTCCTTCTCGGATTTCGCCCGGTGTCAGGTGTTCAGACACTGCTTCTTTCAGCTCATCCAACGTATTTAAATTAAGATAAATACGCCGGGAACCCATGATGGTCAAGGTATATGCCTCAAATTCTTTCATCACAAATATCTCCTTTTTATATGTAGTTCACCCTGCTTAAAAAGCTTTGCCAAATAGTATGCATCTGGAATAAAAAATATAAATTCTCCCCAAACCTTCCTCAATAAGGAATCGTTCGGAGAGAATTTTTTCATGCTCTGTTGTTGTCCAAAATACGGAAGTTGGATATAAGAACCAACTTCTCTCCTGCAAAGGAGAGAAATTGAACGAGAAGCATTGTGAACGGCTCAAAGATAAAAGGGAAGATTGAACGTAATCATCAAACACCCCTGCCCTCTCCCAACGAATGGGAGCTTGTAGGGGACTGTACATCGCTTTATTTATCCTCTGGTAGAAAGTCCGAAGGAAGCGGCAAATCGAGTTTTGGATGACCCATTTCATCAAAATATGTACGCTCTGTCCCTGGAAAAGCCAAGAGCAGAGCCTGGAGCACGGTTGGATAATCATGAAAAACCATCATCCATATAGAGAAAAATCCTACTTGTTTAGCAAGTTCAATCGTTTGCTGAAGATAATTTGTTGCCAGCACATCTTCTTTATCGGAGATAGACTCCCATGTCTCCAAAGAGCCTCTCGCAATTCGATACACTTCATTCCGCCTGGTAAAACGGCGATCCTTCTCCTTCTGGGTCGGCCTATGTCCTAATTTTACCAGGTTAAACAAATTTTTGGCTTTCGCCAAAAACCTCCCGCTAGGATCTATTTGCAGCGCAATTTCCATGTTAATTCCCGGAATGCCATTTTTATAAGAAAATGCGATGGCAGTATTGTCTGTATCGGGCCACAAATACTCTTCTATATCATCAGCGGATGTCTTTTTTGATTTTCTGGAATTGCAATATTTGCAAGCCAAAAGAAGATTGTCCCAGGCGGTCACATCTCCGCCCTTAGACTTGGATGACACATGCTCCACTTCAGGTACATGGTCAATTCGAAACTCGCAATAGGAGCAATACACTCCAATTCGCTGCTCTAAATATGGAAGTGCCTCTGAATAGTTTGATATTCTTCTATATGGAGAAGCTCCCTTGTTAATCGGTCTCATTTCTCTTTATTTCTATCTCCTTAGCCGCATTTTGTTGCCTGATTAAAGCAAGATAGGCGGGATTATCACTGTATTCCGCCTCTAACTCTTCCATCGTTTTGCGCAACTCATCCAACTCTTCTGCGCTACGACAATCATCTAGTGCCTTAAAGTAATCCTCTGCTGCTTCATACATTCTTTTCTTCTTCTCGCTGTATTGAGGCATTTCCACACCCATAATATCCTCAGCGATGTCCTCAATACTTTCCCCGGAGTACTCTTCTTCTAACAAATCAGAGTCAAGCGAATGCAGCTCGCCGTCCTCCAAAGACTGAATAATGAAGGGAGAATGCGTTGCACAGATAAACTGAATTTGGGGGAATAAATCCTTCAGGATGCCAATAATCCGTCGCTGCCACGTAGGGTGCAGACTTAAATCAATTTCATCAATAACAACGACACCAGGTGTCTCCTTGAGCGCGTTCCCCTTCAAATAAGGATTGAGCATACACATTCTTGCCGCAATATCGAGAACGATTTTAATAACATTTCGATATCCATCACTGAGGGTGGTAAACGGAACAACCGTTCCCTCTTTAGTTCTCAACGCAACAAGGTCTTTACTATACCGGGTTGAGAAAATCACGCGCTCATCTGGAGCAAGTTCATCCTTTAACGCATAGTTCACCGCATCAAGAATGGCCTCATATGCCGGGAACTTTTTCCCGGCATGCTCCTCAGCAGCTACAGATTGAAGTATCTGAATGTATTCAAAAGCGAATTCCACACCGTGCTTCTTATCTAAACACCTGTTATAGGCATCTGTCCGTCCATATACTCCATCCATGCGAGACGAAGAATTGCTCTCGTTCCACAGGCGAGCAGAGCTAAGATATAGGACAAGCGGAAAAATTATACTCTTATCTTCATGTATGGCCTTCTCAATCGCAGATTCCCATGACACAACAACAGGCTGCATGGGATTAGACCCATCAAATTTTGTCCTTCCCTCTGCCTTTTCCAAAATCCGCTGGAACGAAATAAGCGATTCACCGTTTTCCCAGATAGCAGAACACTCAATCTTGCACGGAAACTGAGGAATCCCGCCTGTTGTCATAACCCCATCTGACTCCGACACAAGAGGTTTAAGATGGGCATCGCTTTTAGAGATGTTAAAAACGAACCGGCTCGGAACATATTTCTTATAGGCAGCCAAATATGCTCCCAAAGAAACGCAGGCCGCCTCTAACACAGTCGTCTTTCCCGATCCATTTTTCCCAGCAAACACATTCATTCTAGGATTCAGCTTAAAATTCTCTTCTAAAAATTTTCTGTAATTCGAGATGCGAAGTTCATCAATACTTAATTTGCACATATAAAAGTCACAACCTTTCTGCTCTCAAGCAGCGAAAAAGCGAAATGTTTCCAGCATTTAAAGGTAGTATACCACAAGAATCAAAAAAAAGCACGGGGAATTTGAAAAAATGATATCCTCCGTAGAAAACCCTTCCATCCAGCAACGCTGGGCGGAAGGGTTTTGGCAGTTCCTAGGCATGGTCTCCATGGCTGTATGGATACAGATTGTGGGCGAACCTCTTTTCTTTTTATTGAACAGCCTTGGGAGTCTGTTTGTCCTCCTTTTTCTCCTTGGCTTGAGCTTTCCCCATGTCAATGAGGAATTTATTGAACAAATCGTTCAAATACCCCATTACTTTCCACGTTTCGACCTCATAGGTATGATTGCCTTTTTTCAGGACAACATATGGAACCTTCCCGAGAGCGGTGTGAGTTGGGCCGTTTATCAGGGCAAAGGGTCTATAGGTTTCTTTTTTTGTTACCCATTCCTCATTCCACTTAATCCCAACAACTTTTCCGCCAGTGACACGGCTGTATCCCTTGCAATACATACACTCGTCGATAATCAATCCATAAATATTGGGATTGACTCCAGCTTCCCCAGCCGCCTGCCTGAACTCACTCCTTGTCATATCAATCTCCTCCTTTTACTGAGAAAACAACAAATCCGTCGTGATCGTCTATTCTTTGGTGCTTCTCTGCTAAAACAGCAATTGCATTGTGCATAACTATTTAGTCCCTTCTTTTACAACCTGTTTTGACACTGTTTAATATTATGCATTTTTACAAGAAAATATCATATTCTCGGAAATTCTCTTCACAAGGGGTATCTCCCCCGGTCCTTGTCGCATGAATTACCCCGCCCGACGGTCGTCCCTC
>OFGB01001096.1_pt1 | contig 17448 bp, 18 predicted proteins | sample 1521491 | NCBI WGS metagenome assembly OFGB01 (sample SAMEA3504095, study PRJEB24116) | mouse gut metagenome | biome: mouse gut; feature: mouse-associated habitat; material: faeces | place: Denmark | collected 2011
GTAGAATGCTAGCTTCCCAAGCTGGAGAGGCGGGTTCGATTCCCGTTATCTGCTTACGAAAGATTAAGGACACTGTAGAATTGGTGTTCTTATTTTTTTGATACTAACATTATGCTTTATAGTATTTATATCCCGCCCGGTCCATGAAAACAAACGCCCCAACTCTGACAGCGTAAGGGCGCCGTCTTTTATTCTTTATCGCGTCGAAAGCGTGCAGATGCGCGCTGTTAAAGATTTTCTTCTTCCGGTTTCCACGCCTTGCCAAATTCGATATCCTTAAACAACGCGGCAAGCCCTGTGATCTGCTTTAACCGCAGGATCTCATCCCGTTCCATTCCCAAATGTCTTGAAATCCACGCATCCGAACGTCCAAGCTCATGAAGATCCTTCACAATATTACCCATCAAGTCTACGTCATGGCTTCCACGCGCACGGTTGTGCCGGATCGTACTTGCCATTCTCTGTTCCAACGGCTTCTCGATCACCGATACCGGAAGCATGCCGTTCTCTCTCTGATAGATGTCCTGATTCTCCAGCATAATCCGATATCTGTGGAACCCGTCCACGATAATATACTGATCCGCCGTCCTATCATGATAACAAACGATAGGCATCGTATATCCGTCATTCTTAATACTGTCATAAAGCAGTCTCATCTCCGGCGGCGCCACAGCGTTAGGATTATATGTATTAGGCACAATCTTCTCAACCGGAACCGCAATCACATTATATGCCGGACTTTTATACTCCATACTCCATCTCCTCCACTCCCTTGTACTTCTTCCGTATCGCATCAATCTGCCGCTGCTGGTCTCTGGTGATTCCAAATCCCATAGTTCTGCAGATATGGTCATTTTTCAGAATGCAGCAGCACATCCTTTTCCAACTTGGAATATCCTTCGTCGATTTGATATCGTCTGTGTCATCTGGTATCTTATCCAGGAATATCACCCGCGACTTCTTACTCAGCGTATAGTTAGACACTCCGTTCCTCTGAATCTGATACCCCTGCTCCTCCAACTCCTGAATCACCTCTTCATCAAGTCCGCCTCCCGTCTCATGCCAGAACTTAATCGAAGTGTTGAATTTCTTGATATAGTTATTACGCAGTCTCGTCGGAAGCGTATCCAGAAGAAACATTGTATACGACTTCCATGTATGCCCCTCGGGCAGCGTAACATTCCTATACCCCATCGCCTTGGTTCTTCCATAAAGCGCTCCAAAATTTGCTCCTCTTACCCTGCCCACCAACTTTACCCAGATCTGGGGATCAATTACACGATACAGGTTCAGAGACTCCTTCGAATAATCATTAAAAGGCGACGCTACTCGCATCTGCGAAACCTTAAGCCCCGCTTTATAGTAAAGATCATACAGATGATTATAATCATAATTAAAAATGTAATTCGCATGCCAGATATCCTCCGTACTCCAGTCGTAAATCGGAGACGCGCACCAGACGTCCTTGAACTGCTTACTGATCCAACATTCTTCTTTATATCCATATCTTTTATTCAGAAAACCACTGTACCTCTGCAACGACTCATCCGCACGCATACCTAAGATGCACACTGTCTTTCCGTTTCCGTGGGACATCTTATACCAGCGTCCGAACTGCTTTGCCAAATCCTCCTGATGCATCCGGTAACGATAAGTTGTTATGGGATTATTTTCCAGATTAATCACGTATTCTTTATCCGGCATCTGCCTGACCCACAACTCTTTCTTTTTATTATCCCATGGATACCAATACATCTCATAATTGCTCATGGCCGTTCGTGTTGCCATAGGAAGACATACCCAATAAGGTTCTACACGGTCTTTGATCTGTTCAAATGTTCTTTCTACATATTCTGTCGTTACCGTATACTGAGCCTCAAAATCCTGATGAAAGACGCCGATCTTCTTAACAGGCGCATATTTCTGCTGATAATCCAACACCATATTCAGCAGCAGACCACTGTCCTTTCCCCCGGAGAATGACAGATAGATATTATCAAATTCTTGAAAAATCAATTTCATTCGCCCTAAAAAAGCTTCATATACATTCTCCTCCAGATAGTCTCGCTTCATAGCATTCTCTCCCGCATTGAATTCTCATTTTCCATAATTTTCCAGAAACTTTATGAGAGATAATTTAACACAGAAAACAATCAAATTCAATAGAATTACATAGATTTTCAGCAATTACTTGATCATTTTGCACAGTTGTGTTAAACTCCCTCATGTACAGAAACATGCCGCTTTCCATTAAGACAATACTTAATCCTAAGGATCGGCAATTCTTTTTGCGAGGTATCGTTATGATTTCAACTCACGGACTGTCTGTAACAGCATTAAAAAAAGAACCCTTTTCGGGCTCTCACGGAGGGATGCGCTATTATCTGGCGGCATCCGGTGAATCGCTTGCCGCATATATCTATCCAGAACCATGGTGTTTCGAGGCGGCGCCTGATATTCAGAAGGAAAAGAAAGAATTTCCCTTCTCCCAGGAAGGGCTTGACGAAGCCGTAGCCTGGATCGATGAACGTTACCGGACGGACCATGACCATTGGGAACGCATCGACAAAGATAAGATGCGGATATTGCTTGACACACCTGATGAATCTCTACAGTCCGTTCATTGACTCACTTCCACAATCTGCGCGTCCCGCTTAATGCGAAGCGAGACGGCAGATCGCCGGAATGAATTTTCAAACACGTTCCAGAACTTCTTCCGCAATATTCCTTGCATGGTCCGAAATACGCTCCAAACATACCAGCGTATCCAGAAATACGATTCCTGCTTCCGTATTGCATTGGTTGCTTGCCAGCCGCTTGATATGCCGATTTCGCAGAGAAATCTCCAGATCATCCGCCTGTGTCTCTTTCTCTATAACCTTGAGCGCCTTTTCCCGGCTCTGCTCTGCAAATGCTTCATACGCATATTGATAGCTGTCTACGCAGACTTCGAACATCTCCTTTAGCTGTGCGGTCCCTATTTCGGAAAATGAGACCTTTTTCTCATATAGAGTTTCTGCAAACTCTGATATATTCTCGCAATAATCACTGATACGTTCCATATCTGACACCATCTGCAGCAGATGCGCAACATCCTGATGCTCTTTCTCGCTGATCTGCAGCGCGCCTAACTTGATGGCATAACTTGTAATCCCGGCGCTGAGCCTGTCTACCGCGCTCTCCTCTTCTTTCAGGAACTGTATCTCTTCTTCTTTCAGGGAAAACAATACGCGTTTTGCCACCTGAAGAGATTCTGCGACGATCTCACCCATTCGCGATACTTCCCGGACCGTCGACTGCAGTGCGATAACCGGCGTCTGCAAAATACGGTCGTCCAGAAGTACCTTTCCCTTATCCTGCTCATCCTCATCGGAATGTCCGATCTTCTTCGCCAGTTTGATAATCCAGCCAGACAGCGGGAACAAAATCACCGTCGTTCCAATATTGAAAAATGTATGCACCATACTGATCTGTGTCTGCGTGATATATCCGAATCCAATCTCCGGATTCACAAACTCATAATAGATAATCGCAGCCACGCTGAATAATCCCGTTCCGATAATATTAAACAGAAGATGCATCAATGCCGCCGTCTTAGCATTCTTCTTCGCCCCAAGACTAGAGAGGATCGCCGTCACACAGGTACCGATATTCTGTCCCATGATAATATAGACCGCCGCGCTGAAAGGAACCAGACCCGCCGCCGCAAGGCTCTGAAGGATACCTACGGATGCGGACGAACTCTGGATGACCGCCGTAACGACCGTACCCGCAAGGATACCTAACAACGGATTATCACCGAGAGTCACAAATATGCTGCAGAAGCTCTCCGATTCCTGCAGAGGCGCTACCGCGGACGACATCGTCGTAATACCGATAAAGAGGAGTCCGAAACCGATAATGATACTGGCGATCTCCTTAGACGAACGCCTCTTCCCCGTCAACATAACAACAACTCCAAGCATAACCGCAACCGGCGCCAGCTTGGACGGACTTAGGAATTCCGCCCACTCCACTGCGGACACCAGCCATCCGGTTACCGTCGTTCCAATATTCGCACCCATAATGACGCCCATCGCCTGGGTGAGGTTCATTATCCCCGCATTAACAAAACCTACCACCATGACGGTCGTCGCAGAAGAGCTTTGAATGACGGCTGTAATCGCCGCGCCTAAAAGCACTCCCATTAGTTTGTTCCTGGTCAAAACTTCCAGCAGAGACTTCATCTTATTCCCCGCCGCATTCTCAAGTCCCTGCGCCATGATCTGCATCCCGTAGATGAACATTCCAAGCCCCCCGGCAAAGGGAATGATGATATCCAAGTAACTCATTATTCTCCTCCTAATTATCATAAGTAACAACATTTCATATCTACACTTTCAAGATATCATCTAACCGCCTCAAACGCAAGCAATTTATTTCATATCTTAACATACCCTAACTCATTTTTCACACCATCTATTTCTTCATCTTCGGGTCGAATATTAACGACGCCAGATAACTGAAGATCAGGGCCGCAGATATCCCCACGGCGCTTGCCTTGAATCCCCCCAGAAAGATTCCGATAAATCCCTCCTTATCTACAGCCTCTTTAACTCCTTTCCACAAGAGATTGCCGAATCCGGTCAGCGGCACGCTGGCGCCGGCGCCGGCGAATTCTTGGAGCGGCTGATATATGTGAAACGCGCCGAGTACCGCCCCGCTGCAAACCAACAGTACCATTACGCGTCCCGGCATAAGCTTGGTTCTGTCAAGAAGTATCTGTACGGCGGCACAGATCAGGCCGCCCACCCAAAATGCATTGATATAATCCATACTACGCCTCCTATCAGCAGTGTTCCAGCACAATCCCGTGTGCAATCCCCGGTACGCTGGAACCTTCGTTAAAACTTACCGTGGACATCAGCGCCCCTGTCGGAACAAAAAGCACCCTCTTCCACTCGCCTCGCTCAATCTTTGGCAGAATATAAGCAGATAACGTCGTCGCCGCACAACCGCAGCCGCTTCCGCCGGCATGCGTATCCTGCGTCTGCTGATCGAATATCGTCATGCCGCAGTCCATGTGATTCTTCTTGATATCGTACTCCTTCCCTCTCATCAAATCGAAGAGAATACTCTGCCCGACATATCCAAGATCACCCGTCACGATCCGGTTGTAATCATCCGGCTTCCGCCCGAAGTCTTCCATATTCCGTATGATAGTGTCACACGCGGCGGGCGCCATACACGCCCCCATATTCTGAGAATCTTTCAAACCATAATCTACAATCTTTCCTATCGTTACGCCAGTGATCCTGACATGGCTTCTCCTGGTACCTATAAGAAATGCAGCGCTTCCTGTCACAGTCCACTGTGCGGACAGCGGACGTTGGTTCGCATATCCTAACGGAAAACGGAATTCCTTCTCCGCACTTCCAAAATGACTTGAAGTTACGGCAAGCATGGCGTCGCCATAACCCGCCGCGACGCTCATGGATGCCAGCGCCAAAGCCTCTCCCGATGTGGAGCAGGCTCCGAACAGGCCGAAAAGCGGAATCCCTAATTCCTTTACTCCGCCGGAAGTTGCAATTCCCTGCCGCAAAAGATCGCCTCCAAACATATATCTGACATCCTCCGCCTTTACGCCCGATTTCCCAAGCGCAAGCCGGCATGCTTCCTTCTGCATGGCGCTCTCTGCCTCTTCCCATGTATTTTCACCAAACAGATCCTCTGTTTCCACCATATCGAACATCTTTCCAAGCGGCCCTTCTCCCTCCTTCTTTCCCGCAACAGACGCGCTGCTGATCAGATAAGGAGACGTCTCAAATGCAATACTTTGTAATCCCTTTACCATATCTTCTACTCCATTTTCTTATTTATTAGGACAGAATCCCGCTTATCTTCAACAGCCAGTACGCAAACCCCAGAAGCCAGCTTGTAAAGACCCCGTACAGAATCACCGGCCCCGCGATCGTGAATATCTTACAGCCGATTCCCATAACCTGTCCTTCCTTCTTATACTCAATCGCCGGCGCCGCGACCGAATTCGCAAACCCGGTAATAGGCACCAGCGTGCCTGCCCCTCCCCATTTCGCTATGCGGGGATAGATACCGAATCCTGTCAGCAATACGCTTATCATGACTAATATCATAGACGTCCATCCTCCGCTGATATCCTTGTCCAGACCGGCTTTCTCACAGATGCTTAGTATAACCTGTCCAACCGTACAGATCACACCGCCTGCTGCAAATGCCTTCGCCATATTTACCGGAAGATTATGAACCGGCGTCTTTTGTTTCACATAGTTCTCATATGCCTGCTGCTGTCTTTGCTTATCCATCTAATGTAACCTCCTCAAAATCTGTTAAAGAAAAATACAAACGCGCCAATCCCTTTCCCAAGCGCAACTCCAAGAATCACATATTTGATACCCCTAAGCAGCTTCACACGGCGGGCAAAGATAGGGAAGACGTCGAGGATCTCCGCCAAAGCCATAGACCAGCACCCCACGAAAATCCCTCCGAACAGGCCGAATACGGGTATGATCCAGGCGCCATACGGAATTGCAATATGATAGATAAAGAAAATATTCCCCAGGATACCCCCGAGCGCCACACTGTCTTCATACAACATAATATGCTCGCCCGTATGCGTCCGGTCCGCAAAGTCCGATATAACCCCCAGTCCGCTGATAAAAGAGAATAAGCCGCCCGCCACTACCATCCCGGCGCTAAGTCCGATGACTGCCATCAAGATTTGTGCTGCCCACATCCAGTTCTTTCTCCTTTCTGGAATATGTCTCGATCAGAGTCGTCTGAACATCATTCTCATACAGACGCATCTCGACCTCCATCGGCGTCGGATCCACCGTGAATTTCTTCTTTCCAAAATGATTGAAGAAGGTAAGGATTCCGATAATCAGCCCGATACAATAGGTGAGTTCCAATATGGTGAACCCATCGGATTGTGTGCCTGTCAGCAATTCATAGATCTGAGAAAACAGCTTTGTCGTATCAACATCATTATTAAACGCCATAATAGAAAACGCGGCTCCGAAAAAGCTAATGATAACTACGATCACCGCCTTTATATAGTGGATCGCCCCGCCGGCAGTCTGCTGTTCCTCATAAGTAACGATAAAGTCTGACTCACCCATATTCTGCACTTCTATATTCGGATAACATTCATGGATACATTGGATCACCTTCAGGATCGATACGGCGGTTCGATTCTGATGTTTATCGTCGGTGTTCCGGAATTTTAACAGCTTTATCGTCTTAAGCCTGGATACCACCGCCTGATTTGCACATTCCAACGTAAGAACATCCCCCAGCGTCACATCCGGCTTCGTTACTTCTACATCCCGATCCGCCTTAATATATACGGTCTCGCTGCTGCCTGCCATGCTTATCCCCTGCCTTCCGCCATACCTGCATCCCGCATAGTCTGAATTTCCTCAAATGATATGTCCTGCCGCACCAAAGTTCCTTCTTCCATGTTACTGCCGCCTCTCACATCATTCATATAGTAGACTACACCCATTAACGCCGCGATCATTACGATGCAGAACAGGCAGATCCTGATCTTTCTTCTTGCCTCATCCATATTTTCCACCTTCTTTATTCCTTTTGGCTCTTAGTATGGATGTTTTACCCGAAAATATACATTACATATTATGCTATATACTATATTCATTCTGAAATTGAAGTATCTATATTTCGCGAAGCCAAAGAATCTCTCCTTTGCAATTAAAAAACCGCATGAAAACAACATATTTTTAAGTCATTTTCATACGGCTCTTCAGATCTTTTCCCGGAGGCTTTTCAATATCTTCTTCTCCATCCTCGACACCTGGACCTGCGAAATTCCCAGAGTAACCCCCACCTGCGTCTGCGTCTGGTTCGCAAAATACCGAAGATAGATCAACTTTCGTTCTTCTTTATTCAGATATGTCAGAAGCTGGGAAAGAAGCATATGATTAAGTAGTTGTTCTTCCCCTCCTTCCTTATCCGGCAGCTTATCCATCAGCCGTATCTCCTGTCCCTCATTCTGATAGATCGGCTTGTACAGAGACTCGATATCTCCGCTGGCGTCCAACGCCTGGGTCAATTCTTCATTTGCCACTCCCAGATGTTCGGCAATCTCGGGAATCGTCGGATCCCGCCCCCACTTTTCCTGCAGCTTCTCCTGGCAGAGGTACGCCTTGTAAGCCAGCTCCTTAAGCGACCGGCTTACCTTGATCATCCCATCGTCCCTTAAGAAGCGCTTGATCTCTCCCGAAATCATAGGAACCGCATAAGTAGAAAACTTCACATCGTAAGAGAGGTCGAACTTATCAATCGCTTTCAACAAACCGATACTTCCCACCTGGAACAGATCTTCCGCCTCCACGCCTCTGTTGCAGAACCTCTTTACGATACACCAGACAAGTCCTGTATTCTCCTCCACCAACTGTGCTTTCGCCTCTTCATCCCCTTCGTGAGATCTCTGAATCAAAGCGATTGTGCGGTCCATAATCTACGTCCTTTTCCTATAGTTTTGTCCATCTTTACGACGGTCCCTTTTCCCGGCTCCGAGATCACCGTAAGATGATCCATAAAGGCTTCCATAAAGGAAAACCCCATCCCGGAACGCTCAAGCTCTGGTTTTGTAGTGAAAAGCGGCTCCATAGCCTGTTTCACATCTTCAATCCCTCTTCCCGTATCCTCGATCTCCAGATATAAGGTCTTTCCTTCTGTACGCCCGCGGATACAGATGCTATGTATCTCATTCTCATAACCGTGGATGATGGCGTTCGTTACCGCTTCCGACACCGCGGTCTTCACATCCGACACCTCCTCTACCGTAGGGTTCAGAGACGTCATGAACGCCGCCACCGTTACTCTGGCAAATGATTCGTTGGAAGAGCGGCTGTCAAAGATCAGCTGCATCTCATTGGTATGTTCCATCTATTTCTCCTCCTCATATATCTGCATGATTTTTGTTACTCCCGACATCGTCAATATCTTCTTCATCCTTTCATTCGTATGCACTGCGCACACCTCTCCTCCCAACATATAGATCCGTTTATACCGTCCCATAATCACTCCGATTCCTGAACTATCCATAAAATTAGTCTCCTTAAAATCAAAGACAACATAACGAATATGGTTATGCTCGATCAGATGATCTGCTTCTTTCCGAATCTCCTCTGCATTATGATGATCCAGCTCATTCGGAAGAAATACCGTCAGGCAATTCTCCTGTACCTGATATTTCATACTGCTCCTCCTTCCATATACGGGTACGCCGCTTCATTCCTTCCGGCAGCAAATCCGGAAAATCTGCCTGTATATACGTTCGGCAGCTCCCGCAGATAAAGCGTAAAAAAGGATATGTGTATTCACATATCCTTCTCCTTCGTGTATCAAAATCATGTCGTCTTATGAATCTTCTCCACCGTCTTCGTCCTGTCCCTCTTCTCCCTCTGCATCTTCTCCGCCGCCGTTCTGGGCGTCTAACGCCTCTTTAGCAGACTCTGCGGCATCTGTATCCGGATAACTCTCCACCAACTTCTGATACTTGAGATTGGCCTGATCCTGATCGCCGCTTTTTTCATAAGATTGTGCAAGCAGCAGCAGCGCGCCGCCGTCGCTGTAGCCTTCCTCCATCTGCATCACACGTTCCAGATTCGTTATAGCCGTTTCATAATTCGCCACTTCAAAATTCTGCTGAGAAGTAGAATAAAGCGAGGCGCACAAACGAGGATACAAAATTCCGGTAATATCGTCAAAGCCTTCCCTTCCTTTTGTTCCCAATGAATCCGGCTTCACCTTCAGAAGTTCATCCAGCATCGCTTCGTCACTCATATCATTCGCCAGATAATGCTCTTTTATCACCATCACAGCCTCATAACTTTCCTGAGTGGAGGCGGCCGTCGCCTGTGCATCCTCTGTCTCTTCACTGGTCGAACGGTATTCGTCCAATTCTTTTCTTAAGGCGCTGATCTGGGCTGTCTGCGTCGCGATCTGATCGCTGAATTCCACCGCCTGTTTATTAACCTTTTCCTGCCGGGACGCCGTAATGGCAGGCAGAATCAAGAACCACATGACAGCTACGCCCACTAACAGACCAAGGGTAATATTCAGAACCGTATGAAGCCCCGCGTTATCCTTAAGATTATTCGATATGGGCTGAATGATCATCTCGTTTCCCAGATTATAGGTAATCGTATGCTTATCCTTCTTCTCTCCTTCTTTGATCTTAACGTTCCTTGATCTGCGGATCTGATTCAATTCATGAAGGCAGCGAAGCGTAAATTCATTCGTAGTGTCTAATTTATGTGCTGTACGGATAGATTGCCTCGCATAAGCATACTGCTCGGTGTGCATATAGATCAATGCCAGCATCTGGTGCGCCTTCACAAAAGTCGGATGCGCCGCCACCGCTTTCTTTAATTGAATAATCGCCAGATCCTCTCCGTTCTGCCTGCAGTATTCCAGAGATTGATTGTATCTTTTGACCGCCTGATTGATCGCATCCAGTTCACCCTCATTCTCCCGAACCTTCTGTATATAGTAATTGGCAATGTTATCATGAGACTGAAAGTTCTTGCTTAAGATCCACTCCACCAACGCCTCCATCACATCGCCTCGTCCATAGTAGACAAGTCCAAGCAGATTCCTGGCCGCAATATTATCTCTATTATATTGTAAACTTTTCTTCAATGACGTCATTGCTCCGGATAGATCCCGAATCTTTGCTTTCTTCAATCCATCATTATACCAGTACATAGACTGGTAGGAAAGCTTTGTTGTATAATCCATGTATGAACCTCTGTCCCTCTTCTACTTGGTCTGTTCTACTACCTCGCGCAGGATATCTGTCATATCCGTCAGATCCTCCTGATAGATCGCCTCTTCCAGATCTTCTACTTCCAGGCTTGGCTGGAATTTTTTCAGTTCTTCCTCAAAATTAAGCATGGTCACTGCCTCCTTTCAGCCATTTCTTGACCATTCCCACAAGATACAGCGAACCAAGGCAATAGATATCGCCTTCCCCGTCTCTTAACTTGTCTGCCGTACGGAGGGCTTCTCCTATATCTGTCTCGCAGACCACCGTCTGATTCGTATATTTTCGAAAAATCCGTTCCAATTCTTCCGCCGGCACTCTCCTTGCGTCCTCGATCTCGGTAACCACATAAGCCTTTACATCCAGATTCCTGCAAAGGTATTCGATCATCTGCTCGTATTTCTTGTCGCTCACCGCAGAAAATACGATTATGATACCGCCGCCTTGATCATTCTTTCCAAACGCATTCATACTCTCCACAAATGCCTCGACCGCTCCCGGATTATGAGCGCCGTCCACAATCAGATGCGGCGCCGCCTCCTCCATCCGGCCTTCCCATCTCACGGACGCAATCGCTTCCTGCCGCCTCTTTTCACGGAGGTCGGCTTTTCTATGTATATCTTCTCCTTTGCATAGACCGCTGTCCACACAAATATCATATCCCTCCTGAATACCCTTTTCTCCCAACAGATACTCCGCCGCCTCCAGCGCGATCTCCGCATTCATCGCCTGATAGCATCCGCAGATCGGCACTCGATAGGTAACATATTTATCATACGCATTCCGCCGGGAAAATGCAATATATTTTCGGGTAACTTCCTGTATTTCGAACGCATGATTCGATATTTCTCTACAGGGCGCGCCCCTTTCCAACGCCGTATTGCGGATGACCGCCGACGCCTCCTTATTGCCGCCGTCATAAAGCACCGGTACTCCCGGCTTGATAATCCCCGCTTTCTCACGGGCAATCAACGCTACCGTATCGCCTAAGATATCCGTATGATCAAGACTGACAGACGTAATAACGGAGAGAAGCGGACTCTCTACGGCATTTGTGGCGTCCAGCCTTCCTCCAAGCCCTGTCTCCAATATAATATATTCTACCTCCATCTTCGAGAAAGCTTTCATTCCCATACCGAACAAGAACTCGAAATATGACGGATGCCCCGCTCCTTCTTCTTCCATCTCCTTCGCCGATGGAAGAACCTGACCGAACACCTCCAGGAACAGCTCGTCGCCGATGGGAATGTTGTTCCTGCGTATCCGCTCATTGACGGATATCAGATGCGGGGAAGTGAAAAATCCGACCCCGGCGCCCTCCGCCATCAAGACGGCCTGCAGAAAGGCGCAGACCGACCCCTTCCCGTTGGTGCCCGCTACATGAATGATCTTACGGTCCATGGCTGGATTCCCAAGCCGCCGCAAGAACTCCTTCGTGTGTTCCAGAGAATGCTTCTTCGTGAACCGGGGAAGTTCCGCGATATAAGCGGCGGCGCTTTCGTAATTGTTTACCGGCGCTTTCATATTACTCTTCCTCTTCAAGCTGATCTACCCAGGATCTCGTCTTATCCGTCGCAGTTCCTTCCTGTACGGTCAGCTCGCCGTCCTTATAGATATACTCGTCTGCTTTCCGAAACAGCGTGTCGCTGGAACCATACTGGCATACCACGATTACATCTTCCTCATCCAGTTCTGTCTCCGGAAGATCGATCCTTGTATTATTCAGAAACGTAGTCTTCTGCCGTTCCCCGTTTACAAAGACACGACTGGATTTCGTAAAGTTCTCTCCGTAAAGGCTGTACCCCTCCTCCAGATGCGCAATGATATTCTTAAGGGTCACATCCCGGACCCCCATGACCATATGCCCTTCCTTGATCGGAGGCTTCCCGTTATAGACATACTGCTCGCCGTAGAGGATGTCATACTGCAGAAGCTCTAGGTCGGCCAGATAATTCTTCGTCTTCCTTCTCTCCTGGTGATAGTTAAACACCGTACCGGAGTGAATATCCAGACGATCCAGCACATCCGACATAATCTGATAGGACGGAATGTTCCGGTCTTCTTTTTCCAGTCCGATATTATCCCAGATAACATAATTCGTATTATACAGATAGCGTCCTTTCAAGTCCTCGGCTTTAAGCCCCATGGTTGGAAGATGGTCGCCGTAAAATACAATCACCGACGGTTCTTTCCTTTCCTCCACCGCTTTGACCAGATTACCCGCAAACTCATCCATCTCATAGACCTGGTTCACATAATATTCCCACTTATTCTTTATCGCTTCGTCCTCAATCCCTTCCACCAGAATCTTCGGATTCTCAATCACTTTCTCCTCCGGATAGTCTCCGTGACCCTGAACGCTGATCCCGAACACAAAGTCCTGACCTTCCGTGGTATCCATGGCGTCCATAATATGCTGGATGAGGATATCATCCTTCGCCCATCCGTTCTCCGTCGTCTGGAGAATATTCATGAACTCCTTGCTGGTGTAACTGTCAAAACCCGTGTTATTGAATACCCTTGCCCGGCTATAGAAGTTCCCCCCGTTATTATGAAGAGCATGCGTGCCGTATCCCAACGCGCTAAGCGCCGTCGCCGCACTCTCGCTTACCCGGTTCTTAAGCACCGTTTTATAAGGATATTCCCCCGGCCCGAAATATCGAAGATTCATACCCGTCAACACCTCAAACTCTGTATTCGCAGTACCCGCCCCGATGGACGGCACCTTAAAATACCCCGAAGAATAATTCTCATACATAGCGTGAAGATTCGGACATGCATCCTCGGAAGTAGTAAAAAATTCTGCCTCCGCCACGTCAAAATAGGACTCCAGCTGGATAAAGATAATATTCGGCAGATCCTCTTCGGAGCGTCCAGTCTCGTTCTTCGCCATCTCTCTCTGATTACTGATCTTAACAATAGTCTCTTCGTTATAATCGTTCGGCTCTGTAATACCAGTATTGAACACGCTTGCCATAAAGCAATAAGGAAGCCCGTAATCCTCATAGGCAAATGCAATATTTCCGAAATAAGTCGACACGACCCTCTTCTCCACGGCCAGATCCGAGACAACCCCATATACGGCAAACCAGACGGCGACTCCCGCCAGCGCCCATAGACGATGCATCTTACCGCTGTACTGCCCGCCGCGCCTCCACATGGAGATCACCCAGATTACAACCGCAGAGATCCCCACCGCAAGGCCCACAAGCTCAACTCCGTTAAAATAATTATTGATCAGCGTGATCCCGTCTTTCGCCACCTTAAAATCCTGGGCGTTAAACGGCGTTACGCGCTTCATCAGCATATATCCGTTCGCCACGCCCAGCGCCAGCCACAAGACACTGATGATGATCCTCACAAACATCCGCCGCTTGACCAGATAGACCACGGAGAATGTAACAAATATCATAAACGCATTATAAAGGAACACTACCGGCGTCTCTGTCATATAATCCCATGCTTCCACCGCAGAATGCCTGGATATCGCCTCAATCGTATAATTAATCATACACGCCAGAAGCGCATGGAATACAAGGGATATCCGATTCATGAACTGGTACACCGGCTGCATCTTCCGTGCAAAAGCGCTGTTACGCCTCGCTTCTATAATCCTCTCCCGCCGTTCCTTCTTTGCTTTCCAGTATGCTTTCACATCTTCTTTATTGATATTCTTCAGTTTATGAAATACCTGAAACTTCCTCATAATCTCCCCTTGGGAACGCCTGATATCTTCGTCAATATTCAAAAGATATCCGGCGGCTCCTTTTCATAATTAGTCAACACCTAGTTCTAGTGTAGTGTATCACTGCGTTACCCAAGAATTCATGTAATGATATATTAAGCCTGTTTCTCCCTGAGATTCTCAAGACGTGCGCTTACCTGCTCCTTCATCTGCCGGTACTTATCGAGCTTATCTCGCTCTTCCTGTACCTTGGCTTCCGGAGCTTTACTTATGAACTTCTCATTGTTCAGCATACCCTGCGCTCTGGCAATCTCTTTGGTAAGCCTCGTCTCCTCTTTCGTCAGACGCTCGATCTCCTGGGCAAAGTCGATCAGTTCCTCCAGCGGAACATATACCATAGCGTCCGGTACTACGATCGATACGGCGTCCTCCGCAATCCCTGTCTTATCCTTCTGGATGACGAACTCACTGGCCGCCGCCATCATAACCGCCGAATTGTTCAAGAGCGCGAGTCCCTCGCAGAGCTGTTGATCCTCGCACACCACATACACCTTTGCCTTGCGGGAATTCGGAACATTCATCTCGGCGCGAACATTACGCACCCCTCGGATGATCTCCTTAAAATGACCGACGATATTCTCGGCCAACGGAAAATTCCGCTTCTCATCGTATACCGGCCACGCAGACATCATAAGCGACTCCTCTTCCGGAACCAGCTTACTATAGATCTCTTCCGATACGAAAGGCATGTACGGGTGAAGAAGCTTCAAAGAATTTTTAAGCACCTCCCGTAGTGTCCACAGCGCGTCGTTGGCGCTCTTCTCATCCTCCTTGGCATGGTAGATACGATATTTCGCAAGCTCAATATACCAATCGCAGAACTCGTCCCACAGGAAATCATAGATCTTTGCCAACGCGATACCCAACTCGAATTTATCCATGTTCTCCGTTACTTCTTTGATCAGATTGTTGCACCGGGACAAGATCCAGCGATCTCCCGGAAGAAGCTTAAAATCTTCCGGCTCTGTCAGCTCCTTGTCTCCCAGATTCATCAGGATAAATCTGGACGCGTTCCACACCTTATTGGCAAAATTCCTGCTGGCTTCCACTCTCTCGTTATAGAAACGCATATCGTTACCGGGCGCATTTCCCGTCATTACCGTCATTCGAAGGGCGTCCGCGCCGTACTGGTCGATGATCTCCAGCGGGTCGATTCCGTTTCCTAACGACTTACTCATCTTACGCCCCTGGGAGTCCCGGATCAATCCGTGGATGAATACCGTATGGAACGGCGACTTGCCCGTGTGCGCATATCCTGAGAATACCATACGTACAACCCAGAAAAAGATAATGTCATATCCTGTCACCAGCACGTCCGTCGGATAGAAATAATCCAGCTCCTCCGTATGTTCCGGCCATCCAAGAGTGGAGAAAGGCCAGAGGGCAGAAGAGAACCATGTATCCAGCGTATCCTCATCCTGGGTAAAATGCCTGCATCCGCATTTCGGACAAACCTCCGGCATCCCTCTCGATACCACGATCTCACCGCATTCGTCGCAATAATACGCCGGGATTCTGTGGCCCCACCAGATCTGCCGCGAAATACACCAGTCGCGTATATTCTCAAGCCAGCGCAGATATACCTTATCGAACCGTTCCGGCACGAACTTAAGCTCGCCTTTTTTGATGGCTTCGATGGCAGGTTTCGCCAGCTCATCCATCTTCACAAACCACTGCTGCTTGATCAACGGCTCTACCGTCGTCTTACATCTCTCATGAGTACCTACATTGTGAGAATGGGGAACGATCTTCACAAGATATCCCTGTTCTTCAAGATCCTTCACGATCGCCTTTCTCGCCTCGTAACGCTCCAGCCCGGCATACCTGCCTCCCTGCTCATTGATGGTGGCGTCGTCGTTCATTATATTAATCTCCGGAAGGTCATGGCGCTTACCCACCTCGAAATCGTTCGGGTCATGAGCCGGTGTAATCTTTACCGCGCCGGTTCCGAATTCTTTATCTACATAATAATCTGCCACGATTGGTATCTCTCTGTTAACCAATGGCAGAAGCGCCGTCTTTCCTACTATATCCTGATATCTCTCGTCATCTGGATGTACCGCGATCGCCGTATCCCCCAGCATAGTCTCCGGACGGGTAGTTGCGATCTCAAGGAACCGGTCCGTCCCTACGATAGGATACTTGATATGCCAGAAGAAACCGTCCTGTTCTTCGTGTTCAACCTCCGCGTCGGAAAGCGCCGTCTTACAGACCGGACACCAGTTGATGATTCTGGATCCCTTGTAAATATATCCCTTCTCGTACAGGCTTATGAATACTTCTTCTACGGCTTTTGAACAGCCTTCGTCCATGGTGAACCGTTCTCTGTCCCAGTCGCAGGACACGCCCAGTTTCTTAAGCTGTCCCTCGATAGTGCCCGCATATTCTTCCTTCCACTGCCATGTCCTTTCAAGAAACTTTTCCCGTCCCAGTTCCTTCTTGTCTATGCCCTCTTCCTTCAGTTGGTTCGTTACCTTCACTTCTGTGGAAATAGCCGCATGATCCGTTCCCGGCACCCATAAGGCGTTATATCCCTGCATTCTCTTGTAGCGGATGATAATGTCCTGCATGGTATTGTCAAGAGCATGCCCCATATGCAGCTTACCTGTAATATTCGGCGGCGGCATTACTGTCGTAAACGGTTTCCTGCTCCTGTCCACCTCTGCATGAAAATACTTTTTCTCGCACCATTTTTCATATAGTTTCGGTTCAATCTCTTTTGGATTGTAAGTTGTCTCAAGATTCTGGCTCATCGTACATCTTCTCCTTCTCTTTCCTTTAAGAATGTATCTGTTAAAATATACCTGCAAGGGCGAAAAAAACCGCCCTTTACTCTGTAAAGGGCGATCATACATGTCGAATCGCGGTACCACCTTTATTTATATAGAAGAAA
>OFGB01001107.1_pt1 | contig 17325 bp, 14 predicted proteins | sample 1521491 | NCBI WGS metagenome assembly OFGB01 (sample SAMEA3504095, study PRJEB24116) | mouse gut metagenome | biome: mouse gut; feature: mouse-associated habitat; material: faeces | place: Denmark | collected 2011
AAACGCCCCTGAAAATATCATAAAAACTGCATAGCTCCCTATCATAATCTCTGCCGCAGGCGACTGAAGCGCCCACTCAAACTGCCGCAGGATGAGTATCGTCCAGGGCAGGAATACCATCAGACCCGCAATTGCCGTTAACAATCCCTTTAAATTTCGCTTCATCTTCCCTATCTCCTTTCTCCCTTTCCAAAATTAACGCAAGCCGCCGCCAGACAAAATCCCGTGAATACTGCCGCCGCCGGAATCCACGGAACCGGCTCCATCCTAACTTCCGGCAGATTAGACGCCAGCTTTCCATATTCTGCCGTTATGATATAGAACGGATAATCCATCGGATACACAAACCACAGCTTTGTATTGATCATCAATACAGAAGGCACGATAGACGCAAGCCCCAGCCCCACCGAAAAGATCGGAGTACGGATGCATACGGACAACATCCAGAAAAATGCAATCATCGGAAATGCCGACACGTATAACACTCCAACCAGTTTTAATACAAATATGGGAGACAGCAGGAACTCATAGCCCTGGGTCCGCGACGCGACCGCGGCGCTTAAAAAGTACATCCCTGTCATCATCATCATCTGAATCGCCGCTAAGATCAGCAATGTAACAAATTTCGCCATGCACAGTTTTGCCGTACTGACAGGAAGGACAAGCATCCGCAGGATACCGTGGTTCGACCGCTCTGTCTGAGCCAGCAGCACCGTACTCACCACCATACCCGCCGGAAACATAAACCACGCCATTCCCATAAATCCCTGTATGAGGAAATTATGCTCCGGAGAAATTCCTTCCGCCTGCATCTCAAAATTCAGATGTGCATTTATAATCGACGGAATCCAGAGCATCACCGCCGCCATCCCCATGATGAGCAGAATCCTGGATCGGCGCAGTTTCTTCCATTCCACTCCCGTTAATAATATAAATTTCATGCCGCCGCCCTCCTTACCTTCAGAAATACCGTCTCCGCCGCGCCGATTATGATGATTTCTATCATTGCCGCAGTCAGATATTGTACCGCCCTCCCTGCATTTGCTTCCTCCAGAATCTGGAACGGCAAAGCAAAGGGAAAAACAGACAAGGCAAAATATCTGACAGGGATCATCGTTGCCATAAACAAACATACCACGTCGATACCAAGGGATACCCACATATTTTTACATGCCGACGCAACCAACAGGGATAATATTACGACCGGAAGCAGCATACAGAAACAATATCCGAAGTTATACGCCAGATCCCTGACAAATTTCATATACGCCGAAGCGAAAGACGCTCCATAGAACGCCGTGTATGCTCCTTCTTCCCCGCCGAACCAGCGCAAGGTGCAGAAGATTATCGAAAGCATTTCTATAATCAGAACCACGGCGCACATGCCGGACAGTAAGAAGCATTTTCCAAAGAATATCTTCTCCTCTCTGAGGGGCAGCGTTATCATACGCCCAACAGCATTATCCGCGTATTCTGTATGATACATCATACAGGCAATGGTAATGACCAGAAGCATATTCAACATCGACATCATCTGCCAGTCCGCCTGCATGATCGTCCGAAGCGGCGACTGCCTAAGCTGAGTATACTGCTCTGATCGGACGGCCAGCTCCAGGATCGGAACCGCCGCCGCCAGAATCCCCCCTGCCAGGCATCCCGGTACGATGCCCGTCCTTTTTATCTTCTTATATTCTAACGTAAGCTTCATCGTACACCGCCCCCTCGCAGATTATCTTCCTCAATCAATGCAAGAAACGTATCTTCCAGATTGTCCGTGGGATATCCCTTCTCCCCGACTCCCTGCTTCAGCTCGTCAAGCGTCCCCTCGAACAGAAGCCGCCCCCGGTTCAGAATACCGATATTATCCGCCATCAGCTCTATCTCCGAGAGCATATGAGAAGATACCAGAACCGTACAATCAAACTTTTTAGGTAAAGAGCGGATCAGAGAACGAATCTCATGGATCCCTACCGGGTCCAGTCCGTTCGTCGGCTCGTCAAGAATCAGGATCGGGGGCCTCCCGATCAAAGCGCCGGCAAGTCCGAGCCTCTGCTTCATGCCCAGAGAATATTTTCTTGCAAGACGCTTTCTCCACTGTGTAAGACCTGTCAGCTCCAATGCGTCGTCTACTGCCGATTTCGGAAGCGCCAGGATTCTCCGAAGGATATCGAGATTCTCTTCGCCGGTAAGATTCCCGTAGAATGCCGGCGCTTCTATAAAGGACCCGATTTCTTTCAAGATCTGTATCCGGTCCTTCGGGTACTTCTTACCGTCTATGATAAAGTCCCCCTCCGTCGGTTTCGTAAGTCCCAGGAACATCTTCATCGTCGTGGATTTGCCCGCGCCGTTCGGCCCGAGAAATCCATAGACCGTCCCTTTGGGGATATGAAGATTCACATTGGAAACCGCAGTGAAGCCTGCATATCTTTTCGTCAGATGTCTGCTCTCAATAATATTCATATTGCATTTCTCCTTTCCCTGATATACTCTCGAAAGTTTCCTTTTCATCCGTTTTATGTCTGCTTCTTTGACGATTGCCGGGAAATCCCAAGAGTGTCTTTTCCTTTGGTTATTTTACAGTGTACACCGCCAACCTTACGTCAACATTCCCGTAACCTTACATCTACCTTACATTTTCTGCTGACGTCTCGATTTTCAGGCGGATACATGATATTATTCTTCTGATGACATCTCGATTTTCAGACCGATACATGATAATATAAATCCACATTTTATTGAGTATTTTATCACTATTGGTATACATCATTATTTGTACCGCCGGCTGAATGCGGCGGAATGGAGACTTTTATGAATACAGATTATCTGAAAAACAAACGAATACTGCTCGTAGACGATGAACCGGAGCTGCAGAATATGGTAACTTCCATCCTGAGAAAGGCGGGCTTCACCAGCCTTCGGACTGCCGGAACCGTCCGGGACGCCGTGGATATCGCCCATGAGTTCAAGCCGGAACTTGCCATCCTCGACGTCATGCTTCCGGACGAAGACGGTTTCTTCCTGATGGAACAACTAAAAAGCGTCTCCGACTATCCCATCCTGTTTCTGACTGCGCGGGGTGAAGACGAGGACAAGTTCCGGGGCTTCGGGCTTGGCGCGGATGATTACATGATCAAACCCTTTCTCCCGAAAGAGTTGGTATTCCGTATCACCGCAATTCTAAGGAGAACTTACAAAAATGAGAATCCTATGGTAACGCTGAAGCGCTGCCGGATAGATTTTGAACGGGCGGAAGTTCTGAGAATACAAGACGAACAAAATAAAACCCTCCCTCTGACAGCTAAAGAATACGCGATTCTCCATACCCTCTACCGCAACGCCGGACGCATCGTGACCATCGACGCCCTGTGTGAAGCCGCCTGGGGCGATAATCCCTACGGATATGAGAATTCTCTGATGGCTCATATCCGCCGGATCAGAGAGAAGATCGAAGAAAACCCTTCAAAACCAGAATCTCTGATTACCGTGAAGGGCTTAGGCTATAAATTGATTATATCCCAGACATAAACTTCATTGAAGGAAATCAAATACCCCGGAGGAATATCCCATGAAAAGCATACCCAAATTAATCCGGCGCTTCCTCGCCATCCTGCTGCTTAGCACTATCCTGCTCTTCTTTCTGAATATCATCCTGCTCTATATGCTGGCCTCCGGCCAAACGCCCGGAGCGTCTCCCTGGACTACCGCCCTGGAAATCGGTAATGCATTGCAAAAAGCAGAGAACAACGGCGGATATATTCTGCCTGAAGAAGCCTCATTGGAACTGACAAATGAACACGCCTGGGGAATCCTGATTGACAGCGATACCCGACAGGTCGTCTGGCACACGGATAACCTCCCCCCGGAGATTCCCCTTAAGTACACTCTGTCAGACATTGCCTCCCTAACCCGCGGATATATCATGGATTATCCCACCTTCCCCGGAGAATCCGCAGACGGGCTTATAGTCCTCGGCTATCCCAAAGACCGCTATTGGAAACATATGTACCCGAACTGGGACTATGATTTTATAGCAAATCTTCCGAAATACACCTTGAATATTCTGCTCATGAACACAGTACTTATCTTCCTGATCTATATTATCGCAAACTTAAAGCTTATGCGTTCCGTCGAACCGATTACGGAGGGCATACAAAAGCTTCCCACCAAAAAACCTGTATTTATAAAGGAGAAAGGATTATTGTCTGAACTAGCCGCGAATATTAACCAGACCTCCGAGATACTGCAGTCTCAGAATTTCCAGCTCAAAAAGAAAGAATGCGCGCGCGCCAACTGGATCGCCGGAGTCTCCCATGATATCCGCACACCCCTGTCTATGGTTATGGGATACGCCGGACAATTAAAAGACGACCCCTGCCTTACGGAAGACGCCCGACAAAAGACTTCTGTTATCCTGAGGCAAAGCGAACGAATACGCAATCTGATCAACGACCTGAATCTTGCTTCGAAGCTTGAGTATGATATGCAGCCTCTCTGCCGCACACGGGAAAACGCAGTGGCCCTCGCAAGAGCGGCCGCCGTTGATTTTATCAATATGGATATTGACGGAAGATATCCCGTCGAATGGACTACGGATACCAATATCTCTGACTGCCCCGTCTATGTGGATAAGAACCTGATCCGGCGGGCAGTATCTAACCTGATCTGGAACTGTATAAACCATAATCCGGAAGGATGCACTATCTATATCTCTGTTCTGACAGAATCCGGCCATAACGAATGTAACTGTATCATTCGGGTAGAGGACGACGGCACAGGTATATCTGAGAAAGAACTCCACCGGCTTAATTCCCTGCCTCACTACATGATGTGCGACAGCAACATTAAGGAACAGCGGCATGGACTGGGGCTGCTGATCGTCAGACAGGTCGCGGCCTCTCACGGCGGCAGCATGATCATGCGCCAGAGCGCTTACGGCGGGTTCGAGGCTGATATTCTGCTGCCGCTATATAGCGGATAATACAGCTCAATAAAAATATACAGGCAGAATTTTTTCTGCCTGTACACATATTTCTAACGAGTATACATCTTCATATAATCTCCGTGCGCGTCTATCAGTTCATCGCACATCTTCACGATATCATCGATGGAAAGCTCTGCGGCCGTATGCGGCTCCAGCATAGCGGCGCGATAGATATCTTCACGCTTACGGGTACGCGCCGCCTCAATAGTCAGAAGCTGGGCGTTAATATTGGTCGTATTCATAGCCGCCAACTGTAACGGAAGCGCCCCTACACGGCATGGATTCACGCCGTTTGCATCTATCATACACGGAACCTCCACACAGGCTTCTGCCGGAAGATTGTCGATCAGTCCCCGGTTGATGACATTTCCGCCTATCTTATACGGAACATTCGTCACAACCGCTTCCATTATGTAGGATGCATATTCACGGCTGCGCTCGTGAGTAATCTTACCATTGTCTAATATCTTGTTCCGCTCTTCCTCCCACTCTGCGATCTGCTTGATACAACGTCTCGGATACTCGTCTAACGGAATGTTGAACTGATCTATCAACTCCGGATAGCGGGATTTGATAAAAAACGGATTATATTCCGCATTATGTTCACTGGACTCGGTGCAGTAATATCCCAGATGTTTGATATATTCAAAACGAACCATATCATTATGCTTCTCTTCTGCATTCTTCTTCGCTGCACGGCGGCGGATCTCCGGATACAGGTCGTTTCCGTCCTTATCCCTGATATCAAGAAGCCATGCCATATGGTTGATTCCGGCGATTGTCTCGATACGTCCTTCTAACTTATCCTTCATATCCAGCTCTTCCAAAAGCGTACTGGTACAAACCTGCACGCTGTGGCACAGTCCCACGGTCTCCACACCTGTATAACGCTGCATATAACCGGAAAGAATCGCCATCGGGTTCGTATAGTTCATAAACAGAGCGCCCGGGCAGACCTCTTCCATGTCTCTTGCAAACTCCTCCATTACGGGAATCGTACGAAGCCCGCGCATGATACCGCCGATACCAAGCGTATCCGCAATCGTCTGCTTCAAACCGTATTTCTTCGGGATCTCAAAATCCGTAATCGTACATGGATCGTATCCCCCCACCTGAATCGCATTTACAACAAATGTTGCATCCTTCAATGCCGCTTTTCGGTTCTCCGTCCCCAGATATGTCGAGATCCGGGCGCGTCCCTGATTCGTATTCTCGTTGATCGCCTTAATGATGATCTCGGAATCCTTAAGCCTCTCTGCATTAATATCATACAATGCGATCTCACTGTCGCATAACGCCGGGCTTCCCATGCAGTCCCCAAGTACATTTCTTGCAAAAACAGTACTTCCCGCGCCCATGAACGTAATTTTAGCCATGCCTCTAATCCTCCGTTTCTTGTCTTCTTCAAATGTTTCATTATGATATCCAAATTATATTTTCTTGAGGCTAAAAAAGCTATGCTATATGTTGTCAGAAATTGCAAAAATGTTGTATAATATTTCTACAGTTGCTTATCCAGAGAAAGGACCGATAATATGAATCAGCATACCAACCACTCCATGAAGCCGCTGGCCGTCTATTTTTATGGAAGAGAAAAATGCTCCTCCGGGCACAGTTATGGTCCCGGGATCCGTCCGCATTATCTCATCCACACTATATTAAAAGGGAAAGGAATCTTCCGTCTGGACGGCAGAGAATATACGCTGACAGCCGGAGACGCTTTCCTGATCCGCCCGCTGGAAACTACCTATTATGAAGCCGACGTCCTGGATCCCTGGGAATATATGTGGATCGGTTTCGACGGGACGGAGGTAACGTCAATTCTAAGCGAGACTTACTTTGACTCTTCTCCGGTCTGCTATATCAAAGACGCAAAGTGGATGACCGGAATCTATGAACAGATCAGTACCCGTATGCGGGAATATTATACACAGACCGACCGGAACGCCTTAACTGCCTGCGGACTGCTGCTGGAGCTCCTGGGGGGAATGGGCTCTAACCCGGTCAAAAACCAGAAAGACCTGACTCAGATCTACCTGGAGATGGCGAGAGAATATATGAAAAATAATTACAGCTATGATATCCACATCTCAGAGATCGCAACCTTTATCGGGATCGACCGGACTTATCTGTACAGAATCTTCAAGGAGCAAGAACAGATATCTCCAAAAGGTTACCTGCAGCGATTAAGAATAAGAGCCGCAGGTAATATGCTTCGCTCTACAGAACATTCTGTAACAGAGATCGCATATTCCTGCGGCTTTAAAGATACTTCCGCATTCTGTAATCAATTCCGCCAGATGACCGGAATGACACCGAAGGAATTCCGGAAATTTTCAGCGCTTGAAGAATCCGATATTGACAGCGCATTAAGGAACTGTAATCTGTAGCTTTTGGCGCTCCTGCCGTATAATACGCTGGATACTCTTTTCCGCCAGAAAATACTTCTTTGCCAATTCCTTAATCGGTCTGCCTGACAGATGCTCCGTATATATTCTCGCATTCCTTTTTGCAAGTTCTGTCTTTGTGCTGGTCCTTTCCCCCCATGCTTTCTTTCCTTCCTCCTTCTTAGGGATATAGACTGCGGCGCCGTCCACATATTGTTGTAACTGTTCGATCAATTCCTGCGGCAAAACCTCTGCCGCGCGTATGTAATCCATCACATGCACCTCCCTGAAGTATGTTCATCCTCTTCGGCAGACTGCCAGAAAAACAATTGTCGAACAATCTGCCGCATTCCTTGTGCATATCAGGACTCCTTATTCATCAGAATACCCTCTGTACCTGCTGAATCTCCCTGCAATTGCCAGAGTATTCTTTCTATTTTCTCGTTATATTCTTGTTCTTTCATATAAAACGCGTATACGGAACTCAGCGCGCCAGGCGGAGCCACCTGGCATTTACCCTGCCGGATCATGGATAAAACATACTCTGCAGATGCTTTTTCCTGCCGCACCCGATCCAGATAACTCGAGGAAGCGGCGTCTCTTCCATAAAAACGTCCGTCGTCCGGCATAATCATAGCCGTGCACGGCGGCATCTTTTTATAGAGATACTGCATCTCGGCCTCTTGCTTGGTAATTACTTTCATATTCACCAACTCTTTCAGAAGGTTGCGGTAGTCTTCGCCTGTCAAATCCTCCATATTATACTTTTCTTTCAACTGGCTGATCTGCTCTTTTGTCAGCTCCTCCGTCCCTTCCGATTCCCAATCAACATCGTAATCCGAGGTAAATCCGGCCGCCTCTGCCAGCGTCTTATTGCCAAATACGCCTGTCTTAACCTCTTTCTCCTGAAATAACTTATGCTCTTTCCGATCCCCAAACTGGAGCCTCGCCAAACTTTGGGAAAACCATTCATTCTCTACCTTCTTTCTGAAGAGCTCCGCTTGTTTTTTGTGTTCTTCTGTCTGGTTCGAAGTGTTCTTACTTCTTATTTCTGCCACATTCATAATGCCTTCTCTTACCTTATGCATGGATTGAAATTTCCAGTTAATCCGTCGTTCATAACTGATGTTATTCTCAATCAGAGTCCATAACAATATTTTCTTTACAATCATGCATTCCTTTCTTCGTTTTTTAATATCCCATTTTATATTGTACCATGCCGCACACCAAAACACAGAACATATTTTTTTTAAATTAAGAATGTGCCGGGCCGCTTTTCACACCCAAGCCAATCACACCGGAAAATCAACCTTCAAATAACTTCCGAAATATGCTACAATATTTTAAATCGAACGTTTCAACGAGAAAGGAATATAGAACATGCAAGAAAATCGGAAACCGCCTCGCCCCGCATTTCACGGGAGCGACATTGAACAGATTGAACAATACTATGGAATCTCCAAAGAAAATATCGTAAAATTCGGTGCAAATGTGAATCCTCTCGGACTGTCGGATTCCGTACGCAAAAACCTGACGGAGCATCTTGATATTATTACAAGTTATCCGGACAGGGATTATAAGAGCCTCAGGCAGGTCATCGCCGCATACTGCAGTACGAATGCGGATTATGTAGTGACCGGCAATGGTTCCACCGAGCTGATCTCTTTGCTGATCGGCCAGCGCAGCGCCCGGCATGCACTTGTAATCGGCCCTACGTATTCTGAATACGATCGGGAGCTGTCTCTTACCGGCGGACATATCTCTCATTATTATCTGAAGGAATCTCAGGACTTCCGGATGGATATGGATGATTTTAAGAATGCGCTTACAGACGATATTGATTTCCTGATTCTGTGTAATCCCAATAACCCTACTTCCTCTGCCCTTACACAGGATAAATTGCGGCGGCTGGCAAGATTATGTAAAGAACGGGAAATCTTCATTATGATTGATGAAACTTACGTGGAATTTTCACCGCATATAGACGAAATTACCGCAATACCCCTGGTATCCGATTTTGACAATCTTATGGTTATCCGAGGCGTATCTAAGTTCTTCGCCGCTCCCGGTCTGCGTCTTGGTTACGGTGTGACCAGCAACCGTCAATTCTTAAAAGAGCTAAAAAGAAACCAAAATCCCTGGTCTTTAAACAGTCTCGGGGCATACGCCGGGGAGCTGATGCTCCAAGATACAGATTATATCAACCGTACGAGAGAACTTATCCTTTCGGAACGTGACAGATGTCTGACCAGGCTTAAGGAACTCGACCACGTGAAAGTCTATCCTGCCTATGGGAATTTCATCCTGATAAAACTTCTGAAAGACGGCCTCACTTCTTTCGACGTATTCGACCATGCCATCCGGCAAGGGATGATGATCCGGGATTGCTCCTCCTTCGAAGGACTTCCAGGAGAATATATACGATTCTGTATTATGAATCCGGATGATAATACGCGGCTCCTAAACTGTCTGAACGAATTACTGGTATAACTTTCAAACGGCGCGCAGCACTCTGGATCTCTTCTGTCGTTAATGCTAAGGGGAGTCGGCTACTGGCAGCTCATGCAGTTATTCCGCGCCAATTGGCTGCTGCTGAACGACCGCTTTCAAATCAGATAACAAATATCTGTGTTTCAAAAGCGGCCGTCAGCTGCCTCGCAGCTATGCTTTTATTCTTTCCGTAATCTCATCCATGAATTCGATAATCCCTGCCTCTACTTCATCCTTGATCGCCGCATAATTATGAATCTCATGACGATACCCGGAGTATACCTTCGTCCGCACCGTGTGCCCTGTCTGACACAGCCAGTTCGTCACTTCGTAGATTCCTTTGCCGTACTCGCCTACAGGATCCTGATCTCCCCCGATATTATAAATCGGCAAATTTACCGGAACCTTCTCCGCCCACTCCTCTCCGTTGATAGCATTCATCATCTGCGTAAAATACAGCATAGCCTGGTTCGTCGTCGGCTTGGTAAACGCGTCGAAGGGATCCTCCGCATGATCCTTCTGCACGTATGGATCTGCACATATCCACTCGTTTCCAATCTTAATCTCTCCGCACCGTTCGCACATCCATCCCATAAGATCTCCCGCGAACTTACCGTCGGACTCTCTGCCCCTTCCGTCTGCTACAGCCTTCTCAAGCTCTACGGTTACCTTATCGGCTCCGCGGAAGACCCCTGCTGTTCCACAGATGGTAATACCCTTAAGCTCATCGCCATATTTGGCGGCATAATCTCTTACAATAAAGGAACCCATACTGTGTCCGAAAAGGAAATATGGCAGATCCGGATATTTCTCACACACAATCTCTTTAAGTTTATGCTCATCCTCCATCATGGTATGAAAACCTTTATCTCCCCAATCGCCCCATGTATCGTTCTCCATGGCTGTCTTTCCATGTCCCACATGATCGTCCGCCGCTACAATATATCCTGCGTCCATAAACTTCACGATCATATGCAGATACCTTCTGGAATGTTCTCCAAACCCGTGCACTACCTGTACGATCCCCCGCGGTCTTACAGCCGGAGCATAGATCCAGGCATGTACTTCATCCCTCTCGTTAAATGACTGAAAATTTACCTCATGCAACATATAAACACCTCCGTTTTTTCTATTATATCACAGAATAGAATAAAAAAGGCTCCGGAAATCTATTTCCAAAGCCCTTTCTATTACTTCTGTAATTACTGTTTACACATTATTTCTTTTTTGACGTCTTCTTTGCCGTTCCTGAAGCAGGTTTCTTCGCTGCTGCAGACGCCTTTTTCTGTGCTCCTGCCGCAGCAGACTTATTTCCTGCGGTTGTCGTCTTCTTAGACGCCGCAGAAGCAGGTTGCTTCGCTGACGCTGTCGTCTGAGCGTTTGATTTCCCTTTCCTTCCTGTCTTCATCTTACTGCGTACTGCCGCGATCACCGCAATACACGCTGCAACGGCTATAACGGCCCACATGATAATCTTACTGGTATCCCCCGTCTTCGGAGCTAAGGAAGCTATCGCCGATTTCAATGCGTCCGCTATGGACTGAGCGTCCTTATTCTGGCTATCCGAATCATCATTCTTCTTATCATCTGTTTTTTCGTCCTTACCTGGATCCTTATCGTCAGCCTCACTCAAAGGCTCCTTTTTATCTTCACCGCCCGAAGGAGTTGGCGTTGGCGTTGGATCTGGAATAGGCGTATTATCTCCCTCTTCCGGCGCCGTCGACCATGCGATTCCCACCGGAGAAGCACCGTTCACAATAAACGTAACACCTTTACCGGTTCCCGTAAATACCTCTGCTCCGTCCTCGTTCACACAGACTTCAATATCTCCGGCTGAATATTCCGCATAATCATCCGTTTCAAACATATGCACAGCCGAGAACTGATTCTCTGTTGGAACCACTCCCTCCGGAAGCTTTCCTGTCGGCAGCGTAACCTCAATGCCTCCGTTCTCAAAATCACCTGGCTCGGCTTCTCTGACTATCTTTTTACCAGACTCATCCGTCGTGGTAACTTCTATCGTCACATTATAAAACGCCGTACGGTCTTTATCATATCCCTGCACTGCCCACAAGTCTTTGATTCCGCTAAGATAGCCTGTCAAACCGGCAGTAACATCCGACATCTTCTCATAGTCGGCTTCTTGCAATCCCGGCGGAAGCACAAGCTCTTCCGATTGATTCGGTATAATACGCTTCCACTTAGACTTATATTTCGGTCCTGAAGGCGTTATCGGCGGGGTTGTAAGCTCATCCGAAGAGACCGGATCGCTCGCCCTGTAAACCTCTGTCTGTTTATATCTGATCTGACCAATGTATGTCGTACCCGGATTACAAAGAGGATCTATATTGGAATCAGAGAATTTAACATCTTCTTCACTTCCTGATACGATAATCCGATACTCAATACTCTTATCTTCCAACTTATCAATTGTTACCGTATATGTCTTCTTGTCAGGGTTCATCTCTTCATTATACGATATCGTTGGTTTTGCAGGAAGTTCTTTTGGATTCGGAAGTCTTTCAAAGACTACTTCCTCCGTATCCATCAATACCCTTACTACATCAGCCGTCTTCTTTGAACGAACAAAGAAAATATGCTTATCATCAGCATTTTCTGCCGGCTTAATGCCTGCAAATATGGCAGACGCCTTTTCCTTATCCTCCACGTTAATCTCTTGTATCCAACCATCCTCTTCAGTCGGATCGCCATCCATCTTAAATTCATACTCTATTCCCGGCTGCCTGTTAATCTGTATAGTACAATCAAAAGTAATTCCGTTTGCATTAACTGTATAAGGATCTACATGCGTCGGTTTTCGTTTCCCAGGCGTTACTTTATTAATTACTGCTTTCTCTTTCAGCGGAATCTCCTCACCATTATATGTAACGGTGTAGTTTGTACAAGGCGTCCTCTTTCCATCCGCGTCTTCATACTCTAACTCTATCTCGCCTTCAAAATGAATACTTGCATATTCGCCTGCATGGCCTTCATTATTTGCGTCGACGATACCTTTCGATTTAAGCTTGACTTTTTTTCCTTTATCGGCCGAAACAAGTCCGTCAAACTCTACGTCCTTTACTACTACTTCACCGTTGCCGTCATAGTCCTTCGGCTCCACAATTATGCTGTCAGGCTTTATCGTAATCTCTTTCTTATCAATAGTATACTTGGCTTCTTTGGTTCCGCTATAGTTATTAACGCCCTGAATCGTATATATAACGTCCCCCGCGCTGGTCACATCCGCACCCTCTCCGGAAACGATCTCATAATCATCCTTCACCTTTAACTCTGCGCCGTTCAAGGATACTGTGATCTTAAAATCCTTACCTAACACATGTTCCTCGCCGCTGTAAATACCTGACGCCGGATCCACGGTTACCACCGCGTCGTCAATAGGAACTCCGATAATCTCATAATCTTTTACTATTTTTCTCCCTGAGGAACCTGCGGAATCGAGATTACCCTGTGGATTAGCCGTAATTCCAACAGAAACAGGCCCTACGTCAATATTATTCTCCCAATCGCTAAGGGAATAATCACCGTCCTCCACTTCGAGAGGCTCTTTATCAAGTAATATAGAAATTTTCGGTTCTACCGCCTTACCGGTATAGATCTGATCTGGTATTACGATTTCACACTCGTTAAGATGTCTCTGCGCCACATGAATACCATTCAGAACAATCTTTCTGTCTGAATCTTCTTTATGCTGATAAGTCACCGTATACCATCCGGCTTTGCAGATCTTTCCTATACCGACCTTACTCAACTCAATAACAGGTTCGTTGAATTTACTGTCGTCTACAGGCAGCGGTCCATAACTCGCATTTTCCCTCTTTTGTCTATGCACGAGTATATCCTTCGTAAAGTCTTTATCCATACCGCTAAAGGTCTTTTCTTTATTGTCGTTAAAAGGAGCGTATTCCGTAAAATCCGACTCATTTAACGTGACGATTTTGTTCGGAACGTTTACTTGACCCGGCCCCTGCAAATTATCCACATCTATAATCCTGTTCGACATATCTCCTTTTATTTCACTGTTTATATCAAAACCGATTTTAGTCCCGATCGTCAAAGAACTGCCCGTCATAAGCACTAACTTTTGACCTGTCAGACCCGTGTTTAAAGTAGCGTCCCCCCATACGGTACCTTCCTTAGGAGGGTTTGTATCGTCCTTCGCTTTTTCCCAAATAATAGCATTTAACTCAGTAGCATTGTCTACGCCGGGCAACTCGTCGTCGTTTGTATAAATAACCGTACTTCCTTTATCCGACGACAATTTTTGTGCCTGTATACCGCTTGCATACCGTCCCGCATACTGACCTTTATATTCTCCTCCATATGCATATACTGTGCCGCCTGATATGGTTACATTTCCAGACGCCTTTCCAAGATAATTCTGATCAAGATTCGCACCCATCATATGGCTGCCGATTCCAGGTCCCGGAGGAACAGGATCTCCTCCAGAATTACGCTCTTCGCCATCGCTTCCTATAGCCGTGACTTCACCGCCCTTTATGTTGATGGCGGTAGCCGCCGCGCCGCCAACGCCGGAGCCGATACCCGCGCCGCCGCAATGTCCCTCCGCCGTTACTTTACCGCCAAGAATAGTAATACTACCAACGTTCGCGGACTGACTATTACCGCCGATACCCGCGCCGCCCTGCGATCCCCCGACAGCTTCCAATTCACCGTTGCCTCTTATTGTCAACTGTCCTTTATCGCTAACCTGTAAACCGGCATAAGACGTTGTCCCTCCGTCAAATACAACGTCACTACCATTTTCCAAAGCTAATGTAACATTCGCCGTACCAGAAATCTCAAAGGCCGGAGCAGTCGATGCTTCAATATTTATATCCCCCCGCAAGTAAATCGTGTGAGAACCGCTGTATACCTTAACAGTATGTGCCGCTGTACCAGTTGAAGCAGTAAAAACATGTGTACAGTTTGCCGGACAAGGAGCATCCGAGTCCGGAAGCGTCAACGCCTCTTTTAACGTAGACAAGTCTTTTGCAATAGCTGTACTGGGAGCCGTCTCATTCCCGCCAGACGTACCTCCGGAAGGCGTCGTGTTTGATGTACCTGGCGTCGTGTTTGATGCCGCCGCAGGCAATGGCGCTGCAAATAATATTGTAGATGCGGCAAAACCTGCCAACAATAATTTTAATTTCTTTTTCTGCATCATAGTAGTCCTTTCTTTATTATAATCTTGGATATCTACCCTAATCTATGTAAACAGAGTACCTTCCTGTTTCTAAGATCCTATTCTATATAAGTATATCGTATTATTTGTCGAAGTTCAACGACTATGTCTCTTAAGTCGTCGGCTTAAATCAGATAAACTTATACAGTAATTTCCGAATATATAACAGTATATTCAGAAAACATCTCTATAACCCCGTTTTTTTCAAAAAATTCCCCGGATATCCTTCTCAGGATCTGGACCAGAGCCTAACTGCCTCCTTTGCCTCCAAAACCCACTATAATAATATATCGTCACAAAAGAAATTTTGATTATACACACCGAGAGAATAAAAAGAAGAAAGTTGTTCCAGTCCGCTTTTAATTCCATAGTGTCCAGAATTTACCGTCTGTTTTTGAACATCCCGGCATAAAAACGGCCAATTGATTCCCGTTAGTAAATCAATTGGCTATGTAAAGCATATTTCATCCTTCAATTAGCTATATTCCATCTTCCGGTCTATTCAAGACCGCTTATCTCCAATCCCCTTATTTCACAGTATGCATTTTCCTTCCATTTTCTAAACCTATCAAGAATAGCTCTAATGTCTGAGGGTTAGTATTTCTATATTTGAGATGATAATAAATCTGTCCGATCCCCTTGACAAGATCTTTCCGGTCTTCCTCGTAATAATTCACATTCTCATCATAGCAATCGCCAGCCTGTAACAGCAGCGTCAAAGCAAACCTCTCATTGATATATATATACTCTTCCTCACAACCTTCTATAATTTGAAACGGTTTTCTCTTCAGGCACCATGAAGCAGTATATGCGATAAACTTAACATAATTTACCCGGCTGATATCATGAAAATGTTTTAATCGTGCCAAATCAACCAAAATATCAATTAAGCAATAACTAAAAATGTCATCGTTAAAGTAAATTTTTCCTTGCAGGTTGTTTTCCTTATAAAATTGCTCTGCCAGTTTATGAATAAGAGTTCCCGCATTGCGTATGTACGCATCTGTAAAAGATTCATTTAACTCTTCTTTTAGTTCCTTCACTCGTTCCTTATCCATCGTAACTCTCCTACTACTTATATTGCAAAACGTCTTTTAATAAATCCGTCATCTTTTTCATTTCATGATAGTTTTCAGCCTGTTTAATTTTATCCACTATAGCTTGTTTCACTTCTTCATTATCACACTTTTCAATCTCGTGTAAAATAAATTGATATACTTCATTGTCATCTGTAACGCCGGCGTATAAACTTTCTTGAAAGTTTTTAATATAGTTATGGATAAAACTTCCCATCTCATCACCCATTCCAGTGAGACGATTCATAATATTTATATAATTGTTTAACATTTCGTTTGCTAAATTATACGGATAACGTAATTTATGATCAATCTCACTCCATGCCTCTTCATATAAAGTACGAACTTGTATTTCAATTGCCAATCCTTTATCCGACTTAATTACATAATGAACTGATCTATAGGGTTTTTCTTTCTTTATTTTAACCTTATTCTCATATAAATGAGTATCGTCGCCTTCCCGTACATATGCGAACGGCTCCTCTAACAATACCGTCTTATACCTTTCCATAAGATAATTATGAATATTGAGCCAGTCCTCTTTAAACAAGAGCAAAATACGAATCCCCATCAAATCTGTAATTTCCTGCTCATAATTATTAAGGGATAGAGCGTTTCCTGCATCCAAATATTCGGGATTTTTACGAATAATCTTTTCAATCAAATGCTTTGTATCTTTCACTCTATAACTTAAAGAATGAACACCTAAACACTTCTGTAATGCCTCCGCATACTGCTTTACAGTGTTTTGATGTTCATTCCTTTTACGTTCAAAGTCTTCTGCAATTTGATCCAACTCCGCCCACGTCATCCGAGAGTTTCTGAACTTTTCATCCGATATATTAAACTCTGTACAAAAATCAGCCTGCTCTCTTTTCGTACTCAGCATAAACTTCCACCTCTTACTTGCCCAACGCCGCTTCTACAATACCTGACTTTAAGAGTTTAGAGTATGACTGTAATTGCTCGTCAATAAAATCCAAACTGATTTCCGGACCATTGTTTGGTTGATTCTCCTTCTCAAACCCATCGTTACCCAATCTTTCCATAAAACAATCCATTACAACCTTTGTTTCAGTCATACATATCACCTCTTTAATTCCAATGCGTTTTCTATACAATGGTATAACACCATACCACATCATATATATATTATCAACAACTTTTTCTTTTTTATTAAGGGGAATT
>OFGB01001108.1_pt1 | contig 17314 bp, 18 predicted proteins | sample 1521491 | NCBI WGS metagenome assembly OFGB01 (sample SAMEA3504095, study PRJEB24116) | mouse gut metagenome | biome: mouse gut; feature: mouse-associated habitat; material: faeces | place: Denmark | collected 2011
ACGATCAGCTTCATCTCATGGATACACTCAAAGTAAGCGTTTCTCGGATCATATCCTGCCTCTACAAGAGTCTCAAAACCTGCCTGCATCAGCGCGCATACGCCGCCGCAAAGAACTGCCTGCTCACCGAAGAGGTCTGTCTCTGTCTCTGTTCTGAAGTCGGTCTCAAGAACGCCTGCTCTTGCCCCGCCGATTGCCAGTGCATATGCAAGAGCCATATCAAGAGCTTTACCGGAAGCATCCTGCTCTACGGCTACCAGACAAGGAACACCCTTACCGGCCTGGTACTCGCTTCTTACGGTATGTCCAGGTCCTTTAGGCGCGATCATCGTAACATCCACGCCCGCCGGCGGAACGATCTGACCGAAATGAATCGCAAAACCATGAGCAAACATCAGCATATTGCCTTCCTCAAGGTTCGGCGCAATATCCTTCGCATACATAGAAGCCTGTAACTCGTCATTGATCAGGATCATTATGATATCGGCTTTCTTTGCCGCTTCAGCCGCCGTATAAACCTCGAATCCCTGAGCTTCGGCCTTCGCCCATGATTTGCTGCCCTCATACAGACCGATGATCACATGACATCCGGATTCTTTCGCGTTCGGGGCATGCGCGTGTCCCTGGCTTCCGTAACCGATCACCGCGATCGTCTTTCCTTCCAGTAAGGATAAATTACAATCTTCCTGATAATAAATTTTTGCCATTTTAGTATTCCTCCTACATTTTTAAATATTTAATACATGTTGAATTTATATTGTGAAACAGAAAATTCTGTTTTACATGCCTAATCAATATATGTAACATCTTTGCTTCCCCGCAGCAATCCTGTAATTCCGGTTCTTGCAAGCTCTAAGATCTCATACCCCTCCAGAAGATTTAAGAACGCCTCAAGTTTCGATTGATTTCCCGTAAGTTCGATAATCAGGGAATTACTCTCTACGTCTACGATCTTGGCGCGGAAAATATCCGTCACAGAGATGATCTCCGAACGTTCCGACGCGTTTGCGCGGACTTTAATCATAATCAACTCACGATACACAGATTCTTCCGGATTCAGCACCTTGATCTCAATCACGTCTTCCAATTTTCTGACCTGCTTTTCAATCTGGGACAGAATCAATTCATCCCCGGAAGTAACGATGGTAATGCGGGTATAGCGGGGATCCGCGGTTACACCTGCCGTAATACTGTCAATACTATACCCCCGTCTGCTGAAAAGCCCTGATATCCGGCTTAATACACCGGATGTGTTATCAACCAATAATGAATAAACTCTTTGCATAATGCACCTCTTTCTCTGCTAAGTCTTCAAAAAACAGAGTGCGTTCTGTTTTTTTATCATATCAATATCTTCTGGTTTTGTCAAGTAAAACTCTAAACAAACTTTAAGATTGAAAGGTTTAAAATTCTATTAAGCCAGACTGAATTGAATGGCAATGGAAAACTCGCTTCCCTTGCCTTCTTCACTTTTCACACTAATGGATCCCCCCATGGTCTCTACGATATTTCTGGTAATTGCAAGACCAAGTCCCATTCCCGATCCCCCGCCGGGAATTGCAGTATGCTTTCTCTCAAAAGGATCAAAAATGAGTTCCAAGAATTCTTTATTTATGCCAATACCTGTATCCCGCACCTTGAATATGTAGAAACCATACCCTTCAGGGGCGCCTTGAGACTCGGTGAGAGATACGCTGATCCTTCCTCCGGCCGGTGTGAATTTCAATGCGTTGCCTGTGAGGTTCATCAACGCCTGAGTTAATTGCTGACGGTCACAGAAGACATTCTCGTGCACAAGTCCGCTGCATTCTACAGACAACTCAAGCTGCCTGATCTTCGTCTCCGCACGAACGATAGACTCCAAATCCCAAAGAATATCCGGCAGTACACAGGAGGTCTCGTTGATATCCATTTTTCCGCTCTCAATATGGCTGATATCCAGCAGATTATCAATGAGAACCTGCAAATCATTGGCAGCCGACATAACCTTATCCAGATACTTTGCCGCCTGTATTTTATTGTCTATATGCTTTTTGGCCAAAGTGGTAAAACCTGTGACCGCGTTCATAGGATTACGAAGTTCATGGGACATATTGTGCAAGAATATGCTTCTGGCCTGTTTGGCCTGCTGGGCCTGCTGCAAAGCATCCTCCAAAAGTTTTCGCTGAGCGTTCAGCGTCTCGTCCGTCAGCTTCTGACGGGTAATATCCACAAATATACCCACATAGATACCGGGCGACCCGTCTTCCCGCCGGGACAACTTGCCCGCCGTCCGAAACCACCGCCATCCCTGGTCCTTTGTAAGCATCCGATACTCTACGGAATAAGATTTCTTCCCCGTGTAATCGGCAATGGTGTCGTAAAACTCTTTCATAACGTACTCTTTGTCTTCCTCGTGAATCAGATCGGACCAGGACTCTAATACATTCGGAAAATCCGTCTCATCATGATACCCCAGCATGATGCGGTACTCTTCGCTCCAATTCACGCTGACCAGCTCTCCCAGTCTGTTGAACTCCATAGACCACATGCCGGAACTTAGAATCTCGTTTACCATACGCAGCGCCATGGTTTCGTGTTCTAACTGCCTTAATACTTCCAGCCGCTCCCGGGCCATCTGAACTGCGCGGGCGTCGCTCAGTTCCCTTAGATGCCGCTCGGTTGCGTCCTCTACAAAGACATAGAACACATCCCCATAGAGACTGGTATGGACAAAGCGGCCGTAATCCCGGATCCAACGGATCGCGCCGTCTTTACGGATGATACGATACTCTACATAATCTACCCCTCTACTGCTCATTGAGATCTGGTTACGGATACTTTCCTCTACGTTTTGCAAGTCCTCCGGGTGCACCAGCCCCCGAAAAGATTTTCCAATATACTCCATAAATTCTTCCTTACTGCTGCATCCGAATATATTGACCAACGCCTGATTCACGTAGATCACTTTCTCATCTGCGTCTGCGTGGTAAATAAAAAAACCGCCAGGCATTCCGTCTGTAATCTGTTCGATGGCAGGAAGTGTCTGTTCGTTTAACTCTAACGGAAGAATCCGCCTTTTTTCATATTCATTCATATCACGTTTCCCCTCGCTTTAAATGGCCTTCTAACCTAAGATAATTTTACCACCTAATACACTTCGGCGCAATAGAAAAACACTTGTTACTGTTCACTCCGTTCACAGTAACAGTCGCAAATCCATTTAAAATTCGCTTCGCGAATGGAATTTGCTCACACCTGAATCATTTTCTTACGGACTTTGCAGTAAATGCAAAGTCCTGTGTGAACAGTAACAAACACTTCACATCGTCTCCTCTTCATTTTAGCAAACATACTTGCCTGATATGAAACAAAATGTTACTATTGGAACCATAAGAGCAACCTTTATGAGGAGGAAAATAATATGAGTACAATGAAAGAACGAATGCACACCGGAGAGATCTATCTGCCGGGAGATGACGAGATACTGGAAGTTCAGTTCCAGTGGTTAGACCGTCTCTATGATTATAATATGACGCGTCCGACAGAAGCCGCAAAACGTCAGTCTCTGCTCAAGGAGATGTTTGCCGAAATAGGCGATAACTGTTATATCGAACCTCCGCTTCATGCAAATCAAGGCGGCGCTTTTGTTCATTTCGGAAAAAATGTCTATGCGAACTTTAATCTGACGCTGGTAGACGACACACATATCTATGTGGGAGATTATACGATGTTCGGACCGAACGTTACGCTTGCAACCGCAGGACACCCTATCCTTCCAGAACTTCGCGAAGCCTATGGTTATCAGTATAATATGCCCGTCCATATCGGAAAAAACTGCTGGCTTGGAGCAGGCGTAATCGTACTGCCGGGAGTCACGATCGGCGATAATACAGTAATCGGAGCGGGAAGTATCGTCACAAAGGACATCCCGCCGAATGTCGTAGCCGTTGGGAATCCATGCAAGGTGCTGCGCAAGATAAACGAACATGACAAAGAATATTATTATAAAGACAGGAAAATCCCGAAGGATCTCCTGCCTTAAAAATAAATAATATATTATTATCCAAGAAAACCGAATACATTAAGGAATACGATGATCATAAAGATGGGGATAACCGCTGTGGTAAGCAGTTTTTCAAAGCTTTTAAGCTTTCCGTCCCGGCCGTCATGGAACAGCTCTTTCTCATAAGCGTCGAATCCCCATACTTTCGCAACAAACACGCAGGTAAGCAGACATCCCAACGGAAGGAGCACGTATCCTGTAAAACAGTCAAGCCAGTCGTAAAGACCGTACATCTCAAGACCGGTAAAACTCGGCCACGGCAGTTTAAATCCTTCTAAGGGTCCAAATCCGAGAGATACCAGGATATTTCCGACAAATATAATGACAGATACGGCAATCACTCCTTTTTTACGTCCCATCTGAAGCTTTTCTTCAAAAGTCTTGACCGAGATCTCGAAGAATGTAAACAAAGATGAAAATACTGCAAACATAACTCCTATAAAGAACAATGAGCCAATGAGCCTTCCTCCCGGGAGACTTCCATAGATTTCCGCCATAACATCGAATAAAAGAGCCGGACCTTTCGTAACATCCATTCCTGCGCCGAACGCAGTAGGGATTACCACGAAACCTGCCAGTATCGCAGCCAGCGTATCCATAATACTTACCATGACGGCGTCGCTCTTAAGATTGCTGGAATCGGAGATGTTTGCTCCAAGGGTCGTAAAGATTCCCCACCCGATTCCGACGGAGAACAATACCTGCGTCACGGCGTCCGCAAACACTTTAAAATTAAAATGTCTGAAATTCGGCACCAGGTAATATTTTAAGCCTTCTACCGCATTCGGCAATGTAACGCACGCATAGACCGCGCAGAAGATCAAGATTACGAACAAGATCGGCATAATAACCGACGTTATCTTCTCCACGATCTCTGTAATACCAAAAAGCAACAGGAAGGAAGTAATGAACATAACAATAAATGCCCAGATAATCGGTTCCACCGGTTTACTGATAAATCCGTTAAAGAATACATTGGTATCTTCGCCGAAATCGCCGCTGGTAATAAATTGAACCGCATATTTCAGCACCCATCCGCCGACTACTACGTAAAACATATTGATCCCCAGCGTACAGAGATTGGCAATCCATCCTACAAATCCCCACTTCTTACTAACCTTCTCATATACCGACACTGTATCGGATTTACCGAAACGACCGATCGCAGTCTCCATCTCCACCATCGGATGAGCCATCAGCACAATGATAATAATGTAAGTAACGAGGAAGATTCCTCCGCCCCCTCTGTATGCCAGATACGGGAATTTCCATATATTTCCTAATCCGATCGCCGCACCTGCCGCAACCATAATGTATCCAAAACGTGATTTAAAATGAGCCTGTCCGTTGTTACTCATAGAATCCCTCCTTTCAAAAATAAACTATATATCTTTGTCAAAAACCGTCTGATCCGTAACCGGAATCTGAAGCGCTTTCAATGCTCTTTTCACCATCCTTTTACGAATCTTTTTAGAATCTGTTTCTCCTTGTGTCGGATCTCCCAGCGGATACGGAATACCTACGCCCGGGATGATTCTGTTCGCCCCGATCGTCCTTGAGATAGGAACAACCGTCGCCATATGTACAACCGGTATGCCATACTTCTCTATACCTTTTACCATCGTTGCGCCGCAACGTGTACAGGTACCTCATGTGCTGACGAGGATTACGCCGTCTACATGCTCGTCTATGAATTTCTGTCCGATGGAATCTCCGAATTTTGCTGCGGAACCCGTAGCCGTACCGGTACCTGTCGTAGTACAGAAATAATTCACCAGTTCGCCGAACTCTCCTTCCTTCTCCAATTCGCGGAGAACATCAAGGGGTACGACCAGATTCGGGTTCTTCATAACGAACTGCCTGTCATATCCTCCGTGAATCGTTGTAAAATCCTCCGGAGACATGCTTTCCATGCCTTCAATAGAATATACCCCGTATTTGGTGGCGTTGGAAGATTCAATATGATCCGGGTTCCCCTGTGGTACGACGCCTCCTGACGTAACTACCGCAATCCTGGCATGCTTCATATCCGTAATCGCGTCTGCCGGAGACACACGATCGAACTTCGGCATAGGAAGATCCGTCTCAAAAGGCTCTCCCGCCATCTTCTTAATCAACATATCCATACCGCGTGTCGCGCCCCTCTTCTCTGCGAAATAATTCACGCGGATGCCCCGCTCCAGATATCCTTCCACAGACGGACCAAGGATCTCTTCTCCCGCAGCCATCTTTTTGATCAGATTCACGATCTTGGGCAGGCTTTTTCTGAGAGTCGCAGCCGAATTGCCGGTCCGCACCGTGATAATATCTTTCCTGAACATATCCGCCCCAGGATTCTCTTCATACATACCGGTTAAGACCGGTATCGCAAGCCTTTCTTCCACCGCCTTACAGATCGTGCCGCAAGCCACGCCGTAACGTCCCGCATTGAAAGCCGGACCCGCCACAAATACATCCGGTTCGTATTTTTTTACCATCTCGATGATAGCGTCAGTTGCAGCGTCAAGATTTTCCCCAAAATAATTATCTCCGCAGATCACGGTCGCCACAATATCATAATCCTCCCCCAGAGCCTGGGCAAGCGCAAGACCCGGGCCGATCTTTTCTTCTCTGACTTCCGGTTCAAAACCAGCCTTCTCCTCTCCGCCGATACCGCCAAAGAACTGATTGAGATAATGAACGATTTTATATTTTGCCATAGTCTCTAAAATCCCCTTTCTTAATATCCTCTTGCAGCCAATGTATTGAATCCATTCGCAATCGTAGACGCAATGATGATCTGAATCTCTGCTTCAAAAGAACCGTCTTCATTAATGCAGCCGGCCCATCCGCCGATCTGGCTTTCGATATAATCCTGCATGCCGATAACCTTCTCCATAGCAGGAAACTGAAGCGTCATGTTTCCCTGCCCGCAGGAGGCAAGCGCCGTCGCTTCGTCACAGGTATCGGCCAGAGACTGGGACTTTCCGTCCTTCCCGGGGAATTCATCCGTGATCAGCACCACCTTCGTTCCTTTGCGCTCTACCTTACGGCAATTCATCATGAGATCCGTATCCGGATTCCCATAACCTTCTTCCGTGATCAGCACGCCGTCTAATTCCATCCATTCCGCAAGCTTGGCTACCATATCCGAATGTCGTTCCTTATCTGCAAGAAAAACATTCTCGTTGGTCAGGATCACTCCCATAAAGTTGATCTCTTTCCCATGCCGTTTATAGCATTCGTCGATGACCGGATTATGCAGATGATGATAAGTCGTGACCTTATCGCATGGAGCGACACAGTTTCCCGAAACGATAGCTCCGTCCATGATCTCCGTCGGATACATGAAGGTCGGAACAAACTGCTTGGCGTCCACGCCATAATAATATGTATCATGCAGGAGACCCTGAGACTGCAGCATATGTACATACCCTACCTTGGGAAGATCCGGATATTGCGCCGCCTGCTTAAATACCGGTTTTGTCTCATATACTTCCAGCGTATCAGGCTCCATATTCTTCGTCGTTTCTCCCAGATAAGAAGCTACTTTAAGTCCCGCCAACCGTCCGGCCCTCTCATATATATGCGTCTCAAGTCCTTCCTTCGGCTCGATGACGACGCACAGATTCACAGTCCTGGAAAACGGGCAGTAATCGGCCGCAGGACCGCTCATATCGATAACGCCCTCCTGGAAACCAACGATCCTTCCAACCGTGACGACGCAGCATCCATCCAGCGCGTGCGTCCGCCCTTCTCCAACGCCTGGGGATACTTTTCCGATTACACCAGGGAAGATTTCTCCGCCGCCGCTTACTTTCACGCGGGGTTCAATGACGTCCTTCACAGGTGTGATTCTCGTTGCGTCTCCGGGTCTGGCAATATCCAGATGACATTGAAGAAGTTTGTCGTCCTCCAGCACCAACGACTCCACTTCTTCTTTGTGTACATAGAGAATATGATCTTCTATGTAAGTTTTGTCTGCAAATTGGATGTCTTTGATCTCAATCTTGCCGAGTTCCAATTTCATTTAAGTTACCTCCTTTTCGTCTTAATATTCTTCCGTCTAATTTAAAAGACAGAAATACTTTTTTAGATACATTTTTGTAATCGCGATAACATTACTAAAAAAAAAATAATCTCTCGCTGTGAATTGTATATATTATACATCTAATCGCGATAACATTCAAGTTTTTTATATATAATCATCATATATTTATTTTATCTATACTTATTTTCACCCTCCGTACCGATCAACATGTCGACTGTATAATAAAAATATAAAAAAGACCTCCATACTATTTTGATATAGTATAGAAGCCTATTCTAAAGTCCCTTTTCTCTCCATTCACCTTTATATCCCTTCATATCAGAGGCAAGGGTATATACCGCTAATTCCAGATCCGAAGTATACATCCCGACCCTCTCGTCGATCTCCTCCGGCTGGATTCCGTCTTTTAATACAGTCATAAAATACCCTTTGAACAGCATACATGCGATCCGGTTGAGCTGCAGGGCACGATCCTCACTGAGCGCTCCTTCACGGACACATTTCTTACACATCTCAAAATCTCTGCCCATAAAATCCGAGCACTTCAGCATAGTCCAGAATATATGGCTGGTTCCCTTGATATCCTCCGGGAACATATTATAATACTCAATAATGGAATCCTTTAATTTTTCATTCGTATATTCGAAAAAAAGCAGATTGTACGCCTCAGGATTAGCAAATGCTTCCCGGCTGTAACAGTCCCAGACGCCCATATAGGTATCCCATGCCGTCTTCCATCTTCTCTCTCCTTCGTTCAGCCGCAGGATATAGGTTGTAAGAGTACGAAGTTCCGCATAATACAACAGCTCGGACAGGCTTTCAAAATGCCGGTACAGACTGGCCGAGGAACATCCCATCTCCCGGGCTATACGCCGTATGGAGACAGCTTCTATTCCCTCCTTCCTGATCAGCTCATGTACCTTCTGTATGTAATCCCGTCTGGAAAATCCCTTGAAATAGGATTCTTTTTTTGTCTCTGCCAATTCCCTTCCTCCAAACACTTTCAAAAATGTGATCCGTTATCTAATCCGTGGAATCACATTGTCAATCACGGACAAATCTATCGTCTTGAAATCTTCCGCCACCTGTTCTTCGTACTTTTTTGGTGTTGAAGCGATCTTCTGCCACTGACAATAAGTCTCCAGACATTTTTCAATCAAAAGTATGTCCTCCGTATTATCTTCTTTCCTCTTTGGATAGACGATAACCGAACGATAGGGAGTCTGGTTTGGCTTCAGGCTGGATGCCTGCGGGTGAGTCAACAATACATGCCTGTCATAGATCAGGTCCCTCACTTTCAAAAGAACTTCCTCATAGGACTGCATGTACAGGACTTTCATAATATCCTTATATTTTTCATATACGCGGTTATTATTTGTAACCAGAATCGCTTCTTCTAACTCCCACATAGGTATTTCCTCCGTCTTGTCCGATGATGTTATACGATACTCTCTGTTTCTTATGAATATACAGTTGAATATGCCTGTTACAGTTCCTTCCAGACTTCAGCGATATCCAGATCACAGGCTATCTCTTCTACGATACGGCTGCTGTTCACTTCACGGAATTCCGTGTTATTTTTGTCAAAAGAAACGAAACAGGCAAATAAAAGAATACAAAAAAACAATCGGATACCAAACGTACCTGTCTGGACGGCTGGTTCATCCTCATATATCTGCCGGTAGGACGATTTGTACCGGGGATGGACCGCCGGTATGCCGCGTCTGTCGAGATATAGTTCCCGAGTCTGTTCCAAAAGCTTTCGTCTTCTAATCTCTGAATCATTCAAGTTCATCACCTCAGGACAATATATGCGGCTCTTCCGTGATCTAGTACACTTTACCTGCCGGCAAGTTCCTCGATAATATCATCCCATGTAATTCCTTTCAAAACCATCAGTACCATCGCGTGATAAAGAAAATCAGACAGCTCATACTTGATCTCTTCCGGATTAGGATTCTTCGCGGCGATCACTACTTCCGTCGCTTCCTCCCCTACTTTCTTAAGGATCTTATCGATTCCCTTCTCTAATAAATAATTGGTATAAGATCCTTCCTTCGGGTGCTCTTTCCGATCTAAGATCGTATGATATACGGACTCAAACACACGAAGCGGATTCGTCTCGTCATAATCATTGCCGGCTAAGTGCTGGAAGAAACAGGTAAGATTACCGGTATGGCATGCAGCTCCTACCTGATCTACCTTCGCAAGCAAAGTATCGTTATCGCAGTCAATGGTCAAAGACTTAACATACTGGTAATGTCCGCTTGTCTCGCCCTTTACCCATAATTGCCGCCTGCTCCGGCTGAAATATGTCATCTTTCCGGTCTTGATCGTATGATCAAAGGCTTCTCGGTTCATATAAGCCAGCATTAATACTTCCTGCGTCTTATAATGCTGCACAATAACCGGAATCAATCCCTCTTCATTCACCTTGAATTCTGAAAATTCCATCATACTCTCGAAAGAAGTCATTTTAATCTGCTGTTGTTCGCACTTTTCTTTAAACGACACATAATCCATATCCGGTTCGCTTACGAACTTACCGGATATTCCCCTGACTCCAGGTGATTTCAGAATTTTAAATAATTCCTGTTCATCCATGGTATCCGTTACAATCACGCACGGAACGTCCGTGATATTCGCAACCGAATTCAGGTCCAGTCTGTGCATAAAGATAATCTCGCTGCAGCATTTCTGTATCAAATGCTGATGCTTAAACAACGCGTCAAAATCATTCAAAGACACCGCCAGCTTTTCTTTTCCGAATCTTTTAACGGCGTCTTCGATCAGCGCCACGTTATCCTGCCGGGAAAAATTCAGGATGGCGCGCTTCGAGCCGGCATAAAGTATCTTCTTAATGTCTTCCTGACGTTTTATATTTCCCCCCGCCACCATTGGAATCCGGATAACCCGATTCATCCGTTTCATGATATCGATCGCTTCGTCGTGGTCGTTCGCATAAACGGACAGGTCGAACACTATCAGTTCATCTGCTCCGTTATCGCTGTATTGTTTTGCCAGTTCAACGGCATCCTCTGCGATAACAGTATGATCGTCAAACCATCTTATCGCCTTTCCCTCTGCAATAAAGATACAGGGAATCAATCTCTTATAACTCATTGCTTCATCTCCTCTATAAACTTCCCTTTGTGGTCCATGCTTCTTGAATCCTTGGTTCTGCCTGAGTAGCCATGTCAAGCGCCTTTCCAAAACTCTTGAATAGAGCTTCCGCCTTATGATGATCGTTCTCTCCGTCAAGAATACGAAGATGAATGTTCATCATCGCGCCGTATGACACCGCATAGAAGAATTCCCTGACCATCTCCGTATCCAGTCCGCCGAGACGATCCGACGCAAATTTTGAATCAATCCTGAGATACGGTCTCCCTGACAGGTCCACCGCGCACAAAGCTAAGGTCTCATCCATCGGAATAATCACATGTCCATACCGTCTTATGCCCGCCTTATCCCCTGCCGCTTTAAGGATCGCCTGTCCCAGGACGATTCCCGTATCTTCTATGGTGTGATGGCAATCGACTTCGAGATCTCCTCTTGCTTTCACTTCAAGATCAAAAAGTCCGTGCCTTGTAAATCCGTTCAGCATATGGTCAAAGAATCCGATTCCTGTATCCACAGAAGCCTTCCCGGTTCCGTCCAAATCCAATATTACGGAAATATCCGTTTCCTTTGTCGTTCTGCAGATACTTGCTTTTCTCTCCATTAGTCCGTACCTCCTGTCATCATATATACATTTTCGTATATTCCTCTTTACTCAAACCGCACCTTAATCGAGTTGGCATGAGCGGTCAGCCCCTCCGCTTTCGCAAACTGCTCGATATCTTCGTGAACCGCTTCCAACGCTTCCCTGGAATATGCGATAATACTGGACTTCTTAATAAAATCATCCACAGAAAGCGGTGAGAAGAATCTTGCCGTCCCGTTCGTAGGAAGCACGTGGTTCGGTCCTGCAAAATAGTCTCCCAGAGGTTCGCTGGAATGCTCCCCGATAAAGATCGCTCCCGCGTTACGAATCTTCGTCATTACATCATACGGATTCTTTGTCTGGATCTCAAGATGTTCCGACGCGATCTCATTCGCGATCTCAATCGCCTCGTCCATCGTATCCGCCACAAGGATATATCCATAATTATCCAGGGACTTCCGGATAATCTCGCTTCTTGACAATTCTTCAATGAAGATATCCACCTGCTCCGATACCCTGCGGGCAAGCTCCTCACAGGTGGTAACCAGAATAGCAGACGCCAGTTCGTCATGTTCTGCCTGAGACAGCAAGTCTGCAGCCACATATCCGGGATTCGCCGTCTCGTCCGCAATCACGAGGATCTCGCTCGGCCCCGCCACAGCGTCGATACTTACATGCCCGTACACTGCCTTTTTCGCCAGCGCCACATAGATATTCCCTGGTCCTACGATCTTATCCACCTTCGGAATACTCTCCGTACCATATGCCAGCGCTCCGACCGCCTGCGCGCCTCCCGCCTTATAGATTGCCGTCGCACCGGCTTCCTTCGCGGCAACCAGAGTGTTCGGGGTTATCTTTCCGTCTTTTCCCGGCGGAGTTACCATGATGATCTCTTCCACTCCCGCAACCTTCGCAGGCATAATATTCATCAATACGGAAGAAGGATACGCCGCTTTTCCCCCCGGCACATAGACGCCCACTCTCTGTAACGGCGTCACCTTCTGCCCGAGAATCGTCCCGTCCGGTTTGCTGTCAAACCAACTGTACTGTTTCTGTTTCTCATGGTAAACCTCTATATTATGGAGAGCCCTGCGGATGATCCCGAGTAATTCCGGCCCTGCCAAGGCATACGCCTCCTCAATCTCTTCTTCCGTTACCTTTATCGTCTCTGCATCAATCTTCGCCCCGTCAAACTTCTCCGTATAAGCAAAAAGCGCCTGATCTTTCTCCTTTCTCACATGCTCCAGAATCTCTGCAACAGATTTCTCATATTCCGGATACTGGTTTGGACTGCGCTTTAGAAGATCCTCCAACAGATTCTGTCTCGTATCATGACTCAAATGCCGTATTCTCATCGTCTCTTCATCCTTTCTTTACAGCTTCCCCTTCAACTGCGACAACAGGTTCTTTATCCTGCCGTTTTCCATCCGCATACTCACTGGATTTACGATCATCCGTGCGGACAGCGGACATACCTCTTCTAATATCTCTAACCCATTCTCCTTCAGAGTCGTTCCTGTCTCCACAATGTCCACAATCACTTCTGAAAGACCAACGATAGGCGCAAGTTCGATGGAACCGTTCAATTTGATGATTTCTACGGTCTGATGCTTGGTATTGTAGAAATAATCTTTCGTAATATTCGGATACTTCGTAGCGACCCGTATCAATTCATGATGTTCAAGAAGCGGCGCGGCGTCCTGATACCCGCAGACACACATCTTACATTTGCCGTACCCCAGATCAAGAACCTCATGAACCTTCCTGCCCTCTTCCAATATCGTATCTTTTCCGACGACTCCGATGTCTGCCGCTCCATATTCCACATAGGTGGGCACGTCGGGACCCTTTGCCAGGAAGAAACGCAGTTTCAAAGTCTCGTTGACGAAGATTAATTTGCGTGAATTCTTATCTTTCATCTCCTCGCAGGTAATTCCGACTTTTTCAAATAATTCCAATGTCTGATCCGCCAGACGCCCCTTTCCAAGGGCAAATGTCAGGTATCTCATCTCTTATGAACTCCTATTCTCTACTCGTGCTGTTTACATTCTTCTGCTCGCCGGTAATCAGATTAATCACATCCACTTCTCCCGTATCACTCAGATAAACCATACTTCCGGCATAATATTCGTTTCCATATGCTATATATGCGTTCAATTCCTTATCGGCGTCTTTCTGAAGAAGTTCTGTATTCTTTCCTTTTCTTCGAAAATCTCTCGCCAAAGATATCGCTTCCCTTTTTCGCTCCGGGGCATATAGAACAATCGTATTCTTCCGCGTATAATCGATGCGGACCTTCTGACGTACCAGCGCGTTCATCAATTCGTCCACCACTATGGCGAACCCAATCGCCGGGGATTCCTTTCCGAACTTTTCTGTCAGGTGGTCATAGCGTCCTCCCTTGACGATAGCGTCTCCTGTACCGAAGGTATAACATCTGAATATAATTCCGGAGTAGTACCCATAAGTACCACTCATGCTGAGGTCAAAAGTAATAAGCTTTTCTACTCCATATAACTTCAGCGTATCATAGATCTTCTCCAGACGCCGGACAGCCTTGACTCCCTTTGAATTCGGAGCGATATTCTTCGCCTGTGACAGAATCGATACCCCGCCTACCAGGTCGTTAAGAGCAGCAAACGCTTCTTTTGAACTTCTTTTTACCTGAATACTGTCCAGGAATTCTTCCACGCCGAAGAAATTACGGTTATTAATCAGCTCCCGAACCCGTTCTTCTGCATCTTCGTCGAGACAGGCGTCCTCAATCAGACTTTGGAAGAAATCAACGTTTCCTACGCTTAGCTGGAACTCTTTAAGACCGATGGTCAGAAGAGATTCTATCACCAGCGCAAGCATCTCCGCGTCGGCTTCCACAGTACTGTCTCCCATCAGTTCGGCGCCCATCTGAGTGGTCTCCCGAAGTCTTCCCTGATAATTGGAATGATTGATAAACGTATTTCCCGTGTAACACAGCCTGACCGGCAATGTCTCGTCTTTAAAAAGCGTCGCCGCAACTCTGGCAATGGAGGGAGTAATATCCGGACGCAATGCCAGTGTGTTACCGTCCTTGTCAAAGAATTTATACAGGTCTTTTGACGGAATCGTTCCGATCTCTTTCCGGAACACATCGAAATATTCAAATGTCGGAGGTTGGATATCGTGATAACCATAAGTATGAAATATCTTTTTCAGATGCTCTTCCAAAGCCATCTTCTTTCCACATTCTATATTGTATATATCCCGAACTCCTTCCGGAGTATGTAACACTCTTTTCATAATAATCATCCATTCCTTTCGCCTAGATCAGGCACGAACAATCACAAGTTTCACTTTAGTATACTACCATATTAAACCGTATTGGATTATAAGCACTTTCCTCTTATTTGTCAAGCACAATTATTTTCGATATTATTCAAAACTATTCTCTTAACTCCAGATCGCGGTTCACGGCGTCCAGATAGGGAACATAGCATCCCCTCATGAATTCCATAAAGAATCTTTTATCTAATTCTTCAAAACGAAAACTCTTCCGTCCGCCTTCCTTCGCCCGGTTCCAGAAAACAAGCAGCTCTTCCAGACGCATATAATAGAGAACGTTCTTCGCCGAATAATAGATGAGCACAAAAGCAATGCCTCCCTGACGTTCAAAATTCTTCATAAACGTAACCTGGTGCTCATGGATATTCTGGAGCGGAAACGTCTCCGCCACACACTCCTTCGCGTCAAAGCAGATAGGAATTCCCTGAACCGCGCCGATATAATCAATCGTGCTTCTCTGGTCAAAATAAGCGAGGGTAATATGTCTGTGCTCTTTATCCATCTTAACCGGAGTAATCGGCGTCGGTATCTTCTGGATCAGAGCAAGCCCTTTCTCCAGATACCATTCGTTGGTCCGATTGACCATCTCTTCTAGTGTCGAACCTCTAAGGCCTCTTGAATTCCATGTTCCCATGACGTCTCCTTTATCAGTTTCCAGAATACTGCCGGCGCTTTTGCATAGAAAGACTTCCCGGAAATCTCTGCAAACGGTACATCCATATGCGGAAATACAATCTGATATGCATGCAGCATCTGGGTTTCTATCTGGTATCGTCTCTTAAAACCGTCGTTCCAGGCGCGGTCGCCGTATTTGTAATCTCCCAGAAGCGGGTGTCCGGCGTACGCCAGATGCGCGCGTATCTGATGTGTCTTTCCTGTAATCAGGTGTACTTTCAGAAGCGTCATATCTTCCCGCCATGCAAGCGGTAAGTATTCCGTCTCGATGGGGGCGTCTCCTGTTTCTGATATCTTTACGATATTGTGCTTTATATCTTTCGTCAGAAATCCCCGGATCCTCTCTCGCTGCGTAATCTGTCCTTTTGTGATGCACAGATAATATTTCTGAAGCGTACGTTCTTTGAGTAGAGACGACGCCGTCTGCGATCCGGCAAGGCTCTTCCCGGCAATAATAAGCCCGCTCGTATTACGGTCCAGACGATTGCATACCGAAGGTTTAAAAGTCTTAAGACTTTCCTCCGTAATCTCCCCTTGCGCCAGCAGATACGAAATAACATATTCCACCACTGACACGTCCGTCTTCTGTGCTTTCTGCGACAGCATTCCGACAGGTTTATTCAGAAGTATAATATTCCTGTCTTCATATATAATATCCGGCGTCAGATCCGATGAAAGATTCTCCGGCGCGATCTCAATCCTTTCTTCGGATGAGAATCTTTGTATCGTCTCATCCGACAGGAACAACCGGATTACATCCCCTTCCGCCAGCTTCTCTCCTCCGGAAGTTTTCTTCCCGTTTAACGTAATATTTTTCTTCCGAAGCATCTTATACAGGAAACTTCCCGGCGCTTCTTTCAGATATTTCCGAAGGAATTTATCCAGTCTCTGTCCGGCTTCATTCTTTCTGATTATAATCTCTTTCATTTTGCACCAATCCGCTTCCCTCTACATACACAGCGTAAACAGAATATCCCTTATCTTCTGTTCCCGCCGATTATTTTCAGGCTGCTCCACGGACGCGATACTATTCATCCCTTCCACTCTTGCAAGGAACATCTTATAATCATGGAACATCTTCACGGTCATTTTATCATAATGGTTATCTTCCAGTACTTTTTTGATATATTTTGAAAGAAAAACCTCGTCGGTTTTCAGGCAGCTCGTGTAACCGCAGAGGACATGACCGGATATTGCCATTACATCTACCGGCATTAGCTTCTGCGGGCTGGAGATCAACATATCATAAAGACATAAGATCAGCGGCGCCTTCTCGGTAATTTCATAGTATTTCTCTTCATCGATCCCCTTATGAGGATATGTGACGATAAATTCAACCATCATCTTTGCGGCCGGCAAACACCCTACCGCAGCCACAACCGTAAAAAGATTCTTCTTCGTTCCGGTCTGGATATATCCGAAGACAAAGACGGCGATCACAATTGCAAATTCCGCAAGCGTCCAAATCAGATATTTCCTTTTCTGAGCTTTGATATAACCAGGATTCCCTTTTTCAATCTTCATTTCCCTACACTCCCTT
>OFGB01001110.1_pt1 | contig 17302 bp, 16 predicted proteins | sample 1521491 | NCBI WGS metagenome assembly OFGB01 (sample SAMEA3504095, study PRJEB24116) | mouse gut metagenome | biome: mouse gut; feature: mouse-associated habitat; material: faeces | place: Denmark | collected 2011
TTGTGACAGATAGCGTGCTCGGTATTAGGTTTGCCGTATGAAAAGCTGCCAAAACATAATAAAATATAATCGTAATAACTGCTGTCAATAGCATCATAAAAATAATTTCTTTAAATTTTAGCCTATTTACTTTTACTTCTGCTTTATTTCCGTTATAGGGATTTCTCAACCATGAAATCAATGCAAAAACAGCCATTGGCGCAGTCATTCCCAAGTAAGTTATCATCTCTCCATAATAGGCGAATGTATAAGAAATGACGCCATATAGTATGCTGAATATAACCATAAGAAATTGTCCGAACGGATTCCCCTTTGCATTAAAGATCAGTGATGTTATACCAATCAAAGAAGCGGCAAGTGTTAAATAATTTTCTCTGTCAAATATAAAAAAGGATACTGTAATCAGGGTCGTTGATACACACCATAATGCTAACTCCCCTTTTGTGAAATAACCAAATATTGTCTTTCGTTCTTTTGCATACATATAATTACCTCCTAATAAAAAGCACCCGTCCACACATCTTCAACGACCTAACGATGTGTAACGAATGCTTTCGCTTCTCTACCCGGTGGCAGACTATTATTTATTTAATTTTATCAAGTATAACATAACAAAGCACAGGAGTCAATACATGGTATCTATTCCATATCTTCCGTATCTTCGCAGATACCATATAAACATTTTACACGAACAGCAAAGTAAAATCGTTATACTGGTTTTTAACAATTATAATAAATCTCTATTTTCTACATTGTATATTGACAATACCGCAAATCCGAAAGACACAATCGTTAGCATCAGCGGGAATACTGCGTTGTCTGCCATTGTAAAATCACCCACATTCGCCTGTGTAAGAAAAATCAGTAAGAATGAAGTGATAATAGCCGCTTTTGAGGAATTCACCGCCATTCCCACAAACAATGCGATAAAACTCATGCTGACAATAACGAAGGACTTTAATATCAACTGGATATAAAAGGACAGACTGCCCATGTCAAAATCAACCGCAAACGATGACCGCATATACTTCGCACCTACAAATATACATAGATAGACGACCAATTTTGACAATACTAATGCCACAAAGTTAAAAATCCAAACTGCCGTCATTTGAGATGCCAGTATTTTTCGGCGTTTCACTGGATAAGTAAACATCAAGTTCATGGTTTTATTTTTATAATTCGCCTCCGTATATTTCAATCTTGCACTCCGAGATAATCAAAAGATCAGCCTAACCCTCCCCGGTAAAATGCGATCGCCCTGTTCTTTTTACGAAAAAAATCGGAGGCCATTGCCTTTATATGCTCGGACATATATGTTTCATCATCACAGATTGCAATACGTATCATAGCGCCACCACCTCAATTTCTCATCTCTTCTCACAAGTGGCAAATTGAACGGCTACCTTGTTGACATTGATAGACAGGAACGCTTTGAAAGGCTCATAGAAAGCATGAAACAAGCACAGGGCATAACGAACTAAAGACTGAAAACGCCTTAGAATGGACTGGACAGCTCAATAATATATGAGTGTACAAGAACGATTGTAGAGAGGGAATTGATTTATCAATAGACAGACTAACGGTGGTGGAGATGAATCACCGCCGTTTTGAATGTTATTTGATTATTCTGTTCTTATCACCCCACTCACACATACCATCTAAAATAGGAATGAGTGACTTTCCACGTTCTGTTAAACTATATTCAACTTTTGGAGGGATTTGGGGATATTCTTCTCTATGTATAAGTTGATCTGCTTCCAATTCCTTTAAAGACAAACTTAATGTTTTAAATGATATTCCACCGATATATTTTTTCATTTCATTAAATCGGACAACGCCAAATTCCATTAGTGTATATAGAATTGTCATTTTGTATTTTCCATTTATCAACGATAATGTATAACTGAAACCTGTTGTTGCTAAACATTCTTTTGAAATACAATGTTCGTTCATTTTATACTCTCCTTTTGGTAAGTATATAACAATAATGTGCGTACTTGATTAAAAGATAATTCTTGCTATGATTATAATATGGAGAGACACGGAAGTCAACGTGTTCCACAAATTATAAAATAGATTGGAGATTGTAGAATGGGTAAAAAAATTGTAGTAATTACTGGAAGTCCGCGTAAAAAAGGGAATAGTTTAAGTATGACTGAAGCATTTATTGAAGCGGCGACTAAAAATGGGCATTCCATTATAAGGTTTGATGCAGCACAAAGCAATGTTGGAGGCTGTCACGCTTGTGAAACCTGCTATCATTCGGGAAAAGCTTGCAGTTTTGATGATGATTTTAATAAAATTGCAACTGATATTTTTCATGCAGATATGATTGTTTTTTCAATGCCCGTCTATTGGTATTCCATTCCTGCACAAATTAAATGCGTGATTGATAAATTGTTTTCTTTCGTGGTAGGCGGTAAAGATATAGCAGGAAAAGAGTGTGCCTTGATTGCTTGTTGTGAAGAAGATGATATGTCTGTTTTTGATGGTGTCCGTATTCCAATCGAGCGTTCGGCGGCTTTGCTGAAATGGAATATGGTAGGCGAGGTACTTGTGCCTGGAGTGTTAAATGTTGGTGATATTGAAAAAACGGATGGTTGCAAAAAAGCAATCGCTCTTGCAAAAAGCATATAAGAAAAGAGGTTGGGTATATGAGCAAAAAAATAATAATACTGAATGGAAGTCCACGTAAAAAAGGGAATACAGCTACATTAACAGCTGCATTTAAGATGGGAGCGGAAAAAGCAGGCAATCAGATTACAGAATTTTTCCTTGGAGAAATGAATATCAATGGTTGCAAAGGATGTTTCGGCGGTGGTAAAGATTGTAACAGTCCTTGTGTGCAGAAGGATGATATGGACGTAATTTATCCTGTTTATCAAGAAGCGGATATTGTAATTCTTGCATCGCCTTTATATTATTGGACAATTAGCGGGCAATTAAAAACTGCATTTGACAGGCTGTTTGCTATTGCGGAATGTGACCCTAATTATCGAAATCCTAAAAAGGATATGGCTCTGATTATGGCGGCAGAAGGGTATGGTTTTGAAGAAAGCGAATATTGGTATGACCGTCTTGAAAAGCACCTTGGATGGAAGAGCATAGGAAAGGTTCTTTGCGGCGGGGTTATGAATATTGGCGATATTTCGGAGAATGAAAAATTGGATGAAGCATATCAGCTTGGTGTGTCCATTCAATAAAATCTGAAAATGAATAAAGATACCTTTTGGCTGTTATGTCCTGTTTGCGACAACAAAACCCATGACAGAATAAGAAATGATACCGTTTTGAAGAACTACCCTCTCTACTGTCCAAAGTGTAAGTAAATCTGATAAAGCAAATTCGCAAGGGCAACAATGAGTATACCTATCCGAATCAGATCCTGATATGTAACGTATATTGCGTCGCCCTGCATTCAACTCTCTTGAAAGCCTTGAAAACAGAGGGCTTGAATCACATTTCACCACATTTTCAAGGCTTTTAAAAAGTTTACTTCAGACTATTGATAATCCACCCACACGGCGCCGTTATCCGCGGAGCGCACGCAGTTCTCTACCCAGCGAACTCCCTGGACTCCGGCATGGATATTCGGATACCAGAACGTTATCTCTTCGCCCTTGTCGGACGCGTCCATTGCCCGGGCAAAGCGGCCGTACAGATTACTCCATGCCTCGAACAGCCCTTCGGGATGGCCTCCCCCGATGCGGTCTTCTTCCACTGAAGATTCATCCAGATACTCCATTCCCCGCTCCATGATGCGTACAGGTTCTCCCTGTACTTCAAAAGTAAGCTGGTTCGGCCGTTCATCCCACCACTCAATAGACGCCTTCTCACCGATCACACGGATCTTCTGTCCATGCATGGAACCGCAGTTTACACAGCAGGACCACACATAGCCTACCGCGCCGTTATCATATTCCATAATCGTCATGGCATTATCCTCGAGAGGCGCTCTGGATTCCACGAACGACTGACGACTGCACATCAGACGCTTAATCTTCATATCCGGCATCATGATCTCGGACAGATAGAGCGGATGAGTTCCTACGTCGCCTAACACATAAGAAGGACCTGCGACTTTCGGATCCACCCTCCATTTCGTGGAAGCCGTATTCTTCTCCACCGCCACATTATGGAAACCGTGGGAAAACTGCATATTCACGATGCGGATCTTACCCAGGGCGCCTTTTTCAATCAATTTCTTACCTTCCTGGATCATCTGATGTCCGGCGTAACCGTAAGTAACGCCTACGATCTTATTCTGCTTATTAGCCAGTTCTTCCAATTCTTCCGCTTCTTCTGTGGTAAAGCATAGCGGCTTCTCACACACCACATGAAGCCCTGCAAGGAGCGCTGCCTTTGTAATCTCAAAATGCGTCCCGTTCGGAGTCGCTACGGACACGGCCTGGATTCCGTCCGGACGTTTTGCTTCTTCTTCAAACATCGTTTTATAATCCGGATAACATCTGTCTTCCGCTACATGAAGCATCTTCCCGAATTCTTTCCCTCTCTCCGGATTAATATCAAATGCTCCGGCAACAAGCTCAAAATTAAAATCTCTCGTCGCCGCCGAACGGTGGATATATCCGATCTGGCTTCCTTTTCCTCCGCCTACCATCGCCCAGCGGATTGGCTTCTCAATTCTCTTCTCTCCATAATACATAAATTTTACCTCTCTGTTTCTATATTCTATAATCTGTAATTTTCTGTAGTTTTCCGCACATTTTACAGCCTGCCATTTTGCATATCTGCCGTCCCGCCATATGCCTCAGGACATTCCTGTTCAGAGCTCCATCTGCTTTCTTATATCTTATATCTCATATCCTACGCTCTTTAGATATGTCACGCTTGCTTTCACGTCCCTCAAGCTTGTACCGGAATTCCGCGGATCTCTCTCCTGCTCAATGGTAATATATCCGCTGTATCCGATCTCCTCCAGGGCCGCTTTGATTCCGGGATAATCAAGAGTTCCTTTGCCTATGGGACACATTGCCCCCCTCCCGCATCCTTCAAAGAAACGAATCTTCTCACCAAGGACTTCCTGATATATCTGCTCGTCCACATCCTTAAAATGAACGTAATCCAGATTTGCCGCACATTTTTTCAGCCAGGCAGCCGGATCCATCCCCGAATAATACAGATGTCCCGTATCCAGACAGAGCCCCGCGAGCTCGTAGGGTATGTCCGTCAAAAGAGCTTCGATCTCATCCGCAAATTCGATATAACCTCCTGCATGGGGATGAATCACCGGACGCACACCGTATCCCGCCGCTTTTTTACAGATCCCTTTGATATGATCCATCATCATTTTCCAATCTTCCCCGGAAAGCCTGGGCGCTCTGTCAGAATGGCCCGCGGCATAATCTCTCTCGTCATGCCCCCAGTCCATGATCGTCATATACGGAGTCGGATAATGCTGTCCCTCATGTACCGGCAGAGGCGGAAGCTTCGTAATCAGAGAACAGATGTCATCCGTCTGTCTAAGGAGATTCTCATAATTTGCCTCGTCCACCAGATCGTCGAAAATCGTACCCGCCACAATAGACAACCCGTTCTTTTTCAGTTCTCCCGATACCGCTTCAATGTCAATGGGCAGATAACCGTAAGGTCCCAGTTCTATCGCCCGGTATCCTGCCTCTCCCGCCTCTTTCAAAACATTCTGCCATGGCGGCAGGTAAGGATTCTTCACATCATCCACTCCCCAGCAGCAGGGAGCGCCGCAAATATTCATACCCATAATTTCTGTCTCCTTTCATATCCGTTTTATTGATTGTACAGCGGATTTCCTGTATAATCATCTTCAATAAATCACCATTTATATACATTTTGTCATCTTGCGGGAGGAGCTATGGATTATCAAGAACTGAAGCCTAGAAAAGACGAGACCGGAATCCTTAACAGGGAGGGAATCTACTTTCATTCACCCTCTGATTTCGCCAGAAAAAATCTTTATTATATACATTTTGGCGGCCTGTATACCTGTACTTTTCCCTATCGCGTTAACCGGGAATATTATCATACATTTCTTCTGGTACGGGTTCTGGAAGGAAAATTCTACGTCCGTTTTGGAGAAGATACCATATGCGCCGAGGCGGGAAGCATCATCTTCCTGGATTGTAAACAGAAGCACAGTTACTGGATCCGGGAAACCACTTCCTTCCAATGGTTCCATTTTGACGGATGCTCGGCTCAGTCCTACTTTGATTATCTGACCGGTCAGCAGCACGGCGTCTGCTTCGCCGGTCAGCACGAGTTGTTTCTTCCATTTGATTCTATTCTGGAGGAATTAAAGACGGATCATGGGAACGAACATAAACTTTCGTTTTTGATACACAATATATTAGGGCTTCTGGCCGGAATTGAGAAAAGAAACGAGCCCTCCGCGGTGACAGGCGCCATCCGATATATGACAACGCATTATCGGGAGAATATCTCTGTTGCGGATATCGCCGGATATCTGGCTCTGAATCCCCGGTATTTTTCCAAACTATTTAAAAGACATACGGATTCTTCTCCCCATCAATATCTCCTTGCCCTCAGGCTGCGCAGGGCTAAGGCGCTGCTTCTTGAAACTTCAATGAGCATACAGCAAATCGCCGACGAGTGCGGTTTTACCAGCAGTACGCACTTTATCAGGGCATTCAGGAAGGAAAACGATATCACTCCGCAAAAATACCGGAACATCCTTTTTTCCGGCAGACAACGTTGACTTTTTTTGATACGCAAATTACACTAAATACATAGAAACACGCTGTAATGGAAATATTTTCTGATATAGAAAAGAGGTGCCTTATGAATAAAAATCAAATCGTAATGATCCACGGAACTGATTATCTCCGTATGACGGCCGAACTTTTAGACGCGATTCATCTATGCGGCATCATCGGAAACCAGAACAAACGGGTTGCCCTCAAACCGAATCTTCTCCAGCCGGACACCGCCGATAACGGCGCAATCACACATCCGGAACTGGTGGAAGGCGTCCTCCGCTACCTGAAAGAACATCATTTCTCCAATGTATGCGTCATGGAGGGCGCATGGGCCGGCGCCCGTACCAGTCAGGCCGTGAAAGTCTCCGGCGTTGAAGAGATATGCCGAAGATACAGGGTTCCTTTTATCGACCTGCAAAAGGATACCTCTTATCAGTGCGACGCCCGGGGCATGCGGCTTCATGTCTGCAGCCAGGTGGCAAAGACGGATTTTCTTATCAATCTGCCCGTCCTTAAGGGGCATTGCCAGACGAAGATCACCTGCGCTCTGAAGAATGCAAAGGGAGTCATCCCCAACAGCGAAAAACGCCGTTTCCATACGCTGGGACTGCATAAGCCCATTGCGCATCTCAATACCGTCCTGCCTCCCCAGCTTATCCTGGCGGATAATATCTGCGGGGACCTGAACTTCGAAGAAGGCGGAAACCCGGTTGTCATGAACCGTATCTTTGCCTGCTTAGATCCCGTACTCTGCGACGCCTATGTCTGCGAATGCATCGGCTATTCCCCGGACGACGTCCCTTATATCCGGATCGCCGAAGAGCTCGGCGTGGGAAGCGCCGATATTGCCCATGCGGAGCTCATTCTTCTGAATCAGCCCTCCGGGGCGCTTCCCGATATGCGTCCTTCCGGCCGAATCCGTAAACTGGAAAAATATATCGATGCTAAGGATGCCTGCAGCGCCTGCTACGGTTCTCTCATCTATGCCCTAGAACGCCTGGAAAACCAGAAGATATCCCCTGGAAAAAGGGAGAAGATCTGTATCGGCCAGGGGTGGAAAGACGTATCCGGCGAAATCGGCGTCGGAAACTGTACCAAAAACTTCCGGAAACATCTGCCGGGATGCCCGCCCAGGGCGCAGGATATCGTGCATTTCTTAAAAGAGAACTGGTAAACGCCCCTTCTCCTGAGCGCCGTCCGGTCTGCTTAGGGGAAGGGGCGTTTTCGAACTGCCTGTGTGATAAAAACAGGCTGAAAACCTTATAATTTATAATTGCATTCCAAGTCTTTCCTGCAGTTAAACACTTCAATATGATGACGCACATTCTCATATGTTCCCTGCACCATCGCTTCATTCAGCTTAAAATAATTATGCTCTCCTTCTGTCCGAAAATATTCCTCAACCCTTTTCGTCAGTTGATTAAAGCTTGCCGTCGCAATATTAACCTTGACAATTCCAAGACTTATAGCGCGCCTGAAATCTGCGTCTGTAATTCCGCTCCCGCCATGAAGAACCAGAGGCGTTTCCGTCCTCTTCTGAATCTCTTCCAGCACGTCAAAAGCGAGCGTCGGCGCTACAGGATAATTTCCATGAGCGTTTCCGATAGCCACTGCCAGCGCATCCACCCCTGTGCGGTCGCAAAAGATCTTTGCATCCTCCGGGTCCGTACAGCGGATTCCATGATCACAGCTTCCGTCCTCGCTTCCGCCCACCAGTCCAAGTTCCGCCTCTACCGTCGCCCCATAGATTCCTGCGAGCTTTACAATTTCCTTTGTACGTTCTATGTTCTCTTCAAAGGGATAGGTAGAGCTGTCATACATAACCGAAGTGAATCCCAATTCCAACGCTTTCTTTACCGTTTCCTCTGTAAGACCATGGTCCAGATGAACTGCAACGTCTACTTTTGCCTCCTTTGCCGCCTGTACCATCATCGGTCCCATCAACTCAAGAGGCGAATGTGCCAGCCTTACTTCCGCTATTTGAAGGATAATCGGCGTATCTGCCTCTTCCGCCGCCCTGACTGCTCCCTTTACCATCTCCATATTGCCAACGCTAAACGCCCCTACGCCTCTATGCTCATTACCGGCCTGCATGAGCAGCGATTTCATTGTTACTAACGCCATTTTTCTCCTCCTGTACATCCATTTTCTTCAATTCTTTTCCGAGTAACATCATGCATATAAAAGCAAACACCGCAAATACTGCGCCGATTACAAATACTGCCCGCATACCATATCCTCTTCCCATGACCGCGCCCGTAATGACAGGCGCCCCGAAGGTTGCTATTACAATCCCGAACATCACGTACCCGTAATTCTCCCCCGCATGTTTCAGCCCGAATACGGAGCTTGTAAAAGAAGGAAAGCTGCCCATGATTCCGCCGTAACAGCCATACATCACGATTATTGCGGCGGTAACCGCATAAGAACGAGAAATACTTAAAGCAAGCATAGCCAGAACCGACACCGCCAGAACTCCTTTGATACAGACACTTCTTCCCGCCTTATCCGCCAGTGTCGGCAATATCAGCCTTGTTCCGGCGTTCATGACGGAACCGAACATCACCGCGCTTACGGCGACAGACGCCGGAATTCCCATTTCTATCTGGTAAGTCTGCGATACCGGCGACATCATAAAGTAGGAGATCAACCCAAACAGCATTGTCGCAAGCAGCAGATAAAAGCATCTGGTATGCATCATCTCCGAAGAACTATACTGTCTCCGGGACGGAACCGCCGTGCTCCCGGAAGTCCCGGCAAGCTTTGCTTCCTCCGCTTTTCTCCACTCCTCATCCGGCACAAAAAAGAAGACGCTGCATAAAATCCAGGATACCGCAATGACGGAACCGATTACAAGAAACGCCGTTCTAACTCCTCCCGCCTCTAACAGGCTTCGGCTGACGGGCGCCAGGAAGAAGCCGCACAGCCCGTTCGCCGTCACTACAACTCCCGACGCAAACCCGCTGCGGCCCGGAAACCATTTCTGAGCCGTGGAAATAATCGTAGTATAGATCATACCCTGACCAAACCCCTGCATTACGCCGTAGGTCAGATAGATCGGTATCGGCGACGGCATAATCAGAACCGCAGACAGAAGTATTCCCGCCGCAAATATTCCGCCCCCGATGAACACTACCGCCCTGGGATTCCTCTGATCCTGAATCCTTCCTCCGATGATATTCCCGAACACGAAGGTACAAAGTACCAGATAAAAGCACATGGATGCCTGTCCCTGTGTCCAACCCGCCTGCTCCATCACGTACGGCTGATAAATCGACCATACATGAGGATAACCGGTAAAGAATATCGCAAAAGCGCCGAATACCATCATTAACATTCGTTGTTTTCTCTGTGTTTTCGTAAGCTTCATCTCTTTTACCATAAGTTCCGATACATCTGTTCCACATCCGCCTGGGTAACCGCACGCCTTGTATTCTGCGGGCTTCCGCTCTCCATCGCGTCAAAAGCCATCTTCTCGATCACCTGGAAGAATGCGTCCTTATCAATACCGAACTCTGCCAGCGTGGGGGTCTCCAGTTCCTCAGTCAATTCTATGACTGCCGCGAGGAATTTCTCGCTGGCTTCTTTATCGCCGTCCTCTAACGACGCGGCGCCGATGCTTCTTCCCAATTCTGCAAAACGGTCGTAAGCGCCGCTTAAAGCATAGCTTAAGCACTCTTTCATCAGCATGGCGTTTGACAGGCCGTGTGCCACATGGAACAGCGCTCCGATCGGGCGGCTCATGCCGTGGATCAGGGTGACGGACGCATTATTAAAGGCCGTTCCCGCCTCCAACGCCGCAACCGACATCTGAATCCTTGCCTCTTCATTCTTCCCGTCATGAAACGCCGTCGGCAGATACTTAAAGATTCTCTTTACCGCAGACAAAGCAAATGTATCCGACAGAGTCTGGGCCTTATTGGAAGTATATGCTTCTACCGCATGGCACAGCGCGTCCAGTCCCGTTGCCGCTGTAATCTTCGGCGGCGCGGTCATCGTAAACTGCGGATCACTGATTGCCAGCGTCGGCATCAGAACCTTGCCTTTTAACAGCATCTTAATGTCTTTCTTCGTGTCTGTAATAATCGTAAACTGCGTCGCCTCTGAACCGGTTCCGGCAGTCGTGGGGATCGCCGCCATCGGAGGCATCTCAACATCAATGATCTTTCCCATATAATCCGAGATATTTCCGCCGTTTTTCACCAAAGAGCCTATCGCTTTCATAGAGTCGATGGGGCTTCCGCCTCCAAGCGCCACTAAAAAGTCGCATCCTTCTTCCTGGTATTGCCGCAGTCCCTTTTCAATCATCGTATCCGTCGGCTCGCCTGCGACCTCAGAAAAAATGGTATACTCAACCCCCTGATTCTTAAGCACAGCCTCGACCTTCGCACAATTTCCCAGATCAATCATTACCTGATCCGTTACAATCATTGCTTTCTTTCCGAACCGCCCCAATATAGCCTCGGCCATATCGAGAGCGCCGGCCCCTGTGATAATCTGTCCCGGTACAATAAATTCTCTTGCCATAAGATTCCTCTCCTTTATATCCAATACATCAGCATTATATCTGTTCCTGCACGCTGCGTGCTTTTTGTTTTGTATTTGCGTGCTTTTTGTGTGTTATTCCACATACAAATAATAGCACGCTTTTCTGAAATACTCAAGCCCTTTTTATCTATTTTTTACCTTATTTTTTCAGAGGCTGCCCGTCTCTTCTTCCGGCAGCGTATGCTTTGTCTTAATATCAATATCCGTATAGCGGTATTCCTCCTCGATCTTCAGCTTTTTCGTCAGCATATCCGCCAGAAGGATCGGAGGCTGCTGCCCCTGTACATATCCGTTCTGATCAATCAGGAAATCTGCCACGCCCTGTCTCAAAAGCCTTCGGTTCCTGGGCGTCAGGTCATAAATAATAGTATACGGCCTTTTCTCAAGCTCCAGCTTCTTATATGCCCTTTCCAACCCCTGCTGTCCCCCGGACACCACAAAAATACCGTTAATAGAAGGGACGGTCTGAATGGTATTAATTACGATCTTTTCCACCTCGTCCGCATTGTCAAAACTCCCCTGTACCCCGGCAAGCTCAAGATTCGGATAGAAACCTTCAATTCCTCCACAAAACCGCCTACTCTTGTATTATTCACATTATTGCCGAAATATCCCGTAATCACCAGTACCTTGCCCCTGCCCTGGGTCAGCATGCCCATGAGACCCGCCGCCGCACGCCCGCTTTTCCGGTTATCCATGCCCACAAAACAGCTCCTTGCGGTTCCCACTATATCCGAATTAAAGGTAATCACCGGAATATTCTTCTGTTCGATCATCTGATTTATCTTCACACGGATCCCTTCACAATCCACAGGCATCAGAGCCAATCCGTCGATTCCTTCCGCCTCCAGCGCTTCAATCGCCGTAAGCTGCTCGTTCTCGTCCACCGACAGGCACTCCTTTAGTACCAGTTCTATTCCCCGGTCTTTTAACTGTCCAGCGGCGTCCCGAATTCCTCTGCTGACCTCCAGCATGAAAGAAGATTTGGCAAGCAGGGTCACCACGCCGATTTTTATATTCCCCTCTTTTTTCTTTCTTCTCTGCTTTGGAACATACCCTAATTCTTCAGCCGTCTTCCGAATCTCTTCAGCCACCTGCGGGTTGATTCTCCCCCTGTTGTTCAGCGCCCGGTCTACTGTTCCCCTTGATACTCCCGCCGCTTCCGCTATCTGTTGAATTGTAACTGCCATCTTATTTCCTCTTTGCTTTCCCAGAACACTTCTGTCTTTTATCTATATATTACCACACGCACAAATAGCACGCAATACCATGCGTGCTATTTGCATCAAATAAATTATGCCGGCATACAGCAAACAGAAGCCTGAATAAACAGAGATTCTATAAACCTGTTTTTTCTGCTATGTATTTTCTTGCCTTCAATGCATATGCATAGGGATTCGCCTTCGCGGGATCCTGCTCTGCCTCCACTACCACATATCCCTCATAACACGCCTCGTTAAGAATCTCAAAAATAGGCTCAAAATCCACATCTCCGTCTCCCGGAACCGTAAATACGCCTTCTCTGACTCCTTTTAAGAAACTCCATCTCTCCCTGCGGGACCTTTCCACCATCTCTTTTCGGATATCCTTCAGATGAACATGCCTTACCCGACCTACATATCTGCGCAGCACCTTCTCCGGATCGATTCCGGCAAAAGATAAATGCCCGCTGTCAAACAACAGATATACCAGCTCCGGATCCACCATATCCATAAAACGGTCGATTTCTTCTTCCGTCTGAACCACAGTACCCATATGGTGATGGAATGTCAGCGTCATTCCTTTGTCTTTCGCAATTTTTCCCAGACGGTTCAGACCGTCCGTCAAAAGCTTCCACTCTTCGTCGTTCATCACATATTTTCCTTCCCATACGGGCTGGTCTGTCTTCCCCTGAATACTATAACTCTGCTCAGATACTCCGATCACCTTTGCCCCCATTTCTCTGAGGAAATCCGTCGCCTTTTCAAATTCCGCTTCTGTCTCCTCATAAGGTCTTGAAATCAGGAAAGAAGAAAACCACTGATTACAGATCTGAATCCCGCGGATATCCAACGCCGGCTTTAGTACCGCCGGGTCCGCCGGGTATTTTCCTCCCACCTCAGATCCGGTAAATCCCGCCAGCGCCATCTCGCTGACGCACTGCTCAAAGGTATTTTCTCCTCCGAGATCCGGCATATCGTCATTCGTCCACGCAATCGGGGCGATTCCAAGTTTTACTTTATTCTTATCTAACATCTGTTTTCCCTCCTTGTAACATAATCAACTATTATCTGCACCGCACCGTCAATTCCGGTCTTTCCTACATTAATCTCCATATCATAGTACTGGGGATCGTCTCTTCTCGTCCCGGTAAATTGCCGGTAATATATGTTCCTCTGCTCGTCTCTTGCCTTTAATTCTTCCAGACTCTCGCCCTGATAGTATTCTCTCCCCTCCTTCCTTCGGTAATCATCATCCGCATACAAATAGAAAGAATAGGTATGAGGCATATCCTTTAATACATAATTGGCGCACCTTCCCAAAAAAACTCCCGGCTTTTCCTGAGCAAATCTGCGTATCAGTCTGCTCTGAGAAGCAAACATCTCTGCCGCCGTCATCTCTCCCGCCGTACCGGCCGTCATATATGCATAAGGGGCGAATACCACGTCGTCCTTTGCCATATAAGAATCCATATAACTCTGCAGCTGCCCTGCTTCCGCACCTTCCAGTCCGAGCTTTTCCGCCAGAAGATAGATAATCTGCCTGTCATATACTCTGCAGCCAAGTTCTTCCGCCAGCTTATCCGCAATCTGACGCCCACTGCTTCCGTATACGCGCCCGATCGCAATATTGATCCGGTTGCTCTCCGCCTTATACTCCTCCTGATCCTGCTCCTTATCCTGTACCGCCTGCCGAACAGCCTTTTCTTCTTCGCCGTTTTCTCTCATAATCAGCTCCTGCATCATCCGGTCGTACATCTTGTCCAGTTGGTAGCAGGCTGCGATCAGAAACATAACCGCCCAAAGCGCGATGGGCACATACAGATAAAACCCTTTGATTACGGATATCGCTTCCGCCGTCTGTTCCGCCGCAGTAGCCTTCAGTCCGTCAAAAGCCGCCATGGATAAAATCGCTCCCATAATTGCGGAGGTAAATCCGGAACCCGCCTTCTGTCCCATACTCATGGATGAGAACATCAGACCTTCTACTCTGACGCCTGTTTTCCAATGACCATATTCGATGGCGTCGCTGGGCAGTGAGTACTGCACTCCATAGAACGGAGCAATTCCGATTCCTCTCATGATGCAGGTAAGCATTCCTAAGGGAACACTGGTAATATTCAGCAGGAACAGAAGCTGTCCCGCAATCCCCAGCAGACACCCGGTACAGATAAGGCTGCGTTTGCCGTATTTGGGCAGGAGCTTCGGAAGCATAGCGATTCCCACAATGGTGGCTATCTTCTCCGAAGCTGACAGCGGCATGACCAGATCCACATCATTTAACACATACTGGCAATAATAAGTAAGATCTGTTCCTATAATGATCTGGTATGCCGTATAGAATACCATCAGCCCGAGCGCAATCAGAAAATACCGGTTCGTCACCGTTGCTTTAAAGGCCGTCCAGAAGGGAATATTTTCCTTCGCGTCTTCCTTCTTCGCCGCCTGCACACGCTCTGTACAATTCACATAAGTATTCAGAAGAACGAATACGGAGATCCCTGCATAGACTGCCGTCACGAGAATCCATGCCGCCTGCTGATTCCGAATCAGCTTTGCCGTTATATTAATCAGCGGAAGGGTAAAAGCCGTAATAATCATACTTGCCGTAATCGATAATACCATACGGATATTACAGATCACATCCCTTTCTCTGCGATCCCGGCTCATCAGCGACCCCAGCGCATGGAAAGGCTGGCTGATCGCCGTGTAGACGACGGTATTCATAATATTGTAGGTTACAAATGCATAGACTACCTTTCCGGTATCTCCCATAGGCGGCATGGTAAACAGCAGAATTGCAGCCAATGCGTACGGTACTGCCAACCGCAGAATCCAGATACGGGCCTTTCCGTACTTGGAATGCGTCCTGTCAATAATCGTTCCCATCAATACATCCGAGAATCCGTCAAACACTCTCGACAGCAGCATGATCATTCCTACCGCGCCTGCCGATATTCCCACCACATTCGTATAGAAATAAATCAACAGCGTCGTCGTCATGGTATACATCAGCGTCAATGCCGGATCACCAAAGCAATAGGACAGCTTCTCCCCCAGCGGTACTTTTATGAATTCATTCATATCCCTTCCCCGCTGTCTAAAATTCAATAATTCAGGTATTCCTCCCTGCTTCATAAAATGATTCCTCCATTCAGGCTGCGCCCGCCCCGCACAGTCCTTTTATTTATTTGATATGTATATAATATCACAGTGTGCACGTGAACGCAATTTGCTTTTTATACAAAAATCACAAATAAATTTTATCTATTATTCACAGAGAATTTTCTTTCGCACGCATTTTTACACACAAAAAACGCTGTGCGGCAATCACCGTACAGCGTTTTTTTCTTTATTCAATTTTTACAATCGGACCTGCTAAAACTCCACTATTTTTTACGATTCTTAAAATAATCGTCATGTACCTGCTTAATTACTCCGCTCAATGCGAACAATGCAAGAATATTCGGGATAACCATCAAAGAGTTGAAGGTATCCTGCATAGTCCATACAAGCTCTACCTCTGCCAATGAGCCAAGGAATACACATACTGCAACGATTACAGAATAGATCTTAACAGCCTTTGATCCGAACAGGTATTTGACATTCGCCTGACCGAAGAAATACCATCCAAGGATCGTAGAGAATGCGAAGAAGAACATACAGATCGCAATGAAGATGTCTCCTCCCTTTCCATACAATGTACGGAATGCATACTGGCTGAGGGCCGCTCCCGTCTCACCTGTAGGAATAGAATGCGTCGTAATAATTACAAGAGCCGTAAGGTTCAGGATAACGAATGTATCGATAAATACACCGATCATAGCAACGAATCCCTGCTCTACCGGATGATTCACCTTAGCAACCGCATGTGCGTGAGGTGTAGAACCCATACCGGCTTCATTGGAGAACAGACCGCGCGCAACACCCTTGGTAAGGGCAAGCTTAATCGTCGCACCGGCAGCGCCGCCGACGATAGAAGAAGGCGCGAATGCTCCTACAACGATTGCATGAAGCGCATAAGGAATCTCCTTAGCATTTACAATAATAACGATCAATGAACCAACTATGTAGAAAGCCGCCATAACCGGAACGATCAGCTCCGTGATCTTCGCGATACGTCCGGTACCGCCTAAGAATATAAACAGAGCGAGAACTGCAAGGACGATACCCATAATCCACTGCGGCAATCCGAACGCAGTATTGAATGCTGCTGCGATGGAGTTGGACTGCACGGCGTTACCCATGAATCCAAGCGCCAATGTGATAAGAACGGCAAAAGTACCTGCCAATACCTTACCAAACGTGCCGGAAAACGCTGCGCGGATATAATATACAGGACCACCTGTTACTTCTCCGTCGTCGCCGACTTTCTTATACTTCTGAGCCATGATCGCCTCTGCATAAATCGTAGCCATTCCAAGGAAAGCCGCGATCCACATCCAGAAGATCGCTCCGGGACCGCCGATTGCAAGAGCCGTAGCGGCGCCGGCGATATTACCGGTACCTACCTGAGCCGCGATCGCTGTAGCAAGAGCCTGGAAAGAAGACATACCGTCCGCTCCGGCCTTATCATCGCTTTTCTTGAACATACCGCCAAAGGTTCTTCTCATTCCTTCTCCGAAACCTTTCACTTGGATAAATCCAAGCTTTACGGTAAACCAGATACCGCCGCCAAGAAGAGCAACGATCAGAATGTAGTTTGACAGATAACTGCCTAATGTTGAGAAAATATTATTCAACATTGCTTCCATACTAAATTCCCCCTTTTGTATAGATAGATAAATAGATAGATTGAATAAAAATCATTCATCTTCTCTATCATAACATTAAAAAGGA